>Ga0255098_1000567_pt1 | contig 9702 bp, 8 predicted proteins | sample Colum_Atlam_RepC_2_FD_188440 | JGI IMG/M metagenome (GOLD analysis project Ga0255098, IMG submission 188440) | Freshwater microbial communities from Columbia River, Oregon, United States - Colum_Atlam_RepC_8d | ecosystem: Environmental > Aquatic > Freshwater > River | place: USA: Oregon... | reverse complement strand
TTTGCAGATATCAGAACAACTGTGGGCTGTCGCCGAAAAAATTCTTCCGCAAGAAATTCATAAGGGAAAAGGAAGTCCAGGAGGCCGTCCGAACAATGAATTTAGGCGCACTCTAACCGGGATTTTCTATGTACTTACAACGGGTTGTCAGTGGCGGAAGGTTCCTCGTGAATTCGGCCCGTTTAGCACGGTTTTTCGATATTTTCGCAAGTGGGTACATGCCGGTGTTTTTGAGAGAATTTGGTCCGAGGCCTTGAAACTCTACGATGACAAAAAGGGAATTGCCTGGTCCTGGCAAGCCATTGATGGATCGATAAAGAAGTCCTATTTTGGGAAGGAAAAAGTTGGATTCAGCCCAAAGGATAATAATCATGGAGGAACCAAGATCGTAGTTTTATCTGACAAGAAAGGGATCCCCCTATCCGCTGTAATTTATCCTGCCAGTAGTCATGAGAGCCAACTACTAGAGGAGACACTTGGGAATGTGATGGTGGAAAGACCCCACCCAAAAAACGGCATTCAGCATATCTGTGGAGACAAGGCCTATGACTCTATTTGGTGCCGAGAAAGTGCTGGAGAATACGGATACATCCACCACTTTCGGAAAAGGCGAGAAGAAATTCTCAAGAATAAAAGGCTTAAACCAAAGAGATGGGTAGTTGAAAGAACCCATGCCTGGATGAACCGATATCGGCGGATTTTGAATCGTTGGGATGTAACTGCGAGAAGTTACGAGAGTTTCATTGGGCTAGCATGTGCCGCGATAATTATATCGAAATTGTAACATTCTAGGTTTTGATTACGGTCTCAGTATTATTTCAAGAATTTTTAATTCGTTTTGATGCTGTCTAAAAAAGTTAGCACAGTCGATGATTTAATTAAGGATTGACTCTTTCTTGAATCTATTGGATGAACGGACATCCTGCTGTTGAGGGGGATTTAAGCAAGAACCTGGGGGGGCGAATGCTGAAATCAGAGTTTATCCATGGATATTTTATTTTATTTAGGCTTGCTCGTACTGCAGTACTCGCATCAGTTCTTCTTACCCTCTCTGGCTGCCGTCCTGATTTAACTGCAGGAAATTATGAAGGTAGCCTTGTGACTGGAGGTGCTCATTCTCGACCAGTTAATATCAACCTTCAGTTTGAGCAACCGTACGTAGCCAACTTGGAAATAAAGGGGCTTGATCAGACTCTCATTAATAGAGTTAGGCTCAAGTGGAGTCAGAGGCAAAATTTAATCAAAGCAACAGTGCCATCTTTAGGAGAGCTGCCTGTTGTGCTTTACCCTGTTAGGAGTACTCAGGATTCAATGAAGTCCTGGAAGTGCTATCAGGGGAGTCTAAATTACCTTCTTTCCTTATGTTTGGGTGAAGATCAGTTTATTTTGCGAGTTTCTAGCGCTGGGCGCCTTCATGAGTCATGGAGCCTATCGGGAGATCTATCTGCCCTAAAATCTCCAGTTGTTATGGAAAAACCGGCTGATTACCGACTAAGTGATGCTTTGAGTCATGCTCTGGGGCGGGGATTTGAAGCGCGCATGGAGTTTCAAAGGGTAGTTCAAGCGAGTGAGGCTGCAAGGATAGCCTATTTCAACTTGTTACCGCATTTAGACTATAAAAGTGCGCTTGGAATTTCATCTCTAGCACCTAGGACAATTGCCAATTTTGTAGCTAATTTTGTACCATTTATCATCCCTACGCGTTGGATTAAGGTAAGGGAGGCAGTTGATTTAAAGAAGGCAGAGCAAATCACGCTAGATATCTTAAGGGCCGATTTGACTTACCAAGTTGAGACTTTGGGTTATGTGTATGATCGTGACCGAGTCGGGCTCAAATATTTTGATGAGCTCAAGGAGCGAGTTAAATTCACTGTAGATCATGTCACGGCAATTGGGAGTCAGGACTTTGGAAAGCTAGGAATGATGTTTGACGAGCTGGGGCTTAGGTCTCAGGCGCTATTGAATTTTATTCTCCAAGAGAGAGTACGTTTGCAGGGAGCCATTGGCCTCGATCGTACTGCATTGTCTCTTTCTATGGGCTTCATGAATCCTGAGGCAGTAAATTCTATTGATCTTGAAGAGGATGAGCGTGCAATCGATGGTGCCTCAGAGATAACTCCACAACAAAAAGAGGACATCATTAGAGCAGCAGTTGGGAGATCTCTTGAGCTTAAACAGATTGATTACCTCATCGATAATGCTGAGAGGCAAAAAGAAGAGTACTATTTCAATTGGGCTGACCCAGATGTCCCCTCTCAAATGAGTATTAGTTTTAGTCTAGTTCCATACCTAGCTCGAGCTAGTGCAGTGATTAAAGAGTTGCTCGTGAGAAGAGAGCAAGTACAGGCACAGGTGGCTCAGCGGGCTGCAAATGCTGTGATTAATTATAATGCGGCGCTAGGTTCTTATCAGATCGCAAAACCTGAGTTCGATCTGTTAAGTGTGAGGCTAGAAAAGCTAATCACAGATATTACTTTAGGAACTGTGAGTTCAGATATCCACACCAGTGGTCCAAACTTTCAGTGGGCTCTGAATACCCACCTCCAATTTCGATTAAGGCTCTACGATTCAGTTGCAATGTTTCGTATGGCAAGAGCACAGCTCAGAAGAGTTCTCTTGGAAACTTACTACTCGCGTTTGCTCAGGTCAGATGGAAATTCTGATGGATCTTCACCCTTAGAGTATATTGAGATCAAGATAAAGCTCTAGATTGATATTCGTATCTAGATGGGTTGAGACCTAGTATTTATGTCTGAAAAAATAGTTAAATTGATCAAAAAAATCATCTTTTATTTTAAGTTAGAATAAGTAAGTGACTTATTTAGTTTATAGAGACGAGAGTCTAAGTGTTCTATATGTTTTAATCTTGCTAGCAGTATAAATAATTTGTAATAGTCTGGATTAATACGAAATCTTCGGATGTATGCTTTGAGAGATCTCGATCTAAGAATAGGAAGTTACAGGTTCAGTTTATTAATAATAAATTAATAGTTAATATTAAATATTAGTAATATTATATAGAGTATGAATGATAGTTGGCAGGACAGGGTTGGGTCGATTGATCTCATGCGTGCTATTGCTATTCTAGGGATGGTGGTCTGTCACACCATGAGTTTTTTATCCTATGAAGAACAAGGCTATCCATTGCTGAGTTTTGTAGGGCAGCAAGTGTTTGGAGATTTTCCAGCATCAATTTTTATTTTTGCTTCAGGATTGAGTTTAGCCCTCACCTTGGAGGAGTGTTTGGATTCTTCAGCTATACAGCGGTGGCAGCAGAGTAATCGAAAAAGAGGAGCGCTCATTTTTTGTTTGGGTTTATTATTTTCAGTTCTTGTGTGGGGGCCTCAGCAGATTTTTTTATGGGGTATACTTACGATGACGGGAAGTTCAATTTTCTTTCTGACTTACCTCATTCATTTCCCTCTCTGGTCTTTGATTCTAATTGCTGGAGGAGTCCTCCTAGGAGCACCTTTCGTTAGAGAACACACTCATTTTATTGAGTACTGGGGTGGAAATTTTCATAATGTGACTCCTGTACTTGGGCGTTTTTCTGGAATCCTTGTCGAGCCAGTAAGAGAGTTTATTTCTGATTTTACCTTGAGCTCAGTGATTGCTGGTTTTTTTTCAAATGGTGAGTTTCCCTTGCTGCCTTGGTCAGCATTTTCTATTCTTGGTTTTGTTGTGGGAAGATTGAGGTTGCAGTGGAAAACTTGGATAGGATTTTTTATTGGAGTAGCTTCTTGCATTCTTGGTTTTGGAATTGCGCTGAGTTCATTGTATTCTGAATATAATGCCGAGCTTTTATCGACTCAGATCTTAGCTCCTTTTTCTTTTTATCCAGATTCACTGAGTCTTTTTCTCGTTCAGTTGGGTGTATGTTTCATTCTTTTGACAAGTTTACACAGTATTTTTGATCAGTCAGATGGGCGATCTGCCATGGATGGTTGGAGGAGAAAAGTGTTGCGGGTAGGGACTCAAATGAGTCGGTACACTTTAAGTACTTTCTTTCTTCATCATATCCTCCTTCTTTGGCCCATCTGGATAGGAGGTTTTCTGCAGGGCCATCTCTATTTTTACTATGGAAGAGTGTGTACTCCTCCGTTTGGTTTTCTGTTAGCCTTATTGCTTCTCTTAATGTGCTATTTCTTATCCATCTTTATAGATCGATATGCACGAGCATGGTCTTTAGAGTCCATGATTCGAAAATTGAGCTCTCGGGTTTAGTGTGATTTATACACAGGCCTGAGTAAATGATAGCAATTGATTTAATTCAGTCCCTAGCAGCTCAGTCTACAATTTGGGCATCATCAAAATTTTTGAAGTTCTGAGGCTGTGTTTTGATGGGGAGTTGAATAATTGATGTTTTTGATTGACTTTTGTTGTGCTGCACATTAATCATGTCGAATTAATCTTTAGATTAACAATCCGTAAATATTGTATTTTTCTTTCGTTTTTTGTCTGGAGTGATTCGCCGATGCGCACGTGGTTAGATACAGAGACCAATAAGAAGTCTCACATGTTTGTATTTGTTGCTATTTTAGTTCTACTCTATGCTTCTGTATGCATGGAGACAGATATGTATGTCCCAGCATTTCCTCAGATGGTGAAGGATCTGGGAACAACTGAGGATCATATTCAGGCTGTTTTAGGGATTAATTTTTTAGGTCTTTGTATCTCAAGTCTGTGGACTGGTCCTTTAGCAGATAGTTTTGGGCGTCGCAGGACCATCTTGATTGGGATGGTTTTGTTCGTTAGCGCAAGTTTTGGTTGTGTGATGAGTCAATCTCTTCCTTCTCTCCTTGTATGGCGATTTATTCAGGGTTTGGGTGCAGGTGCTCCAATGACGGCAGGCTTTGCTGTTCTTATGGATCGTTACAATCCTAAAACCTCAGCTACCCTCGTGGGCTTAATGAATACGGTGATCACCTTAGTCGTTTCAGGTGCTCCCATTCTAGGTTCCTGGGTAACATTTCACACGCATTGGCGAATGAATTTCATTGTCATTGCTGTACTTGGCTCTATTGCTCTTCTGAGTTTTTATCTTTTTATTCCAGAAACGCTCCCTGCAGAGAAGAGAGCGCCTTTTAGAATGAACAGTACTATTCGCGATTTCAAGAAGGCATTGTTTCATCCTCTCTTTGTTGCCTATGTCATGGTTTGTACCCTGATCTTTGGGGGCATTATGGTATTTGTTTCTAATCAGTCTTTGCTCTTTTTGAATCACTTAGGCGTCTCACCGGATGTCTATGGTTACTATCAGTCCTCTGCCATGATGAGCTTTGCTATGGGTAGTTTTATCAGTGGTGCTGTAATTCGAAAGTTTAAGGTCATTGGCGCAAAACGAATTTGTCTCACTCTCATTGGTGTAGGCGGCATGGGTATTATTGTTACAGCATTGTTCCAGCCTCATCATGCGCTGTTGATTTGTATGTGCCCGTCTTTGATTAACCTGGGTGGCGGTATCGGTTTTGGAAGTATTGCTTCAAGTGCAATGGATCTTTTTCCCGAGATGAAGGCAACTTCTTCAGGACTTATGGGATTTCTCAGGTTAATGATTGCTGCAGGGATGGTAGAGGTTTCTAGCTTATTCTTTGATGGTACGATTTTACCCATTGCAATAATCATTGGAGGAGCACAGTTTCTTGCTCTATTTATCTACTGGCTTGCACATAAATCACAGCAAGGTGTGATGAGTGCTTCAGAGGGATCTTTTGAGTCTACTCTTGCAGTTCATTAAAAGGGTTCAATCTGGGGAGAAGGGTCATGATGATCTTGCTTTTTCCCTCTCCTCAGATCTGACTTTTCATCTCAAAATAAATTTAAAAGCCCCAATTGGTTATTAGTGTATCTCTGAGTTCATATCTGTAGATCACAGAGATTGTTTCTAGGTAAGTACTTTAAATTCTAGGTACTTGCCCTCATAAGTCTCTATGACTGTATCGACCTGTGTGACCCGAGCTCTTATTGGTCCTTTTTTACACCACTGGAGCATCAAGTTGACCTCATGTTTTGGGCCAGAAAAAACAGCCTCTACTCTTCCGTCAGGTAGATTTCGAACATATCCATGAATTGAATGATAACGTGATGCCTCGTGAGCTGTAGATATTCTAAAACCAACGCCCTGAACTTTGCCTGAAACTATGACCCTCACTTGAATGAGGTCTTCTGCTTGGGTTTGAGTTTGTATCATAGAGATGGCTCCTGAACTGGGTTAGCTTCCTGAGTCTGAGCTTTTGTGATTGAGAATGCGCTCCCTAATGAAGCAAGCATAATCATGGCAATAGCAAAAACTTGTTGCTCAGAAAGATGTTCTTCTAAAAATACTAAACCAACTACAGCTGCAATAGCGGGTTCTAGGCTCATTAAAATTCCAAATGTCTGCGTGGGAAGGTGCTTGAGTGCGATCATCTCCAGAGAGTAGGGAAGTGCGCTTGAGAGTAAAGCTACCAGTAGACCAAGGCCTAATAACTTAATACCGAAGAGTTCTGCGGTGACTCCATGAAGGAGTGCAAATGGAATGATTGTAATAGCTGCCACGATCATACCAAACGTAGTCACAAAATGGCCTGGAACGGCTCTGACCGCCTTTTGTCCAAAAATGATATAGAATGCCCAGCAGGCCCCTGCCAAGAGCGCATAGAGGATACCTAAGGGATCTAGTGTTTGCGGCTCAGAAAGGAGTTGAATGGGTGAGATGAGGATGAGTCCCGCTACAGCAAGAATTGCCCAAAGAAAATCAATGGGTCTACGTGAAGTGAAAAGACTTAAGGCCAGGGGACCAGTAAATTCTAGCGCCACAGCTATTCCTAAAGGGATTCTCTCAAGAGAAAGATAGAATAAAAAATTCATACAACCCAGTGAGATTCCATAAGCTGCGATGATCATTAAGCCTGTTTTTTTTAATTTCAGCCTCCAGGGACGCCAAAGTATGCTTAAAAAAAGAGCCGCAAAAGAGAGTCGAATCACTGACGTTTGCGCAGGCCCTATTGCAATAAAAAGGCTCTTAGCAAGAGAGGCTCCATATTGAATTGAGAGAGTTGCCACAAGTAGAGAGAGAATAGAACTTAAGAGTGGATATTGTGTGATTTGGGATTTAAGCCTCATGTTTATCCTCTATAAAAAATCTCGGGATAGGATCACGGGCAAGATATCAGAGGATCAAGATTTGAGTCTATTTTTTAATGCTGGAGTTGACATGAATTAATGCGCTGAGTCACAGGATCAGGTTTCACAAAAAACGATTGCCTTATCTTGTGTAGTATAAAGGTTTAAGTCTATTCTAAGGGATTGTGAGATACAGAGTACTGATATTGCTGATGGCTGGGGGGATTGTCGCCTCTATTTTACCGGATGATAGTTATGGACAGAATCGATATTCTGTTTTTACGAGTGGCGTCCTAGGTGGCACTAAAAGTCTAGGGATGTCAGGAGCCATGACAGGCCTTGCGGATAATTACAGCGGTGCTTTAGATAATCCTGCAGGACCTGCAATGACGCTGGAGAGATCAGAGTTTGCTGGGGTTGTTGGTCAGTTAAGTAGTTCATTACTTAATGATCCTCAATCCAAGTATGTTTATGGAGAGTTAGGTGCTTCAACTTCACTTACTTGGGGAGGGGGAGTTACCTTGAATGACGCGTTTTCATTTTCAGCCAAAGACCCAAGTGGTGAAGTAATCTCAGTACGCAGTTATGCATTGACGCTTTCGCAGCGATTTTTGGATAACAGATTATCCATAGGAGTGGCCCCCCTTCTTGGAATTGTCTCAACACAAAGTCAGCATATGAAATCGCTTAATTGGAGACTAGGAGTGCTTTATCGATTTCCTCATCAGATCTTTCTTGGGGCTTCTTATCGGTTTCCGCTAAGTTATCAACCGGATTCAAAAAATCGAATTTTTACAACCCCTGGTGTTTTTTCATTAGGGGCGTCTTGGATGGTGAATCGATTTTTTAGGGCTGCGTTTTCACTAAAAGCCATTGGGAATGAGGATCAGACGTTTATGATTCATCTGCCTCAGGAACAAGTGGGGCGTTCGCTATCCTTGCAATATCATCTAGGGATCGACTACCAGTTCATCTCATTCAAAGGCCTGGATGCTTATCTCTATGCGGGAACCTATTCAGAAAATACACGCTCCTCTCTTGGGTCACGTCAGCACTATACCTGGGGGGTTGAGGTACTTCCTTTGTTTTTTCAGCTATCAGCAGCTCAGGATGTTGGTCCTCAATATCAGAATACAATTTTGAAGATTTCATTTAACCTAGGGTTTATCCTAGAGAACTTGCCGATTTATCCACCTAGCGTGAAGGGGCCATCGGGTGGAGTATTGCCTAATCCGATAAAAAGAAGTGAGGATTGGCTCATGACACATGTTCAGGATCATCCTGAGGATTCTTTTCAGATAATAGACCCTGAAGTATCCGATTTTGCTTCTCCTCTACAAAAAAATAAAGCAGTAAAAGAGGATAAGAACCTACTGCAAAAACTCTTTATGATCTTTAAGGATTAATGAGGAATTTTAACTCTTCAATGATCTAGTTTGGCTTGTTCAAGTAATCAATGACCTGATTAAAGTCATCCATCACTTCTTGAAAGTCATCTCCTTCTCTCAAGAAGATTTTATTTCCACGCTTTCCAGAGTGGATTTCTTTGAATTCTTTTTTCAGTCTATAAAGAGGTCCTGCCGTTTTATGAGAGAGGTAGATGGCAAGTAGACCAAATAAAATTAATGAAGCAGTACTTGCCGCTGTTAATAATAAAATAATTTGATTCAGCTCTAAGTAGAGTTGATGTTTGACTGCATCTTCCATAGGACTTAGATCTACTAAGATTTTATAGTTCTCCTTAGTAAATGTATAAAAAACTAGGCTATTCATACAGATCAGTAAAAATCCAGAGATTACCGTCATGAAGAAAATTTTGAACTGATATTTAGGAAATAAGATTAGATTTTTTATGCTTCGATCTTTTCGACTCTTGGGTTTGGGGTGTTCAGTGTTCATAGCCTAGCCTCCTGATTTTTGGCATTGATTACAGCCTTCCTGATCAAATTTAGTTTTCATTTCTTGATAAGTTTTAGTTAGATTAAAAATTCTTTTATCAGCAACGTGAATGTTAGAATCAGCTTTTATTTTTTGAGAATATTGATCAGGGTCTAGACTTAAGATGAATCGTTCATTTTTTTCTTTGATTTCTTGAATCCTTTTTATTTCTTCTTGCTTAGATTGAAGGTCGTTTTCAAGGCTTAAGCATATATGATGACATATATTTTGAGAAGATTGAGTTATGCTATTCAAGAATAAGATGCTAAGAGAAAAGATCATTTGAAGTTTATACGGACTTAAGACTGAGATCCGATTAATGATGGTTTTAAGCATTCTCATAGATTCTCTCATAAAGCTTTAATTTAAAGAACTAATACTATTTAAAAAATGACAGTAAAAAATCAATTCAGTCTAAATTGTAAGTGGAATAACAATTTAAATTTTGATTTTTATCGTCTCTTGGGTTCTAGGTCTTGTCAGGTCTAATTATATTATTAGATTATTTGAGAAAACATGTAAGTATTTTCGGAACTGCTGAGTTTTAAGGTGAAGTATTGGATTGATTTCAGATTAGGTCTTTATTGTTGAAGAATTAGTAATGTTATTGGGTTGAGAGCAGGAAACATACATTGGTACTTATGTGTACTTATTCTTGAT
>Ga0255098_1000566_pt1 | contig 9703 bp, 19 predicted proteins | sample Colum_Atlam_RepC_2_FD_188440 | JGI IMG/M metagenome (GOLD analysis project Ga0255098, IMG submission 188440) | Freshwater microbial communities from Columbia River, Oregon, United States - Colum_Atlam_RepC_8d | ecosystem: Environmental > Aquatic > Freshwater > River | place: USA: Oregon... | reverse complement strand
AATTATACACGATCAGCACAGGAACGCCAACAACAAAATTTCATATGTTAATTCCCAGCGGTTATAAGCCCAGGCTGTTGCACCGAGACCACACATTGTAAAAAAGTGTAACAAGTAGCGGCCGGGCCTTGACACGCGCAAATTATATATAATATAATTTGGCGCCATATTATGTTGCAGTGCAACATAATATCACAATAAAAAAGCCGGCTTTTAAAGCCGGCTTTAATTAAATATCTAATTCAGAATCGTATATTCTCTGAATCATAATAGGGCCAAAGTCTTTTTCCAGTTTATCAGCCCATTCCTGAAATAATTGCCCGTGAATATCTGAAATATCGTTTTCAGCCTGCCATGCGTGAATCAATTCATGGGCAATAAGAGTTTGAAAATTGCGATTAAAATTTAAATCGTCAGTAATATAAACTCGGATTATATGCCGTTTGATTTTGCCGGAATCTTTGAATTTGGGCCAATATTCCGCATCGAATTCTGAATCCTGGCAAAATCTGAATTGAATATCCAGCGGCTTATATAAGCCCAGGATATTATATACCGCATCAACAAAACTTTGCAATTGTTTAAAATCAACCATTTTGAACACCTTCCCAAATTTTATAACGCAGGATTATCAGCAACACGATGAGATTAACCCCATAGTTTAATAGCAGGATTGCCGTGGGATTAGTCAAGATCAAATATGCAATTGTAAAAATCTCGCCAATAAACCACGCAATCAAAAATGCCCACGATAATCCCCGGCTATGCTTTTGTTTAATGCTTTGCCATGCTTGCGGTATTGCACAAGTGGCAAAGCATACAGAACCGATCCATCCGATTAATTCTGTATGCGCCATTTTAAACTGCCTTGAAGTTATCGCGCACTTGAACATTGCGCCAGTTATAGGTCATGATTTTATCTTGCCAGCGTTTATGTCGAATAATATTTAGCAGAATAGGCAATTCAAAATCTCGGGCATCTTCTAGTGCGGTATGTGGTTCGGTGATATATTCACCACGCAAAAACCCGCAAACAATTTCGGCATTAGTTTTGTATGACATATTGCCGTGCTTTGTGGGAGCATTAAAAGCGTGCTTTTCAATACAGAATTGACGGAATTTTTTAGTATTGCAGATAAGGCTACTGGCAGCATTCCACAGGCAAAAACGATTTGAGAATTGCGAAAGGTCAATATTAGTATTCTGACATTTATCGGCATCGAATGCCAAATTGTATGCCGTGAGTGTAGGATTAAATTGTGAAACTGCCTTATCTAGCCAACGATTGATTGCTTGATTGCTTGCCAGCATACGCTGGCCTGAATCTAGCATTGCGTTATATTGAATACGCTTTTTGTCGGCATACTCTTGCGACCAATCGCCTTTAGTGTTGGGAATATAAAAAAGAGATTTAGTATCGAAATGATCCTTGACCAATACCGCACATTGCTTGTGGATATTGCCTTGACGATCAACAATAATGCAGGCAAAATCGGCCACAGTACCGTCAACCGTGGTTTCAGTATCGACAATTGCGAAAAATTGTTTTTTGGTCATGATTTACCTAGTACCGGATAGCGCCGGACAATCGCGCGTTGCGTTGTGCAACAGAAGCATTATGGGACATTGGCAAAGTTATTGCAAGCGACAAAAATTCATTAGCATATGCAAAAAAGTTGCCAGGCTGGGCTTGACAGCAAAATTTTGCCGCGGTAAAATTTTGGCGCCTTAGGTGTGGTATGGATACCACACCTTTGTGTCAACCTTGCAAAATTTGCATTTGCAGGGTTGACACGGCCAAATTATATAATATATAATTGGCGCCTCAAAACCCCACAAACCGTGGGGTTTTATTTTAATCGTAAATTATAATTCTATCATCTTCAATATCTATATGCTGCAACGGATTATCTTCGCCCCATTCTTCGTCATATACCATAACCCGTTTGTGTGGATCACATTGCAGCAAAAAATTAATTAAATCGCCAACGGTATAAATATCTTTTGAATCCATTTTAGTGTCCTTGTTGGCTGGCACAGAATACCGGCTTGATTTTGGGGAATCGTTGGCATACCGCGCCGAGATAATCTAGATTATCCTCATAAAATGCCCATTCGGCTTTTTGGAATTGCGGCAGATTAAAAAACCGTGCCAGTCCATTACACTTTAGGGTTTTGCCCGATTGTGAATCGTTGGGTTTACGCGAGATAATAAAATCAGGCAATCCCAAAACCTGCTCAATAAATCGGGCATCGGGCCGGTTAATAACGCGAGCGGTTGCGATAATAACATAGCAATCAGGATCAGCCAAATCTGCTTTGTATTGTTCGGCTAATGGAAGAAGTTTATCGTCCATTGCGCGATATTCATTAGCACGCCAGTATTCCAAATCAATCCGTTCTGTACCGTCAGGATTGCGGATAGTGCGATAGCGATGCAGGCTATCTACAATCGTACCATCCATGTCATACACTTGAACCCGTTTCATTGTCTTGCCTTGTTTTGTGTTGTCCATGCGTTAATTATACAGTGTGCATCAAGTTTTGCAAACAACAAAAATTCATTAGCATATGCAAAAAAGTTGCCAGGAAACACTTGACACGGGCAATTTTACTATGGTAAAATTGGCGCCAGCGGTGTTGCAAAAATGCAACACCCTGGAGCCTATACCATTGCAGTTATTTTGTCAATGTGGCAAGGCCTTGCCGTTTCAAATTGTGGAACGCGCCGGTCGCTGGCCAGGCACAGTGTCAGAAAAATAATGGCAAAGTATCGCATACAAAAAGCCTGCCGTGGTATTAACACGGCAGGCAGTGTATCATACCGGCTTGCTGTTAGCAAGTGCCTCGAAAATCGCTTTGAGAGCCGACTTGTTCGCTTTGGTCAGCGAATCAATGTCATTTTCAGGCAAGCGCAGGATTGCGCCGATAGCATCGGCATGGACATCCTTTTTGACCGGCTTTTCTCCAGTCTTGCCGACATACTCTTTTTTCTTGTATACTCCCTCACGCGAGAGTTTGGCAACAATCGACCGGGTAGACCGGGCAAAAGCCTCAGCCAGTGCTTCGACCGTTTCACCGGCCTGATAGCGTTGCACAAGCGCGAGGGTATCGGCCTCGGTGTAGTTTACAGTTTTTTCAGCCATTTCAAGCATCCTTTAGGATTGTAACAGAAAAGCCTTTCGGCACGGGTTGCGTTGTGTTTTGTTCAACGCATGAAAAGATTATACGCCAGTCCAGCACGCCACGCAAGTGCAAAATGCAAAGTGTTTGTGTCGCTTTGTGGCCAAAAAATTTACAATTGCAGGGTTGACACGGGCAAAAATTATATGATATAATTTTGGCGCCTCAACTGTTGCATTTCTGCAACAGTTGAGTTTTAAATGTTATTCAAAATGCCCATGCAATTAGCACACAAAAATATAGCATTAAGCCAGAATAGTGCCATATCGCGCCGCTTTAATCCGGTATATGCCCAGGATAAACTACCCAAGATAAATAAACAATACCCCACAATAAAAAATTGATTAGCAACCAAGAATGCCCCGAATATACTGCTAATAGTACCAATCCATGCAATCATTATACGCGCTCCATTCTGTGATATCTGTTAGCAGGCAGATTTAAAACCTTTTCCATTATAAATTGCCAATGATCGCCATGCCCACTAGGATCTTCGCTTTTACCGAAAAGATTAAAATCGGCTTGATGGGCTAATTCATGCGGCAGAATAATCTTTTCCATATAAACTTGATATTCTGTAGAATGCAGCAAAAATTTAGTGCCCAAATCAATTTTGTTTACTTCATACCAGCACATTCCAGCAGTGGCACGCAAACGATTATTCATAATAATTTGCGGGCATTCAAACAATCGCAATTCAGGCATTTTATGTTGCATCATGCGCCATACGCGATTAGCAGTACTTTGCATAACTGGCTGCGCTTTAGCAGCATATGCTTTTAGGGTTGCCATTTTAAAACCTCTCAATACTGACGAATTGCGAGAATCTGCATTGCCGTTTGAATTGGGCAATAGCCTGCGATTCGCTTTTAGCAGTCCAAATGGCTTGACCGAGCCGGCCCTGCCGATCCGTGTGGGTGATGATGTATTGGTTCATGCAGAGTATTTTACAGGGTTCACAGAATTGTGCAAGTGGTTTTTGTGTCGATTGTGCAAAATAATTGTTTGCAAAAAGTTTGCATTTGCGGCTTGACACGCCCAATTTTACTATAGTAAAATTGGCGCCCCAGGCGTTGCGATTTCGCAACACCCGGAAAGTTATTTCTTGACAAGTATGCCTGGCTGAATTACCAGTGCAGGGTAGTCGATTTTTCCTTCATATTCCAATTGATCGCGCTCAAATTGCGTCACGAAGTCATCAGGCACAATTTCGAAACCGACGAACCGCTCAATGTAAAAATCGCTGGAATATGAAACATAATCAATAGCCTGAATCAGCATATCATCTTGATTTTCTGCGGTAATGTTTTCCACGAAATAATCCGAACCACCTTTGGCTTTCCAGTGCGGATTTTCGGCAGAACCGTAGTTTTCAAAAACTTGAGTCCAGATATACAGTTTCATGATTTGCCTTTATGCTTTGCTTTGCCCATGCGTTGCAATCGCAACAGATTTTTGTGTTTGCCTGCGCCAGTCAGCGGCCGCATGGGGCCGCGCCTTGGCGGATTACATTTCGATGTTTTCACAGGCCAATTCCCTCAACTCTTGATTAACATCGTCCAGCAGCATTTCTGCAAACTCCAGTGGAGTCATTTCATAGTCCACGGTCACAAACTCGTCGCATTGGATAAAGTCAAAGGTCATCATGCTGTGGGTTCCGGTTGCGTTGTCCATGTAGAGAATTATACAGGGTTGCCCAGGTTTTGCAAACAACAAAAATTCATATGCTTATGCCAATAAGTTGCCACGCGGCCGTTGACACGGGCAATTATACTATAGTATAATTTGGCGCCAGCCTGGGCTGGCTGGTTGTTAATCCTTGAAGAAATATAGAGTCAGTGCTGCAAACATGGCGGTCGCGCCAGCAAGTGTAGCGAATTCCACAATGCCAGCAGTGCTTGGCAATTCAACCAGTGCGCTTGCAAAGATCAGGCTAGCGGTAAGGGTCAGTGCTGCGGTTACATCTTTCATCATGGTCTGTTCTCCAGTAGAGTCACAATTATAGGGGATTCACAATCCCCTTGCAAGTGTAGGGTTATGCCAAATTGTAGCGGCCTGCATCGTATTCGCGCAGAACAGCAGGGCCGATAGCACTAGCGTTCAATTCCAGCGCCATCACTTCCACAGTGCCGCTGATAGCACGGGCTGCATCATCAAAGTGAACCTGTACCAGATCCCACATATCATAGCGGTCTGCATCTTCTGGCATGGCAATCTCGAGCACCTGTGCGTTATCGTAGAAGCGCTGGGTTTCAAAGTGAACGGTTTTCATTTGCATTCCTTGTTTGACTGAGACTCTATTATAGGGGATTCACAATCCCCTTGCAAGTGTAGGGTTATTCCTCAAATTCCATTTCTGCTTCTTCACGCTGCCAACGCTCGAATTCCTCAGCGGCCAATTCCTCATTCAAACGGGCCAGGCTTTCGGATTCTGCAAGGGTCATACCCAGCGCAAGGTATTCCCCTACTTGACGGTCAAACTCGGCTTGATCGAAGAACATGGTATTTCCTTTATGTCAGTGAGTGTACATTATAGCCCGGATCACCGGGCCTTGTCAAGTGTCAATCGAAGAAACTTGTTTTCTCAAGCCAACGATCGTACATATCGCATACCAGATCAGGATGAGTGTCGATAAACTTATCCATGTAATCGTTCACCAATTCCACAGGATATCCGTCCTCATATCGCTCATCTTCAAACAATGATTTGTCGGTGTTCATCCAGTCAATCACGCTTTCAGCCAGGGTGCTCCACCAGTCATCATTGGTCTCATCCATGAAGTCAGGAGCATCATAGCGATCGTCGTAGTAGTAGTCGTATGCCATGCTGTTCACCTTGTGTTGTGTTGTGTTGTGCAGTGATGTAATAGTACACCAATTCCAGGCTTTGTGCGAGCATTTGTGTGACAAAATTGTAAACAATGATGGTGTTGCATGGCCGCAACACAATGTAAAAAATTTGCAACAAGCGAAAAAATGGGTTGACAAAAATAAAATAGACAGGGCGGTTTTTAGACTTGACATTTTTAGAACGCTCTGCGCCCACCCACACGCGTTCAATCAGACAAAAAACCAAACCACAACAGGTGCTGAAATCTTGGGTAGACACCACACACCCCAGCATGCTACACTCCAGTATCCAATAATTTTTTATCACCGTGATGAAACCACCCCAAACACTACCAGCCGAAACCGTCCGCATAAGCCCCGAGCACTTGCAGATTGCCGACTGCTACCTGCACACACAAAGCATACAAGGTGTGTGTGAGGCACTGGACTTGCAACCAGATCTGGTCGCGGACGTCTTAGCTCAACACAACGTCAGGTTATACATCGATCAAGTATTTCGTGATGCTGGCTTCAACAACCGCTATAAACTGCGTTAGACGCGGTTATACACAAGAAGTTTCAAGACATGGAGTTGTCAGAAACTGGCTCCAATAAAGACATTGCTGACCTATTAGCACTATCGCACAAGTTTACCATGGATCAGCTGCAGTTGGAATTAGAGTTTTTAAAGCTGCAGCAGCGTGAACACCATATCAAAAATCAGGTCAACGTGCAAATCAACGATGGACTAGGCGGCAGCAACTATCAACAATTAATCAACAGGTTACTAGATCCAAATGCTGATAACAAGTCGTAGTGATATTAGCACCACTGAGGTCACGGAGTACCCAGTTGACAAACGCTTTATCAAGCTGCCTATCGCCAACTATCTTAAGCTATTAGGAGCTTGGGATGAGCTAAATTCGGCACAGCTTGCCCTGATCAATGCGGTGAACTCACCTCAGTACCGTTTTGTGTGCGCTGCACTAGCCCGACGCCTAGGCAAAACTTATATAGCCAATGTGATTGGGCAGTTAGTCACACTAGTACCCAATAGTGCTGTATTGCTGGTGTCACCCAACTACAGTTTGAGTTCTATCAGTTTCGAACTGCAGCGCCGTTTTATTGGTCACTTTGACTTGGAAATTGCCAGAAATAATTTAAAGGACAAGATTATTGAGTTGGACAATGGCAGCACCATACGCATGGGTTCGATCAGTACTGTAGACAGTTGCGTGGGCCGTAGCTATGACTTGATAATATTCGACGAAGCTGCGCTCACATCGGCTGGTGAGGCTGCATTCAACATTCAGTTGCGACCCACACTAGACAAGCCCAACTCAAAAGCCATATTTATCTCTACCCCACGTGGACGCAACAACTGGTTCTCCCAATTCTTCCAGCGTGGATTTAGTTTGGACTTCCCAGAGTGGTGCTCAATCCAAGCTGACTACTTGGAAAATCCCCGTATGTCGGATGTAGACGTTGCAGAAGCCAAGCGGTCAATGACACATCAGCAGTTTCAGCAAGAGTACTGTGCCAGCTTTACCGAGTTCGAGGGTCAGGTCTATAAATTTAGTGTGGCTACGCAGGTTTTAGATTGCGATCCCGACGTGTTGCAGCGCTTGGAGTGTTTTGCAGGCTGTGATCCAGGCTATCGCGACGCCACAGCATTTGTGGTGTTAGGCTACGACCCACAAACAGAACACTACTGGGTGCTGGACGAGTATGAGGCGGCGGCAAAAACCACAGCCGAACACTGTGCAAAATTTCATGAATTTATTCAACGCTACCACTGCGATCCCATATTTATTGACGGTGCAGCTGCACAGTTTGCTGCGGACTTGGCGTATGTGCACGACATTGCCACGGTTGGGGCTAAAAAAGCGGTGCTGCCAGGCATTACGTTCTTGCAGAATATTGTGGAGCAGAACCGTTTATTTGTTGTGCCACATTGCCAACGTGTGCTGCAGGTTTTGGATCAGTATCGCTGGGACATCACCACACAAAAAGAACGTCCAGTTCATGACCAGTATTCTCACATGGCCGATGCCCTACGTTATGCACTGTACAGCTATGTGGTATAAAAATTTTGAGTTGTGGTGGGGGTGTTGTGGTGGTATAATAGGTTTAAAATATTTGTGTATTAACCATGAGCACCAACACCAATAAACGCGTAGCAGTCAAGTGGATACGTGACCGCGCCAAGTCAGCATACGAAAAGCAACCTCACTGCTACATCTGTGGTACTAGTGTGGACTTGGAACTGCATCATCTTGCCAGCATAAACTACTTGTTGGAAACTTGGGCCAAGCGTCTTGGCCATGATATCACAACAGATGCTGGTGTCTTAGCCATACGCGACCAATTTATAGCCGAACATCATCAACAAATATATGTGGATGTGTTTACACTGTGTAACCGCCATCATGTAGAATTGCATGGTGTTTATGGCAAATCACCGCTACCACATACTGTTGCACTGCAACAACGTTGGTTGGAACGCAAGCGTGATTTGGCTCAGGGCAAGACGCCACAGGCTAAAACCACCAGCTTTTTCAAGGACTTTGTATAATGCACAGATCGCCTTAGAAGCCGGTACTGACGTCAGCACAACAGCACAACCCATATACGAACAAGCATTTGAGCGTGTAGAGGCGGTGAATCGTGGTGTTAGCATGATCGTACAAGCGGCAGCGAGCCTTGACTACGACGTGAAGTCTAGTCTATCAAGTTCAGTGGTTGCAGGCACTCGTGCTAAACAGCTAAATAATTTACTTAATTATCGTCCTAATCCTTACCAGTCCGCACAAGATTTTCGAAAAAATATCTTTACAGACTTGATCTTGGAAGGCAATGCCTTCATCTACTACGACGGTGCTTTTCTTTACCACCTGCCCGCACAGCAAGTAGACATTGAAACTGACGAAAAGACATTTATCAGCGGCTACAGTTACTCAAACAGTTCAATCAAGTTCTCAGTAGACGAAGTATTTGGTGTACATGATACCAGCAGCAAATCAATCTACCGCGGTACCAGTCGTTTAGCGGCTGCGCGTCAAAGCATTGAAACCATTTACAGCATGCAGCAACTGCAAAAGAACTTTTTTGACAATGGTGCTGTGTTCGGCGTAGTATTTGGTACTGACAATACCTTATCGCAAGCTGCCAAAGAAAAAACAATTCAACACTGGATGCAAAAGTACAATCCTAAATTAGGAACACGCCGTCCAGTGATCTTGGATTCGGGCCTAAAGCCCATGCCACTGGCACAAACCAATTTTCGCGACATGGACTTTGATGCAGCCATGCGCACACATCAAGAAAAAATCTTGTTGGCACTAGGAGTACCGCCTATTCTATTACACGGCGGCAACAATGCCAATATCTCACCTAACTTGCGTTTATTCTACTTAGAAACCGTACTGCCTGTTGTACGCAAGTACGTGTCCGCAATTGAAAGATTTTTTGGTTATGATGTAGAACCCATAACCAGTTCTGTTAGCGCACTGCAACCAGAACTAAAAGACATTGCTCAGTACCATTCTACACTAGTAAACAGTGGTATTATTACTCCAAATGAAGCGCGAGCTGCTTTACGCTTTGGAGCAATTGAGGGTAATGATGCGCTGCGTGTACCTGCTAATATAGCTGGTTCAGCAGCAAATCCAGCACAGGGCGGTAGGCCCAG
>Ga0255098_1000565_pt1 | contig 9711 bp, 9 predicted proteins | sample Colum_Atlam_RepC_2_FD_188440 | JGI IMG/M metagenome (GOLD analysis project Ga0255098, IMG submission 188440) | Freshwater microbial communities from Columbia River, Oregon, United States - Colum_Atlam_RepC_8d | ecosystem: Environmental > Aquatic > Freshwater > River | place: USA: Oregon... | reverse complement strand
ACGCGCAGACGCGCTTGAAGTCGTCGACGTAGGCGTAAATGATGATGAAACCGACGCGATTTCGAGTGTTGCATTACACCCCAAAAAACAAACAAGAGACCATGATGATATGAGTGATAGTGATTCATCCCAGTCAAACTCGTCGTATACTACAATGAGTAATGACGACGACGACCTCAATCAACCTGATTCAATTCAAGTGGATGATTCATCATTCGATGAAAAGAGTGGTGACGGCGGCAAAGGCGGCGGCAAGGGCGAGGGCGAGGAGAGCGGGAGCAGCGACGAAAGCGGCAGTGAAAGCGGCAGTGAAAGCGAAAGTGGCAGCGGCAGCGGCAGCGACACCGGAAGTTATGACAGCGACGACGAACAAATCATTGTGAAAATCAAAGACTTCCCGATTCAAGCCATCCTCCTTGAAAAATGCGTAAGCACACTCGACCGTATTATGATGACCGATGAACTCACGAAAGAAGAGTGGTCGTCGATTTTATTCCAAATCATTATGACGCTTATCATGTATCAAAGAATGTTCGAGTTCACACATAATGACCTTCATACAAATAATGTAATGTTCATTGAAACGACGGAGGAGTTCCTTTATTATCTCTACGAAGACCAGTACTATAAGGTCCCCACATATGGTCGCATATTCAAAATCATCGATTTCGGTCGCGCAATCTACAAATTCAGAGGCGAGCTCATTTGTAGCGACAGTTTCCATCCCAAAGGCGACGCTGCCACGCAGTACAACTTCCCACCCTATTATAATCCCGATAAACCAACAGTTGAACCCAATTTCAGTTTCGATTTGTGCCGATTTGCATGCGCACTCTTCGATTATTTCATCTATGATTTGCGCAAGGTGGAAAAACTGTGCAAATCCGACCCGATTATCAAGCTGGTCGTAAAATGGACGACGGATGACAAGGGACGCAATGTGCTCTACAAATCAAATGGAGAAGAGAGGTACCCCGATTTCAAACTGTATAAGATGATTTCGCGGTCGGTTCATGGCCACATTCCATCAAACGAGATTCATAATCCGCTTTTTGATACGTATAAGATAACGCATAAAAAATATAAGAAGCACGCGGCATTGTCGGCGAAATTCCTGAAAGATGGCCGAAACACCCATATTTTCATGAATGTTGATGCGCTGCCTAGTTATTCTAGCGGTGGCTGCGGCTGTTCAGAAATCGCTCTCGATGCGCAGGAAGTCCATTCTTCGCAATGAACTCGATATTCCTCATGGTCCATCCCATACTTGCGCCAGAATGTCCGGTTTTCATATTATCTTGAACCAGTGTAACAATGCTGTCATCACCATGACTGAACTGGAAACCGCGGTTGGAGGGTGGACTGTATTGTGAGAGGTGCTTCCAAACATTGATTTCCTTGTCGCGGACCTCGGGTAATTCGCTGGCGAGAAGAATTGCGCGCATTCCGTCGCGAATCATGTCTTCGGACCATTTGTCATTGAAATACGAGAGGTCACACTGATTGACGGACTCCAAGGTAAGAGGCCAGTATTCTTCTTCATTGTCTCCGGTATTGGTATTGGTGACCGGAGGACGTTCCATGTGAACGGAAACAGATTCAGGGGCGACGGTGGTAGACATTACACGAATGAACGAGTCATGCATCCGATATAGCATAAACATAACAGTTCAATTTTATGTTTATGGCGTGAAATATTAGTATTTAACCGGTTATTATCACTTAAAAAGTAATGTTCAAGTTATTTATTTATCGTCATTGTATATACGATGGCACGCGATACGATTAAAATCGAAGGCGTTACATATGATATAACCGATTTTAAGCATCCAGGTGGCAATATTATTAAGTACGCCAAGGATTCGCCGGATGCAACTGAGATATTTCGCGAGTTTCATCATCGATCAGAGAAAGCGACTAAACTTCTTCATGCATTGCCAGTGTACAAGGATGGCGACGACGGCGCTGACGCGCGCCTCGAACGTTCGCAGTCACTCACACCACGCCAGCAAGAAATGACAACGGACTTCCGAGAGATGCGAGCGAACCTCGTCAACCAAGGATGCTTTGAACCGGATTATATCCACGTCTATTTCCGTTTATTAGAACTCGCCTTTTACTTTGGTCTAGGAACATGGTTCGCTTCTTATAATATTTATGCATCCATTCTCTCGTTCATCGCATTTAAGACCCGATGCGGCTGGGTTCAACACGAATGCGGACATCTCAGTTTCACCGGTATCCGCCCGATTGACCGCGCAATCCAGACATTTACCATGGGGTTCGGCGGCGGTGTAAGTTCGTCCGTATGGAACTCGATGCATCAGAAACATCATGCCACACCGCAAAAAATCAAGCATGATATCGACCTGGATACTACGCCATTCGTCGCATTTTTTAATCGCGCATTTGAAGAGAATACGAATGGAAAAGCGGCCGCTCGATTTATGAATCGATGGTGGATGCGAATGCAGGCGTGGACATTTTTGCCCGTCGTCAACGGATTATTGGTTCATTTATTCTGGACATATTATCTTCACCCGAAGAAGGTCATCACGCGTTTAACTTCCGTCAAAACGACAACGGCGATAGTAGAAACCGCATTTGAGGCCGTATGTATGTCGGCGTCGCACATTGTATTACCGTATATATTTTATACCGGTAGCGCAGTTGGTGGCGCAGGGTTCCTCTGGTGCTATTTTCTGTTGATGGTGACCAATTTCTGGAATTTCATCTATCTTTTCGGGCATTTTTCTCTATCGCATACATTCACGGACGTTATTCCGGAAGACAAACATCTTCTTTGGTTTGAGTATGCATTGGACCATACTGTGAATATTTCGACCAAATCCCCCTTGGTGTCATGGATAATGGGATACCTCAATTTCCAGATTGAGCATCATCTGTTTCCTTCGATGCCGCAGTATAAGAATGCGGTTGCTGCACCGTATGTTCGCGCGTTTTGCGAGAAATGGTCGCCTGGTTTGAAATACACGGAGCATTCGTATAAGCATGCATGGTGGTTGATGTTGTCCAACTTGCACCAGGTTGGAAAGCATTATTATAAACATGGCGTTGACGCAGTGCCGTCACCGTCGTCACCGTCGTCACCGCACGACCATCTGGATTGACCAGGTCGGTCGACCGGCGTGCGATTAGAACCCAGGTGTGTCTACAAATACGGCTGGCGCACTGCCGCTGCCGCCACTGCTACCACCGATACCGCCGCCACCACTGATATTCTCGAATTGATTCAATACAAACACGCCTAATACAGCGGAAATACAAACCATGATGGAATCACGAACAAGTACCTTTACCGGTTTCTGATTTTCAGGGTCCACGAATCGCATTTCCATGAATTTTAATAAAAAATATACGACGGATACGACGATACCGACGATTACAATCTTAGTTGGGTCAACCATGTATATACTTCTAAATAAACGTATATACATAGAATATCACTTATTTATCATAAATAATACGAAATACCTATGTCTGGAATGCCATCAACACTGGCGGATAGCAAAAGTACATCACCAGGCCACCAATTGCTAAAAACACGAATGAAAATATAAAAATAAGCAGGTCAATGATGACAATATTATTGTACCACTTTTTCTCTTCTTCACTTTCTTCTTCGTCGTCCATACGATACTGCTACTAATATAACCATCATAAAATACTTGGGTTGGCTAAACTCTACATATTTATTTACGCCAACACTTCAATATCGTCTAATAAAGGCGGGGCATTTATGTTTTGTGTGTCATTCAATGTATGAATATCCAGCGTGTCTAATTTGATATCCCCGCCGATTTTTAGACGACCGTCGTCGCCGTCGCCGTCGTCATCACCGTCCGCGTCATGAGACATATATTCATTCACTCGCTCGCTTGAGTCCGTTTCAAAGGTTCGCACTTGGTTATCACCGAAAGAGACGCCGGCGTTTACTGCAATCGAATTATTGTTGTCATTATTGTTATTGTTATTGTTATTGTCATTGTCGGGTGAACTGCTTCCATTCAACTCCCCCACAAAATCTAGATTATCAATCGGGGTATTGTTCGATGCGCCGTCGCCCCCGTCGCCCCCGTCGCCTCCGTCTTCGCTTGATACACGGTCGCGCTCCCGTTCACGGTGTCTACGACGGTAGATGACTGATGTGTTCGCCGCCTCGCCGAGAGATTGGCGTCCTCTTCCGAGAGAATCGGCTCTTGTTTGATAACCTCCTCATTTTCAGTGACTTCCACGACATCTTCAATCGTTTCTTCTAAATACATCTTGATTAAGTCTTCGACAGGGATATTGTCGCGGATGGTATTATAGATGCATTCTTTCACGATAATTTCAAACTCTCGATTGTTACGCTGTGTGTGAAGAGGCGGAATACCCTTCTCAAAAATATAGACGTTGGAGTACAGTTTTCTCGCGCTATTGACATAAATCTTGTGGATGAAATCCGAGAGTTGCGGGATTTTAATATCAACCTTCTTCTGTTTACTGCCAACACGCATCACCGTCATGCACTTCAAATGAATAATATGCACACATGTGATTAAATCTTCTAAATACCCACAAGTACTGCGCTCTTTGATTCGCGAGGTCTCGTCTTTGATGATATTGGGGTTCCATTTGGGAACTCTCGAGAGAAGGTTCTGGAATGTCATCAAGTATTTGTCTTGTTCCTTGTTTCCGACACACAGTTTCACAGATTCATCAAAAATAGAGCGGAATCCTTCTTGGACCAGCGGTGTGAGAATATTGACAAGACGAGACGCCCATTCGTTCTTGGATTCATACAACGAAGTTACAGAATAATCATCCATAGCGTGCGTAATCAGGTATTACATAAATGAAATATTTTCTAAACTCATTTTACAACGAAATACCACGAAATGAAGCAAATACAGGATTAAAAGTTTCTCGTTTCTAAACTCTTTCCGTACTTTGTCAAACATAATAAGAAGTTCATATCGTTTCAGCTCATTCATCTTTGGGTAGGTATGAATAAAATCGATGATGTCTAAAGCCGCGTAGCCTTGTTCATATAATAACACAGATAAGTCGAGTATTTTCGTATATTCTTCGACTGTGGGTAGGGCCGTGGCGTCGGTCGTGGTGTCGGTCGTGGCGTCTATATAACTTGGATGAATCCGAATCAGTTCTTGCAACGAAGAATCTCTCGACTTTATGATTTTATATGTATCACAGGCTTGGTCCGCAAAGTATGTATGTAGATTGACGTGGGAACACGGGGCAGCCTCTGTGGTGGCCTCCGCCGCGTCCTCCGTGGCCTCGAGCGGCGGCCTACAAATGACAGGCGGGGGAATGTATATATCACAAAACCGCGAGAGAATCGGCTTGAGTAGGCTGTCTTTGTTCTGCACGACAATAAAAAACCGTGTTGACGAACTGAATAATTCAATACATCTACGTAATGCAGATTGCGCATCTATCGTCAGTTTATCCGCATTCGTCAGTATAACCGACTTGAAAATCGCGCCTTCTTTGAAATCGATATTCGTCTTCGCGAAAAACTTCAATTCTTCGCGAATAAAGCGAATCCCTTTGCCATGTGCGCAATTCGCACGCATCACATAATTTTTAATGGCGGTTTTATCGCCCCCATAGATGGAATGAATAAACTTGTTCAATATGTATGTTTTGCCCGAACCATGAGGGCCGTAAAAAATAATGTTCGGTATTTTCCTGTTTCGGATGAAAACACTCAGTTTGTTATGGATATTTGTATGAAGGTCGTATATTTCAGTCAAGGTTGTCATTATTATGTTGGTGGTACTACTAGTAATAATAATAATGACAATGGGTGTGTTTAATTCAATTACTGGCCATTTCTGCCGTCTAAAAGTTAATCACCTGTTCGTAGGGAGCCACCTTGGAAAGCTTACCCGGCATATTGCTCTTCCCGTCATTTATTTCGCCGCCGCCGCCGCCTTCGCCGTCGGTATAATAATAGTTCGTGGTGTAATAATAGTTGGTCGGTTTGGCTGCACCATAAAACGGCGATTCCTCTTCATACCCTTGCCCGTTATACATTCCGAGATACGCCGTAGCCGCGGGCGACCCATCTTCATAATAATACGCATTATGTTTCGTCGTGCGTTGATTCGAAGCAGGGTCATTGGGGTCAATCCAGTTTCCAATTCCGCGAATAATATTTCCGGCGGCATCGCGTATCGTTCCAAATAATCCGGGGCCTGGCCCTTGCCCTGGGCGACCGCGTCCATATCCACGGAAATTCCGCGTAATCCCGCGCTTGTAAATATCATTTTCATCCAGGCTAGAACTACTCGAATCTCTCGCGATTTCATCATAACTCGACCGTGTTGTTGCGAGTAGGTTCTTTTCGATTTGGGTTCCATCCGGTAAGTACGTTGCCCAGCGTATTACTTTCAGGCAGTCTGCGTCAATACGGCATGAATCTGACCCGGTCATTCCAGGATTATTGCATTTCCACGGGCATTTGCGCATCAATAGAATATTATTTCCTTCAGCACTCTTCACGAGATTTCCGCTTGCGTCCATTCGGAATATATTCTGGCAGTTTCCTTCATTGCTCGAGAGATTGGAAGGTTCCACGCATTTACGCACAAATCCATCATCGCCATACCGCCAATTTGCGCCATCATACCATGAATCGGGGTGACTCGCAATGAGACGGTTTCGGATCGCAACGGCGACGTCATATTTCAGTTTCGCATCTGTTTTTGCGGTTTCCGTCGTTGCTGAACGTAAGTCTTTATATGCCTGTTCGTAGTTTTTTTGCGCTCTGATTGCATCATTCATCTGGCGTTTCACGTCGGAAATGAGGACGGACGATGCCGCGCTGGTGACATAGGTGGTTCCATCACTGGCCGTTCCGGAGGATGTAGGGGAGCCGGCACTGGAAGTCGCCCCTTTGGATGCGATGGTCGGAAAGGTATATTGGCCATCGTCTAAAAAGTTATCGGTTGTAAACGAAAAAGAAGCACCGGCAGCTGAAATGGTAGCTGCCAAAAATGTCCGTATTTTATTTCCGTTCGAGCTTATTTTTACCGGTGTGTCTGGTGTACGAAGACCAGAGATAATTAATGTGGCCGTTTCACCCGCTTTAATGATACTTGAACTATTCATTTTAAATGTCGCATAAGAAGTTGAACCGGAAACCGTTGTGAACTCCGCATCACCATCTGAGACGGTTGTGACCCCTTGTTTAATTTGAACACTAATCGCAGAAGTGAGTTGTGATACATTTGGTAGTTCTATCATAATCATATCACCTCTGTTATACGGGTTTGTCAACATAAAGTTCATCTTAAATACGGTTTCAGACCCGGTAGTGGATGCGGTATTCGAAAGAGCGTTGTCTACCAATTGCGCTGGATCAGTCGTGATTTTACGGCAGTCTTTATAATTTGAATCAAGGTCATACGATTTATCCTTGAATATTTTAACTATTTTGGTTGCGTCGGATGAATTATACAAGTCCACGCTAACAAACGTCTCGGGATTATACGGTGAAGCAGTCGCCTGAACGTTGCTTTCTAATGTAACAAGCTGACTTCCGGTTGGTGTAGTTGTTGCAGGAGGAGTGGCGCGGGTTGGTGTTTTAATACCCGACAATTCCAATGCATATGTCCCTAACGTAACATCTGTGGCCGTTTGTTGTGGAGTATATGTTATCACAAGATTGTTATTACTCACCGTAGTCGCAATACCCGTTAATGTACCAGACGCCGGCACCGTAAGTGTTTCAATCGCAGTATTCGATGAAGCCAGTCGCATAGAGATACTGAGACCAGCTGCATCGTTACTACTAGTGTAGAGAGTAGGTATTTTTATTATAATTGTCCTAGCAGGTGATTGTCCTGGTACTCTTCTGAAATTGCCACTCGTTGTTGTAAAAACAAACGAATACTTCATCGTAATGGGGTTCGCCACAGTACCCTGAACAAACTCGCATCGGTTCAATATCAAATGTCCACCAGTTGTAGCCCCTAATGTCATTAAACTTGTTAAAGAAGGTGCTGCCAACCCTTCAATCACTCCCGTCCCATATCCCTCCGATGGCGCCATCCAAGATCCAAAACCGCCATTCCGATAGGTTCGAGATACCCATACACTTACCAATAATACTAAAACCAGCAAGAATATAACTGTATATTTATCTTGCAACAACTCCGAAAGTTTCATTAGGAGGTAAAACAACTATCGTGTATAATGCTTATATTATATACGATAAAATAAATCTCTCGGGTTTAGTATGTCTGTAGGCTATGCGTATACGGATTCTGTCTAAATGCGTTCAGGATATCCGGCTGGATTCTCTCGTTGTGTGGATGATTCGGTTGCGAATGAAGGTGGTTTGACTGGTATAATTTCCGTATCCGGAAAGCTCTCTAAATCCCTCGTCATTTATCGGTTTCATAGAAATAATTATTCACGAAATTTCATGTCATACGTCCGACAATTCAGTTGCTAATAATTCCAGTTTTCATATTTCAATAAATATTATAGCAGACGTTTAATATTGATTACATGTATATGTCTCGTTCATTTATGGTTATTACTTTTGAAAATCCACGCAATTATTCAAAAGTAGTTATTAAAAAACAACCTTTAATATCTGAATGTCTTTTCTGTAATACCTAAGTAATAAACTTATAAAATCATATATTGTTATTTCTGTTATTTCTGACTTGTCTGATGGGTTTAAATGATGTCTTATGTGGTTTGCTAACTTTAATAAGTTGACTATATAAAATCGTTTAAATTCTTCATCGTTAATACTAAGTTCGTCAACTTTTGTCGAGGAAGGTTCCATCCGGGCATCAAGTTCGGGTCCTGAACTTGAGTCGGGTAATGTTGGCACAGGTCTTGATAAATTACGAAATTGTAACTCAAAAAATCGTAATATGTTTCTTATAATTTCTTTTTTTTTATTGACTTCACAATATTGGTGTTCAGTAAATGGTGCCTCTAATTCTGAAATGTTTTTATTAGCTAAGTTAGAATCTATACATAATATTAATTCGTCTAAACTTAAAAAATTCTCTAAATAATATTCGCGACACATATGCGAACTGATTCCTATATGTTTTCCCTCCATTAATTCCAACGCTTTTCTACTGTCTTTATTTACAAAAAATATTGAATTAGCACAATAAGTATTCATAGCCGGTGTATAATGCATAATTCCAAACGATATCCAATTTCGTTCATTATAATTGTATAACGACAATATACCTGGAATTATTTTGCCTGTTTCAAGTAGATAATGTTGTGATCCTATTCCATTAGATTCTAAAATCTGCATTAATGTGATTACCCTTTGTTTAATTCCGTGAAAAAACCGACCCGTTAGGTCTACACTTTTTATTGTATCACAAGTTCCCAATTTTAATATATCGTTTTTAATGGAATCTAGTATTATTTGTCTTGGTAATTCACTTGTGTACTCCGTTCTCGGAGTTTCATCCCCATAGCCATACTCGAGACCCCAAGCCGTCCTATAGGCATCCATATGGTCACCCACCGCCGCCGCCGCCGCTGCCTCCGCCTCCGCCAATCGCCCCGCCAATCGCCCCGCCGCTGCCCCCTTACTGATGCAATCCGCTGACGCCTCCTCTCTCTCGCTCGTGAAACCAGAACCAGGTGTATTTTTACGCATGAAGGATGGTAAAACTCCATTGGAAAACATACCTC
>Ga0255098_1000564_pt1 | contig 9714 bp, 6 predicted proteins | sample Colum_Atlam_RepC_2_FD_188440 | JGI IMG/M metagenome (GOLD analysis project Ga0255098, IMG submission 188440) | Freshwater microbial communities from Columbia River, Oregon, United States - Colum_Atlam_RepC_8d | ecosystem: Environmental > Aquatic > Freshwater > River | place: USA: Oregon... | reverse complement strand
GATATGAAGTCACTACACAAGATTAACGATGATTTAGTGGAGCTTAACAACATGATAGGTATGAAAACATTGAAGGAGAATATTGTAGACCAGTTATTATTTTATTTGCAGAATTTGCATGTATATAAAGATATCAGTACGAGTACGAGTACGAGTAATGGAAATAAGCGCACGAATGTAGAAACAGGTGATTTTTTGCATACTGTTATTTATGGTTCTCCGGGTACAGGCAAAACAGAAGTTGCGAAAATAATAGGAAGAATTTATGCGAACTTGGGTGTAATTAAAAGTAAACCAATGTCATTGTCTGATAAAAAGAAATCTTCGTCGTCATTGTCGCCATCGTGGTCATCATCGCGTCCAAAGTTTAAGAAAGTTACGCGTTCGGATTTAATAGCGGGTTATCTTGGTCAGACGGCATTAAAAACGAAGGATGTTATAAAGGATAGTTTAGGTGGGGTGTTATTCATCGACGAAGCGTATGCTCTAGGCAATACTGATAAGCGCGACAGTTTTGCAAAAGAGTGTATTGACACATTATGTGAAGCATTAAGCGATAATAAAGATAGTTTTATGGTAATTATTGCTGGGTACGAGAAGGAATTGAACGAGTGTTTTTTTAGTTATAACGAGGGTCTTAATTCAAGATTTATATGGAGGTTCAAGGTGGATGATTATGAAGCGGAAGATTTGCGCAATATATTTGTAAAAAAGGCGCATGACTTTGGTTGGTTAGTGCATGAAGAGTTAAAAGTGGAATGGTTTGAAAAGAATATGAAATATTTCAAATACTATGGTAGGGATATGGAGACGCTTTTTACGAAAACGAAAATAGCGCATAGTCGGCGTGTTTTTTGTAAACCGGAAGAAATGAAGAAAAAAATAATAATGAAAGATTTAGAGAATGGTTTTGAGTTATTTATCAAAAACGACGAAGTAAAGAATCGCGTCAATGATAGTGAAGGAAAAATTCTCCAAAATATGTATTTATAGTTATAGTGTATGTATTCGGTTTTATTCATAATAATATTTTATTTTTAAAATTATATTATGAGCGACCCTACTAAAAAAAGTATAGTAATTAATAAGTCATTTTTATCAGGAAGCGCTGGTTCAAGTTCATCGCATGCTCAAAATAAAAAGTCAAAAAAAAACACACGTAACTTGTCAGAGGAAATTATTAAACCGAACAAGTTGAAAAAAATGTTATTAGATAAAATAAATGCAAAGCGAAAGGCGGAACATAGTTCACCTGATGGTTCTCTTAGTGGTAGTAGAAGTAGCAATAGCAACAGCAATAGCAACAGCAACAGCAATAGCAACAGCAATAACACCAATACTTTAGACATATCAAAAGAGACCAAAATATTTAGTAGTGAATTTAAGAAGTCTCTTGATTTTTTAGATAGTTATATTGGTCAAAAAAAGACCGATAGGTATAACCAAAAAACGAAAACATTAAAAAAGCAGAATCCGTATTCCCCATCCACATCCCCATCTACTAGTTTGAATAATGATATTTTAAAATCTTTGCATAGTAATAATATTACACCGAATATACATGCTTCACGTTCCCCAAATAGTATCAACCAGTCTCTTCCGCCACAGGGATACATTACGCAACCTATGCAGTACCAGCACCGGCACCGGCAAGCAACACAACAACACATTGTTGCACCCGCACCCGCACCCACGCCCACACACGCACCCCTGCATCGTCCACAACAGACCCCTATTTTTCAAAAAATAGAACTACAAATCCCTAATAAACCCCATCACAGTATATCGCCAAATATACTACCGAATACGGTGCCGAAGATAAATCTTGCGATTGGTAAACCTGGGAATTCAACATTTGTTTATACTGAGTTGCCACCCGAGTTACAGAATTTTACGCCTCCTGTTTATAATATTTCGTCCCCTTCATTATCGTCATTATCGTCATTGACTGCGGTAGATGTACCCCCGACGATAGATTCTCTTCCTGCGCTTGATAGCTATCATAAACCTATAGACGTTATAGATTCGAGAGATAATATGAAAATAGACGTAAATAATAATAATAATTCAGAACTACTTGATGCAGGTTTTGGTATGAAAAATGAAATGAATGGTGGAACAGTAGAAACAGACGGATTAGGATTAGATGTAGAGTTAAGCAATACGTCATTGCTTCCTACATCAACAACATTTTCTCCTATAAAATTATCAGATGATGCTCCGTATGGATGCCTAAAAGGTGGGAAAAAGCCTACATTTCGAATGTACAATAAAACCATAAAAAATAATCTTAGATTTTCTAGTAACGATGGTACATACTCTGATAGACAAACAAAATTAAAGGAGTTGCAAAATAAACATAGTAATAAAAAAACATTTTTTGAAAATGATGGTGGTAGTAAAAATAATGACAATGATAATGATAATGACAACGATAATGAGAACGATAATGACAACGATAATAATAATAATAATAACAATGATGATAAAAAAAGTCGTAACATGAGAAGAACTAAAATAAGAAGACGTTTACGAAAAACAATAACTAAAAAATTTAAATTAGGGAAACAGGCGGGTAATGTTGTAGGTGTGTGGATAAAAAATAATGATACTCGTAAAAATATACAAAAAGAGCACGGGTTGTTGAAAAGTAAGCAATTAGGAGAAGTAAAAAAATACCTAGTCGAGAAAAATCTTATAAAAATAGGCTCTACGGCTCCACCAGGTGTGATACGTAATATATACGAAGCATCTATGTTATCGGGTGAAGTAGAGAATATAGGAAAGGGAGTTGGGCTTCATAACTTTTTAGAAGATAAAAAGGCGTGGTAGCATATAAATTATTATTGCATCAATAAATTGGAATATTTGCGAGTAATTTGCCCGTTTCTACTCCTTTAAAGCTGTTGCCGTATTTATTAAGAGGTGGCGAGACGATTCCGATACCCATAACTCCGGGTATAACAATCATGATAACTCCGCCTACACCACTTTTAGCAGGGAAGTGTGTTGATTCCCACCATTGCTCGGATTCATTATATAACCCATGTTGAGCCATATGGTCAACAATATATTCTACTTTTTCTTCATTTACTAGTTTCTTATGTGTTATTGGATTTGTACCATTGTTTGCCAATGTTGCAGCCATTACTGCTATGTCTTTACTAGTAACCATTACCGAACACTGCTTTGTATATGACTTGAGCACAGTTTGCGGATCCCCATAAAAACGGCGATATGAAACGAGTTTATCAATAAGCAATTGATTATGGTGGCTCGTTTTATATTCGGATAAATAAAGATGTTCGTTGACTTTAAGTGTTCTTCCCGCAAAATCCTCCATATTTTCTAAAATAATTTTATTCATTGCTTTTTCATTACTTTCGCGCGACTTTGTTTTATCATATAATAAACTTGTTGTCGCCATTGCTCCTGCATTCACAAACGAATTAATTGTATGGTTTTTTATCTCTAGTACATCTTTTATGGAGTTGAACTCGCGTTTATCATCCTTGTCACCTACACGCGAAATAAGTTTTTTTATACTATACATGTTTAAAGCTAGAGCAAGTGTAAACACTTTTGATGTCGACTCTATTCCCACTTCTGTTCGATAATCACCGAAATTCATTATTTCTCCCTTTACATTACAAACCGAAATTGCGTATATATTTGGGTTAACTATTTGCAAGTCGGGGATGTAGTCAGCATTTTTACCTTTTTGTTTCATGCTTTTAATCTTTTTATATATCTTTTCTACATCTTCATATTTGAAAGACATTTTATTTACACTACACTATACTATATATGTATAAAATAGTATTTTCATGAAATATGGTGTTTTTATAAATATCAATTTCGAATTATAGATTTGAATTTCGATTAATCTCACGCATCTATAACATAACATGTTTCCCATTATCTCTTGAACATCTCATCTCATCGCATCCCGACCCGACCCACCGACCTCATGAAAAAGGTGTATCATTACAGAAGCGTGAGATTAATCGAAATTCAAATCTATAATTAAAAATTGAATATATTACACAGCATGTGAGCATACACAGGCATATATTATATATAAAACATAGTTAAAGACTTGTTAAGTACTTTATATATCAACAAATATACAAATTAAAAGAACCGAAAGGTTATTCTTTATAGATACGCATACAGACAGATATACGCAAAATGTCTTTAATCACCACATACTTGAAATTAACAAAAGAGTATTCTGATAAATATGGAGAAAAAACCATCATTTTAATGATGGTGGGTTCTTTTTATGAAATTTACGGCGAAAAAACAAGCAACATTGACGGTTCATTTTTGATTACAGGCAGTAAAATAGAAGAAATATCTAAACTATGTGATTTAACAATTGCGCAAAAGACCGGACAACATGTCATGGCTGGATTTACATATACAAAAATAGACAAATATTTAAAAAAACTGCAAGATGCTGGTTATACGGCTGTCGTAATAACGCAAGACCCGAACAATCCAAGCAATCGAAACGTAGAAGGAATATATTCTCCAGGTACATTCTTTAATCCTGAATCCACGGAAATATCAAACAACTCTATGTGTATATGGATTGAACAGGTATCCTATATGAAAAACAAATCGATTGTTGTTGGGATAGCAAATGTTGATATATATACGGGACGTGTTACTATTTTTGAGTATAACGCGGAAGATAAACACAACCCAACTACATATGATGAACTTGAAAGATATATTTCCACGTATAAACCGAGTGAGATTATTATGATTACTAATTTTACCGAAAAAATACTAGACGATATTATAAATTATACTGGGATTTTGTGTAAGAATATACACAAGGTTATACTAACGTCAGTAACCGCACCTGTGTCATTACAGTCATCAAATTATTTGGTAGAGAGTGCGCGAAAATGCGAAAAACAAACCTACCAAAAAGAAATATTGAATAAATTTTATAAATTCAATATTATTGCATCATTTATAGAATATACAACACATTACGAATATGCAACCCAGGCTTTTATTTTCTTACTACAGTTTCTTTATGAACATAACCCAAACCTAGTAAATAAAATACGCGAACCGGTCGTTGATAACAAAAGCGAACGCGTTATATTAGCAAATCATTCGCTAAAACAATTAAATATTATAGACGACGATAGTTATAATGGAAAATATTCATCTGTCTCTAAATTTTTAAATAATTGCATTACGCCGATGGGGTCAAGGAAATTCAAAAATAAAATTCTCAACCCGATTTTTGATTGTGACAAGTTAAATAAAGAATATGATATTACTGATTATATTATAAATAAACGTGGTGATACGTTTATAACAGAGTGGCGTACAAATATGGGAGAACTAAAGGACATTGAAAAATTACACAGACAAATTATTCATAATAAAGTTACCCCTAGAAGTGTGTTTCATTTGTATAATAATTTAACTACTATCTCTTCGATGTATGAAAAAATGAAAAGTGATACTACGATAATGGCGTATATATCGTCAGAGCTTGAAAATAAGAAAGATAGTTATGGACTACAGGGAATACCTATACCGGATATATCCGAGTTATGCAAAAAACTTCAATCCTATATTGAGACACATCTTGTATTGGAAAAATGCTTTACTATTGATAACCTTAATTTCGAGGAAAATTTCATTCGCCCTTTGATTAGTGAAAAATTAGATAACATTGTATATGATTACGAAAACTCATATATAGAACTACAGACGATTCAGAGTTATTTTTGCGACGTAGTATCATCTTGTGAGAAAGCTTCAAAAACCGAAAAAAAATATGAATATGTGAAAATACACGATACGGAAAAAATGGGGTATAGTCTAGTAACAACAAAACGCAGGGCAAAGTTGCTCGAAGAACAGTTAAAAAAACAACTGAAGTCCGCTGCAAAAACCGAAGTACCTATACAATACGAAACGTATAAAAAGGAGTCAAACACTATACGTGTAGAATTGTCCGGAATAACATATCCAGTTGCAACAGGAAGCAATTCATCCATTCAATCTACGCAAATTGACAAAATATGTAGTACAATCATAAAATCCAAACAAAAAATGCGCACTGCAATAGAACATATTTTTACCGAGTTTATTAAAAATATACAAAACAACTTTGAAACAGATATTCAGATTATAGTTGATATGGTAACTATGATTGATGTTGTACAAAATCAGGTATATGTTGCATTGAAAAATAAATACTGCAAACCGGTTATAAAAAAACAGGCAAACACGAAGGCAAACACGAAGGCGAACATGAAGGCGAACACGAAGGTGAACATGAAGGCGAACACGAACGACGACTCGTTTGTAAATGCGCGCGACTTGAGACACTGTCTTATTGAACACATTAATACGAATGAGTTATATGTGACAAACGATATTGAACTGGGAAATAACACAGAACAAAATGGGATACTACTTTATGGGACAAACGCGGTAGGAAAGACGAGTTTAATACGAGCACTTGGTATAGCTATTATAATGGCACAAGCGGGGTTATATGTACCGTGCTCTTCATTTGAATATATACCGTATAAAAGTATATTTACGAGAATTCTGGGGAATGATAACTTGTTTAAAGGGCTTTCAACATTTATGGTGGAGATGTCTGAATTACGTGTTATTTTGAAGTCGGCAAATAATTATGGACTTATTTTAGGAGACGAATTATGCTCGGGAACGGAAATGGATTCGGCGATTAGTATTTTTGTAGCAGGTCTTAAAAAATTACATGATGCAAAATGCTCTTTTATATTTGCGACACATATGCACGAGATTAATAAATACGATGAAATCGAAGAAATGGACAGATTATCGATGAAACATTTAGAAGTGACGTATAACAAAGAAATGGACATTTTAGTATATGATAGAAAGTTGAAAGATGGTCCAGGGTTTAGTATGTATGGATTAGAAGTATGTAGGTCTCTTCATTTACCGGAAGACTTTTTAAAATATGCGAATGAAATCAGACTGAAATACAGAAATAACGACCAGAGTATTATTTCGGGGAAACCGAGCAAATATAATGCCAAAAAAATAAGAAATATGTGTGAAATGTGTAATAACGAGATGGGAACGGAGATACATCACCTTCAGCATCAAAAAAATGCAGACCAGCACAACTTTATAGGACACTTCCACAAAAATCATGTAGCAAATTTAGTATCTATTTGTGAAAAATGTCATGATATAATTCACTCAAATGAAGAACAGCATCGTAAAGTAATGACGTCTAGTGGACCAATTATTATTAAAATGTGAAATGTGAAATGTGAAATGTGAAATGTGAAATGTGAAATGTGAAATGTGAAATGTGAAAATGTGAAATATTTAAGTATATTAACTATATATATTGCAGTATTTTATATATATAGTTACTATAAACACAATAATATAAATGAGTAGTCCAGCAAAGATGCAAACAGTAGGTGAAGCGACGAGTTCGGTTACAAATGTTTTTAAATCAACATTTAGTAGTTTAGCAAGTTCTTTAAATATTTCACAATTAAGAGATTCATTTTATCAGAATATTATCTATATTATAATCGTTATTATTATTTTAGTAGGTTTATTAGTGTATATACAAATGGTGGGAACGACACACACAAACCCTTTGAATCTTCCACCCTCAAAAGAAATTAAAAAAATAGAAATTCAAAAAGTAGTAGAAGGTTTTGATATGGAGCAAAATGGTGGAATAGAAGAGTTTGCTTCGAATATAAATACGGTAGAAACTGCCGACGGAGGAAGTGGAAACTTATATAGTAGTGCATATGATGGTGCATATGATGGTGCATACGAACAGCAATATGGTACTGTTCATGGAGGAAATGATATGGCTGAATTAACTACTGATTTGTTTCATAATGATGAACCAAACAATAATAGAAGGCGAACACAAAATTAGGCGATTACGTGATTACAAAATTAGGCGATTACGTGATTACACATATTACATATTACACATATTACATATTAGATAAAATTGATTTATAAAAATCTATATAATACATATATAAAAACAGTCTATACATTCAAAGAACAGAAAAATGATTATCCCCATCAAATGCTTCACATGTGGAAAAGTCATCGGTGACAAGTATCGTTACTATTTATCGGAAGTAAAAAAAACAAAGATTGAGAAAGATATGAAGAATGACAAGGTTATATATTTAACACAAGAATTTGTAGATAAAACTCCCGAAGGTTATGTTTTAGACAAAATAGGGTTTAATAAAATGTGTTGCCGTCGTCACTTTCTTACTCACGTTGACATTGACTAATTACATGCATAGTCAAATACCAAATATCGAATATTAAGTAAAAATAATGTGCGTTTTTTTATAATATATATTTTTTCATTTATAATATATATTTTTCCATTTCTAATAATATATTATCGTACTATTATATAGTATAATAATATAACATGGGTTCTTATTCTTATAGAAAACATAAAAAATCAAAACATAGTAAAAAAAGTAAACACCATATGCGAAGAAAAATGCGAAAAACGCGAAAAATGGGTGGAGGTAGTACCGCGTGGGATACAAACACGTGTGGAATACCGGGATGTCGGTCTGATGCTACTACCGCCAGCGGTACACATATGTTACATACACCACTTGCAGTTGGCGGACAAAATGGCGGAGGTCAAGTATGTACTCAAAATCCGTACCAGTTTCAGCAAGCAGGCGGGAGAAAAGGAATGAAAAAACATATGAAACGCGGGAGACATATGAAAGGTGGTGAAGGAAGTTTCTGGAATTTTGCAAAATTTTGGAACTCTGGTAATCCTGGTCTGGGTGGTAATGTCATGCCATTATCCGATAAGGGTATTTCGCCATCTGGATTAGGTTCTCCTATATCAACTGCGGGAAACCGTCCAATGCCACCCATTCAACCGTGGCCGGCACAAAAACTAATACTTCCTCATGAATATACGATACGTGGAGGACAGACAGGCGGTGGAAAACGCACAAGAAAAGGAAACGTAAAAGGAAAAGGAAATAGTAGAAGAAGGGGTAGAGGGCTAAAAGGTGGTAACATTATAGACGATATACAAACTATTGGGCGCGATATTGTATATAGAATGGGTTCTGCAGTAAATGGTGTTAGTGGATACGATAACAGTATATATAACGTAAATCCAAATCCTACATTTCAATTTCCACGTGGTTTAGGAAATGTAACAACGGGGGCGTCTTCCTATAACTCATTGAATTTACAAGATATATACAATAAATCATACGCAGATGCTTCTTTAAAATAGTCATTTCAAATATAAAAAACGAATATAAACGAATATAAACGAATATAAACGAATATAAATGAATATAAAAATATATATTTTCAATATTTTTATTTTCCCAAAAATAACATATCATAACATAATATAAAATGATTTTCAACTTTTTGTCTAATTTATGCACTCCAGCAAAACTATACTTTATTATTAGCATGATATTACTTGCAGTGTCTTTATATTATGATATAACAAGGAATGATAAAGATAAAATATGTTTAGGAAATTTAAGCTGTAAAATAGAAAGCAAGCCTGTATTCTATGTATTAAATATATTATTTATTTTAGTATGGGCATTCATTCTTAACTTATTGTGTAGTTTTGGCTGGTCAAAATTATCATGGTTTTTATTTTTGTTTCCTTATATA
>Ga0255098_1000563_pt1 | contig 9720 bp, 8 predicted proteins | sample Colum_Atlam_RepC_2_FD_188440 | JGI IMG/M metagenome (GOLD analysis project Ga0255098, IMG submission 188440) | Freshwater microbial communities from Columbia River, Oregon, United States - Colum_Atlam_RepC_8d | ecosystem: Environmental > Aquatic > Freshwater > River | place: USA: Oregon... | reverse complement strand
CCCGAAGGTGATCCGCGTGGTGAACCCGGCTTTGAGCGCGGGATGGGTCACCAGGTGATCAAGATCAATCAGGACGGCGAAGTGTTGATGCGGCTCGGTGAAGCCGGTGTGGCGGGATTCGATGCAACTCACTTCAATGGTCCAGCCGCCGTGCTGGTGGCACCGAATGGTGAAATCTGGGTCGCCGACGGTCATCGCGGTGGCAACAACCGGGTGATGAAATTTTCCCCCGAAGGCAATTTGATCCTGCAACTCGGCGGCGGGGTAGATGACACCAGCCTGGCGGCGTCACAATTCAATGATCCTCACGACCTGAAAATGGACTCGCAGGGCCGCCTGTTCGTGGCCGACCGCGGCAACAATCGCATCCAGATTTTCAGCCAGGAGGGCGAGCTGCTGGATATCTGGACTCAATACGGCAGACCGAGCGGCATCTGGATTGAACCGGACGACACGATTCTTGTCGCTGATGGCATGTCAGGTGAGCAATGGAACCGGGGATGGGAGCGGGGTATTCGGATTGGCGATGCCAGTACCGGTTATGTCACCGAGTTCATTCCTGACTACGAAGTTGAAAACGGCAGTGGCATTGAGTTTCTGGCTACAGACGCCGCAGGCAATATCTACGCAGGGCAAGTTGGCCGTCAACGATTCGAGAAATACTCGCGTGCACGGCCATGATTCGTGATGTCAATAATCGGTTGAAAGTACATCGCCAATAACAAGGAAAATAAATGAACAGAAAAAACGTCGCGTTGATCCTTGTCGGTATGGTGACAATGAGTCTTTGCGCCAGTGTGCTGTCGCAGGACTGGGTTCCCTCACGCTATGGAGCGGATGACCGGATTGGCGCTGCAAACAACCTCAGTTCAGACATTGTGCTGCAGGCGGCTCGCCTGATCACCACCGGGAAAGTCTACTCGCTGGGCGTTGAAACAGCCGAGGATTCACCTGCTTATGGCTCACGCACATTTACAATCGACATTATTGCATCGGGTGCAAATGTGCCGGTGGGCGCCGACGTGTTGACGACACATGACGAGCGTGTGACCACCAGTTTTGGAATAGGGTCGCAGATTGACGGGCTCGGGCATCTCGGCATTGGCCATCAATACTACAACGGACTGACCAGTGAACAGATTGTTGCCGATGGCGGCCTCGTGGAATTGGGCACGCATACCATTCCGCCGATTGTCACCCGCGGCGTCTTGCTGGATATGGCCAGACACTTCGGAGTCGACATGGTCAGTGAAGGCACCGCATTCAACCGTGCACAGATAGAGGCCGCCGCCAGCGCGCAAGGTCTGCAGATCAGATCAGGGGATGTGGTGTTGTTTCACACCGGCTGGATGCAATTGCTGGGCACGGATAACCAGCGCTTTATCGCAGGTCAGCCAGGCCTTGGTTTGGAGGGTGCAGAGTACCTTGCCGACCTTGGGGTGGTGGCTGTTGGTGCGGATACACCGGCGCTGGAGGTCATTCCTTTTGAAAATCCGCAGCGCGCGTTTGCGGTGCACCAGACCTTGCTGGCAAAGGAAGGTGTTTATGTTCTGGAGAATATGAATACCGCCGAGTTAGCCGCTGACGGCGTGCAGGAGTTCATGTTTGTCCTGGGTCAGCCGAAGTTCAAAGGCGCCGTGCAAACGGTGGTCAATCCGATAGCAATTCGTTGAAAAGGGGTGGCCGACAAGGATTATGACCTGCATGCAGTGCTATCAGGTCCATAACATCAAACTGGCGCTGCAAGCTGGCCGCTTTTGATGCGCGTGCTGTGGATGGTCTAGATCCGGCGCCGGCCAGCGAAGGGGAATTGCGGGCACCAGGGCTTTTATGCCCTGGTGCCCGCTTCCACAGCCTTTGCGCGCTGTCAGCTGTCAGGCCAGCGCCGTCTCGAAGATGGCCATCAAGCGGCCCCAGGCGCGTTCCGCCTGCTCTTCGTTGTAAACCGCCGAGTCTGGAACGCACCAGCCGTGCAGCGCGCCCGCGTAGACTTCGATCTCTGCTTCCACGCCCGCCGCGTCGAACGCAGCACGCAGGACATTCTTCGACTCCGGATCGCGCTCGTCGTCATTGGCCGCTACGGCAATCAGCATGTGGGAATCCATATTCGGGATGCCAAGATGCGGGCTGTCCGGATTGGCCGTGTTCAGGCCGCCGCCGTGGAAGGAACCACCGGCGCCGATGCGCTCCGGGAAATTCGCGGCAGTGCGCATGACGATCGGGCCGCCCATGCAGTAGCCGGTGGTACCGATCTTGCGGCTGGTATCCACGGAAGCCTGCTGGTCAACCCAGGCGATGAACGCGCCGGCATCGGTCACGTGGGTGGTAGCATTGAGCTGACCAGCCATGGGGCGCACGATCGCAGAGACGGCAGGATCGGAAAACTGGGCGCCTTCACCGACCACCGGCGCCCTGGCGCTGCGGTAGAAGGGGTTCACCACCAGCACGGAGTAGCCGGACTGCGCGAGGCGCTTGCCCATGGCACGGAAGGCGGGACGCAGGCCGAGGATGTCCGGCCAGATGATCACGGCGGCATGACGGCCTGCAGTGGGGTGCACAAAGTAGCAGTCGGAGACGCCGTCCGGGGTGGTGATGTCAACATCCATCTCCATTACGTCCTGGGCATTGGCTACGGCGGGCAGCATCAGCGCCATGGCAGCACCTGCGCCCAGTTTCGCGAACTGGCGACGGTTCATCTTCGCGGCAAGGGCCAGATAGGCTTCGTTTTCTTCTACGGTATGGTTGTCACACATTCTTGTTGTTCTCCTGAGAGTGGGTTGCGTGGCAGGCAGTGTAGGGGAAAGCGGGGGCGGAAAGCACGTTCAAAATGGCACTTGATCTGTGCGTCAGTATGCGTCGCTCAGCCCCCATCCCTGTCCCTGAACCCCAGCAAATAGAGAATGCCATCCAGGCCCAGCGTCGAGATGGCCTGGCGGGCCGACTGCTTGACCAACGGCTTGGCCCGGAAGGCCACGCCCAGTCCGGCGATGGACAGCATCGGCAGGTCGTTGGCGCCGTCTCCCACGGCAATGGTCTGCTCCAGGCTGATGCCTTCGCGGGTGGCCAGCGCCCGCAGCAGGTCGGCCTTGCGTTGACCGTCCACAATCGGCATTTGCACCTCCCCCGTCACCTGACCGTCTTTTACCGGGAGTGCGTTGGCATAGACATAGTCGATGCCCAGGCGCTTCTGCAGGCCTTCCGCGAAATAGGTAAATCCGCCCGACAGAATGGCCGTTTTGTAGCCCAGCCGCCGCAGCTGGCTGATCAACGTCTCGGCGCCCTCGGTCAGGCGCAGTGTCTCGGCGATCTGCGCCAGAGTGGATTCGGGCAGGCCCTTGAGCAGGGCCACCCGTTCGCGGAAGCTGGCCTGAAAATCCAGCTCGCCACGCATGGCGCGATCGGTGATCGCTGCCACCTGCTCGCCCACGCCGGCCGCTTTGGCCAGCTCGTCGATCACTTCGGCATCGATCAGCGTGGAGTCCATGTCGAATACCACCAGGCGGCGGTTGCGCCGGAAAATGTTGTCTTGCTGGAACGCGATGTCGACGTTGAGTTCCTGGGAAATCGCCAGAAACTCGGCCCGCAGCTGCTCGGGATCGACGGGCTCGCCGCGGACTGAGAATTCAATGCAGCCCTTGCCCTTGTCAGCCGGCAGCCCTTCGGGAATGCGTCCGGACAAGCGGTCAATGTGATCGATGTTCAGGCCGTGGCGGGCCGTGATGGTGCTGACGCGATATGTTCGGCGGTCACCCGGCGGGCCAGCAGTGTGACGATGTGGCGAGCCTTGCCTTGTCCGCTGACCCACTGTGCGTAGTCCTCCGCAGCGATAGGGGTGAACTTGACCTGCTGGTCGAGCTCCGAGGCCCGGAACAACACATCTTTCAGCACATCGGTCTGGTCTTCTCCCCTTGTCATCTGCACGAGAATGCCGAAGGACAGCGTGTCGTGAATCACGGCCTGGCCAATGTCGAGGATCTGCACATCGGCGCGGGAGAGTATGCCGGTAATGGCAGCGGTAAGGCCGGGACGGTCGGGCCCGGTGATGTTGATCAGTACGATTTCCTGCACGCCTGCTTGCTCCTGGATGGGGCTATGTCTCGAGGGCGCGTATTGTAGCCGCGCGGCAGGGGCGGGCACCACTGGCACACGCGGGGAAGCTGTTTGTGTGGGAGCGGGCTTGCCCGCGAACGAATGAAGCACTGAGCCGGCTCTCACAGGGCTTGCTTCTGCAGGGGGAAGTCGGGGTCAGCGGTGCCAGGCCAGACCCAGGCGGATGCTCCAGAAGTCATGGCTGCGGCTGTTGTACTGCTGGGGGCGGCGCACTTCCAGCGGAGTCCACGACACGGCCGCAGACACTTGCCACTGGGGAGACACAGTGAAGAGTGTACCGGCCGACAGCGTCTGCACGGTGCCACTGCTTTCCAGTTCCGACAGGTCGAGGGAGTCAAAGACCAGCGCCTTGATCTCGACGTAGGGATTCATGCGGGTGGTCGCCAGGGCCACAAAGGGCTGCCAGCGGCCATCCCCGAATGAGCGCGAAGCCACCAGTTCCACCCCTTCGTGGTCCAGGCGAAGTGTGTCATCGGAGGGGGCGCGGCAACCAAAGGGATTTCCGGCGGTGCCTATCGCCTGGGAGGCGACACTGCGGCTGCATGTGGTATCGCCCGAGGCGTCGCCGCGAACCGCGAAAACACGCGCCCCCAATGACCAGGCCTCGCCCTGCCAGAGCGCGCGCTCCAGAGCCAGTCCGAAGAGGTGCTCCGGCCTCCCGCCATTGATTTCCAATGGTGGCGTCCAGGACAATTCGGCAGAGATTGCTGCCGGCAGGCCGATGTGGAGCCGGCCACGGCCGAACACAGGGGACTTGTTCATGTCTTCCAGCTTGTAGCCGCCGAACCCGACGCGCTGGTCTTCGCGGCTCAGATGCGGAATCGAGCTCATCTCGGCGGAAATTTGCCACTCGCCGGCAGCCAGCCGGCGCGCGGGTCCCGAGCCCAGATTCAGGCTGGCCGCTACCGTGTGCGCCATGGCCCAGCCTTCGGGGCTGTCGAACGCTTCACGCTCGTAGTCGTACAGCACATCCTGCGCACTGGCGATCGGGATTGCAGCCACCATCACCAGTCCCAGAACCCCCTGCGCCACGCTTCGCTGAGGCATGATGTCCCTACCTCAGTACGTTGATGATGTAGTTGGCCACGTCGGTAGCGCATGTGCCACCGCCGATATCGGCACAGGCACTGGGATTGCCCGGTGGCATGGTGTTGTTGATCTTGGTGCGCAGAGTGGCGAAGGTGGTGAAGCTGCTGTCCTTCACGCTTTGGCCGCTCTGGCCGCCAGTGCCATTGCCACCGTGGCAAGCTGCGCATTGTGCGGCGTACTGCGTCTGTCCCCTTGCGATGCTCGCCTGCAGCGGGTTGGGAGTGGGTGCCGGAGTAGCGCTGGGCACGGGTACCACACTGACGACCTGTAGATTCCCGAAGATGATGGGGGCGCTGCTGACCAGTCCCATGTTCAGCTCGTACAGCTCACTGCCCACCTGCACGCGCGGAATGTACAGAGTGTTGCCGTTGACGACACGAGGGGAACTGCTGTTCACCGTCGGGGGCGTGGTATACACCGACGCGCTCTGCAGAGTGAACTGGATGGGATTCTGATTGCTCAGGCCCAGCGTTGCGTTGACCACGCCAGTGCCGGGCACGTCGACAACAGGCAGAGACAACACACCAGTACTGCTGTTGAAGCTGGGGGCTGTCTGGGCATGCAGCAATGACAGCGGTGCCAGCAGGGCAAAGGCGAGTGTTGCAAATTGTTGAAGCAGAGCGATGCGTGAGCGTTGCAACATCGGGTTCTCCTGGTGCGGGCGGCTGGCCCGGGAAGTCTGGTTACTGGAACGCACGCGCTCCGTGGACTCAGAACGCTGGTGCGAATGGTTGGTTGTCGGGTGGTGATGATTCCCGTCAATATCCAATTGCTGCTCAGAATGTCATCACCCCGCCCTGAATTGCAACAAGTTGTGACGACTCAGGCCGGGAAGTGTGACAGTGCTCGCGGGCAGGCCCGCTCCCACTGATTCTGTGCGTTCACGTTCAGGCTCGCCTCCCGATGCTCAGGCGAGATAGACAAGCATGGGGAGAGTCACTATTCTTCGGGGGCCCTGCGCCACTCGGGCGGCGTCCCAGCTGGCGCATTCACACCCCATTTACATTGATGCAGAATGATCAGGCAACATTATGAAAATACTGATGATTTATCCGCAGATCGACGCTCCGCTGGGCACCAACCACGGCATCGCCTCCCTTGCCGGTGTGCTGCATGCCAATGGCCATGTGCTGGATCTGATGCATGTGTCCGAAAAGTACAGGCCCGTGCCGAGCAGCGACGAGATCATTGCCTACATTCGCGAGACAGGGCCCGGGCTGGTGGGCTTTTCTGTCATGTCCCAGCAGTACGACTGGGTGGTGGAGAAGAGCAAGGCCATTCGTGAAGCCATGCCCGACATGGTGCAGGTCATAGGCGGCGTGCATGTGACGATGGTGCCGGACGAAGTGCACAAGTCCCGGCTGTTCGATTACACCTGTGTCGGCGAAGGCGACTGGGCGTTGCTGGAATTGATGAACGCGCTGGAAAAGGGCGAGCGCCCGCACACGCTGGCGAACTTCCGTTCCTGGATCGACGGCGTGCCCGTGGTCAACAAGGTGGCGCCGTTCCCGGATCTGGCGAAGTTGCCGCCGCTGGACTACAACGTCTTCGACATGAAGGCCGTCATGAAGGAAACCCGCGGCTGGATGGGCATCCTCACATCCCGCGGCTGTCCGTACAAATGTACCTATTGTTTCAATATCGAGATCGTCGATCAGTACATCGAAGACGGTGCCGCCCGCAACGTGAAGGACTTCCTGCGCCATTTCCCCATCGACGTGATGATGGAAGACCTCAAGAAACTGGTGCGCGAGAATCCCGAGATCAACACCTTCATCTTCGACGACGACCTGTTCACCCTGAATACCCAGTATGTCATCGAGTTCTGCGACGCCTACAAGCGCCACAATGTGGGCATCCCCTTTGTGGTGAACGGCCACGTGAACTGCTTCGAGGAAGTCGCGGCGAAGGCCCTGAAGGACGCCGGCTGCATCATCGTCAAGTTTGGTCTGGAAAGCGGTTCGCCCCGCGTGCGCCGCGAAGTGCTGCACCGCTACATGAAGAATGAGCAGATTGAGCGTTCCTTCGAGGCCGCCCATGCCTATGACCTGCACAGTTCAGCCTTCGTCATGTTCGGCCTTCCCTACGAAGGGCGCGAGGAGATCATGGAGACCCTGCAACTGTGCGCGAAGGTGAAGATGGGCCGTTTCCGCTGGGCGCTGTTCTTCCCCTTCAAGGGCACGGCGGGCTATGAGATCGCCAAGCCGCTCATCGACGAATCCAAGATGGCCGGCAAGGGCAATTACTTCGACGGCTCCTGCCTGAATTTCGGCGAGGAACACGACCTGTTCCTGGACAAGCTGGCGAAGCTCTGCAACTGGTACGTGAACGCCGAGACTGACTGGGAGTGCGCGCCCATTTACCGCAATCTTGTGAACAAGGTAGAGGCCATGGACAAGGACACCTGGCTGCGTGAGCGTGACGACCTGGTGGCCTATGACCGTGACCTGTCCGAGGAACTCATGGCCCGCGACCTGATTCACTACACCATCCGTTATTCCAACGTCATGGGTGTGCGCTCCGACTACATCAAGGAAGAACGTGCACAGATGGCGGCCGGCAAGAAGAAGGAAGCCGTCGCCTACACTCTGGATCAGAGCTGAGCCGGCACAGGTCTCGCCGACAATCATGCTGCCTGCCCTGCAATCGGTGAAAAGCCTGGTGGTGCGTTGCCCCAACTGGGTGGGCGACATCGTCATGGCGACGCCGGTGTTCGAGTGCCTGCGGGCGAATTTCCCCCAGGCCGTCATCACCGCCTGCATTCGCCCCTACGCGCGGGGCATCCTGGAAGACAGCCCCTGGTTCGATCACATCGTGGACTGCCGCGACAAGGACCTCAAAGGCCTGCGGCAGCTGCGCACTGATCTCGCGCCCCTGAAGCCCGACATGGGCCTGCTGCTGACCAATACCACCCACTCCTTTCTCAGTTTCAAGTTTGCCGGCGTGCCGCATGTTTATGGCTACCGCCGCAATCTGCGCCGCTTCTTTATGGCGGGTGGTCCTGAACCACAGCGCGAAGGCAACAAGTTCCGGCCGCTGCCAATGCAGGAGTATTACCTGGAGCTGTGCCGCTATCTGGATCTGGAGGTGTCGGCCCGCCCACGCAGCCGCCTGTACCTGTCGGCACCCAACGAGGCAGCTGGGCTGGCGCGTCTGCGGGAATGGGGCGTGGCAGACGATGACATGGTGGTGGGGCTGAACCCCGGCGCCAGTTTCGGGTCCTCCAAGTGCTGGCCGCCGGAATACTTCGCGCGCCTGGCAGAGCTGCTGCAGAGCGCGCTGAACTGCAGGATTCTGCTGCTGGTAGGCCCGGGCGAGGAGGGCATCGCCGAGCGCATCGTGGCTGCCAGCACTGCCCGCATCATCAACACCGCGCACCAGCGGGTGGATCTGGCACAGCTGAAGCCGCTCATCAAGCGCTGCAATCTGCTCATCACCAATGATACGGGGCCGCGCCACTATGCGGTGGCATTCGACGTGCCGCATATCGTCCTTATGGGGCCGACCAACGCGCGCTACACGGCCAGCAATCTGGAACACACCACTGTGTTGCAGCGGGATCTGCCCTGCGTGCCCTGTCACAAGAAGACCTGCCCGTTGGGGCACCACGCCTGCATGCGCGAAATCACGCCGGAGAGTGTAATGGAGCAAGTGTTTAGAACTTTCGCGGGCAGGCCCGCTCCCACATATCCGCCTGTTCAAACAAATCCACCAGCTGCCACCTGAAAGTCAGCTCACAACAAGAGGTGCTTGCATGAGACCCGCCTATTATCAGGAACAATGGGACACACTGAGAGCGCAGCCCGCGCCCCAGCCCGAGCAACTCAAGTCACTGGCGCAGCGCATCGCCGCCACCTTTGTGGACCGCTACTTCTACAGCGACGAATACAACGAGCGCTATATACGCCTGATCTGCGAGATGGCGACTCATTTCGACGACCCGAACCTCAACCAGATTGCCGCCCGCACGCTGTTCGGCGTGATTGTGGAACGCCTGTGCGACGACTTCGAAGACCTGCAGACCGAGACCTACAATCGGCTGATATGCCAGGTGTCCGGCTTCCTGCGCACCCTGCCCGGCGGCGCGCGTCTGGACGCGCAGCTGTACGGGTTTCATTTGCAGACAGAAGAGCAGTTGTATCAGCGCATCGAGTCGATCCGCCTGAGTCCCGACATGCCCCTGCCCTCCGGGTTGCGCCCGCAGAAGATTCTGATTCTCTCCCGGGTGACCATCGGCGCGGATGTCGCGGTGACCAGTGTGATCTGCCAGCGGCTGGCCAGCGCCTTTCCCGGAGCCGAACTGGTGGTCATGGGCAATGCCAAGCTGCGGCAGATCATGGCGCCGTCCTCGGGACTGCGCATCCGCGAGCTGCACTATGCCCGCCACGGCGGACTTGTGGAACGCTTCAGCGTGTGGCTTGACCTGGTGGCCAGCGTGCAGGAGGAGCTGGAAGGCCTGGGCGAGGGCGACTATCTGGTATTCGACCCGGATTCCCGTCTGACGCAGCTGGGCGTGCTGCC
>Ga0255098_1000562_pt1 | contig 9729 bp, 9 predicted proteins | sample Colum_Atlam_RepC_2_FD_188440 | JGI IMG/M metagenome (GOLD analysis project Ga0255098, IMG submission 188440) | Freshwater microbial communities from Columbia River, Oregon, United States - Colum_Atlam_RepC_8d | ecosystem: Environmental > Aquatic > Freshwater > River | place: USA: Oregon... | reverse complement strand
CAAGTACTCCAAAGCCTTCTTAGAAAAGGCAGGAAGTTATATTGAACAACTATATCACAACAAAAAATACATAGGTAATTTGGACCAATTGGAGAACACGGATACAAATAATCCACATGAGGCCATTCGTGTCACTCAAATCGATATACGCGCAATCGGTAATTGTGACGATACCCGAATGAACACAATGTATAAATTAATCTGGAAGAATTCGGTGGAAAGCTGCATGTCCGCGGCATCATACAATGTATCTCATATCAAAATAACAGCCCCCATGGATATGCATTATACATATACAATTGAAGTCCCGTCTTTTCTTGGTTGGAAAAAAATCGACGAAAAAGGAGAACCTGCCGAAAACGAAAATGTTCTTACTGCATTGCGCATGTATTTATTGAATTTAGAGTCCACAAACACGCCTGCGACATATAATACAATAACTAGCGAGCTACATGTCACAAATAAACATCAGCATTATACGGAAGCCAGTTTAATTAATACATTAGAAACTCTGGGCATTGGTCGCCCATCAACATTTGCAACCATTGTAGATACAATTCAAGAACGGGGATATGTAGTGAGAACCGACATAGACGGTGTTGCAAAGACATGTGAAGAATACCAATTATCAGGTCAAACAATCAATACGACCAAAGTAGAAAAAGTATTCGGCGCCGAAAAGCAAAAGTTGGTAATCCAACCGGTGGGAGTATTAACCATCGAGTTCTTGTTACAATATTATCAAGACATGTTCTCATATGAGTATACAAAAAACATGGAATATGAGCTGGATAAAGTGTCATGTGGAGAACATACCGACTGGGCGGCCATTTGCAGAGATTGTGTAGCCGAAATTAAGCGCCAATCGATGCCTGTCCGTCAAATTACGAAACAATCGTATGTTATTCAAGACGGTTATGAATTTATATTCGAAAAATACGGGCCATCGATAAAGCACACCTTGGAAGACGGGACTGTTGAATATATTACCGCTCGAAAAGATGTAGATTTAGAAAAACTAAAGGCGAATGAATATACACTGGACGAATTAATTGAAACAACCGAACGAAATATAGGCAAATTGGAGAACCAAGACGTATATGTCAAAACGGGTCGATATGGATTGTATGTAGAATACGGTGACAAACGAATTAGTATCAAATCGCCCGACTTAACATTCGACAATATTAAGATAGACGATGTAGAAAAATTATTAGAAACACCCAAAGAAAAATCCGTATTACGAGAACTGAATTCTCACATGGATATTCGACGAGGACAATACGGCGCATATGTGTATTATAAGCGACCTGATATGAAAAAGCCGCAGTTTTTAAATATTAAGAAGTGTCCACATGGATTTTTAAACTGTTCGGTAGAAACATTAGTAGAATGGTTATGTACAACATATAATTTACCACCTCCATAAAATCTACAAGTATTGTAATAAGAACAAATGGACATATTTTTCATACATAGTTTACTAACATGGATAAACGCCTTATATGACGAACGAACCGGTAGTCAACCATTCGATGCAAATGCACCCGCCCAGCCGACAAGTTGGTTAAGCATATTCAAGAAAATACTATATGGAATATTTGCAATTATTATGACAACCCTCATATTCCCTGCAAATGCGCATTACATTTTTGGAGTTATAATAGGATGTGTAGTATTATATAGTTTATATCGAGCATTGTTATGGGTTGCTCCATCATGGGGACCGTCAATATTAAAATATGCAATGAATGCGATTATACTATGCGGTTGGATATATTTGTTTATGAATATATTCGCATTTACACAAAAAAATTACGCATTGATACTAATCCCGGTCATGTATTTAATATTTAGTGTAATATACATACTTATGAAACAGTTTATGCAATCTAGCGTTGAATTTAACATATATACATATGCTCTAGCGATTGCTAGTATGTTGGTAGCGGTGTTGGTAATGCGTACGCCAGAATATTTAATGGTTGCATCCGGATTCAGTGCATGGTTGTTGCAAAATTCTGCCCAGCCTATGTCATACATACCTTATATTATATTGATATCCGCAATATTGATGATTATATCTTCACTGATTGTATTGATTTCGTATAATTTATATATTACGGAGTATACAAAAAAGACGGGGAACTCACCTGTATTATCCGGTTCTTATGCGAGTTATTATGAGAATTATACTACAAGTATGAAATTATTTGCTACAAGTGGTATAATAATGACGTTAGCGTATAACACGTATATAACAAAGTCTACCAATGTGGCACAAGACTCATCAAAATATAAACCATGGATATCATGGCTCGTCACAAATGTGTTTGCAGCAATAACGGTAGCAATAAGTTCCACAGAATTGTTCAACTCTGCCAAATTCATAGATATATCGCGAAGCTCGGCAATATAAAACTTACGGAATGCGTATAAAAAAATAATAACATATATTCATAATATTAACGATGAAATATTATGAAACCACTTTCGACGAATATATTCAATCTGCAGAAAAGTATAATATACACCCGGAATTGAATGAAACTTTTACGAAGTTCCCCCAAAATATATGCCAACTGGAAAATACCATAATATATGGACCGTCCGGCGTTGGAAAATACACCCAAATGTTATTAGCACTAAAAAAATACAGTCCATCCCACATGAAGTACGACAAAAAAATAACCGTTGCCACTGACAAACAAGAATACATATATAGAATAAGCGATATCCACTATGAAATCGACATGGCACTATTAGGGTGCAACTCGAAAACCCTATGGCATGAAATATTCTTTCAAATTGTCGATATCATATCTGTAAAGCAAGACAAAATCGGTATCATTGTATGTAAAAATTTCCATCAAATACACTCTGAATTATTGGACATATTTTACAGTTACATGCAACAATACAACCATAGTCATACAAATATTATTGTAAAATTCTTCATAATAACCGAACATGTTAGTTTTATGCCGACATCCATATTAAACGTCTGTCACCTGATAAAAATACCGCGTCCGGATGCACTGCATTATCAACACATTCATTATGCTAGATCGAACCAAATATGTCAAGTGAAACCTGAAAATTTTGTCGAACGGATCACTCACAATAAAAATAAGTACGACTCTCCTCCAACCGCGGTAATAAATCAACTTGACCAAATCAGCCCCTCGAATATATTAAATATGAAAGAAACGCGACAGTTTGATTTATACGATGGATATAGCAGCCCACTACCAGAAGATATTTTCAACATTGTTTGTGATAAAATAATTGCGGACATGTATGCAATCGACAATTCGAGTTTTATGGAATTGCGCGAAAGTTTATACAACATATTGACATATAATCTGGATGCAACCGAATGTATATGGTACATATTATCGCACTTTGTAATGTCGGGCGAATTAACCGATGACGACATGTCGCAAATATTGGACCGCATGTTTAAGTTTTTAAAATATTACAACAATAACTATCGCCCCATATACCATTTAGAGAGTATTCTATTTTATATAATAAATAAGATTCACAATCTAGATGAATAAAGCAACTGCATACCAATGTTTAGATTTGGATATAAATGATCCGGATATCGATGTGGATATGATAAAACGACAATATAGATTAAAAGCACTTATTTACCACCCGGATAAAAATAAGTCGCCTAATGCTGTCAGTAAATTTCAAGAAATCCACGACGCATATGAATATTTATTGATGGCCGAGGAGTATGCAAATAACGACACTCATGCGAATCACGATTCTAACGACGAATCTTATCGTAATTTATTTATGATGTTTTTAAAGAAAATATTAGAAAATGAAACCGGACAATCCGTATTCTATAACATTATACAGCGCATTACGACCATGTGTGAGTCAAAGGCATTTGAACTACTAGAACGACTCGACAAGCCAACCCTAATAAAGACGTGTATTATTTTAACAAAATATAAAGATGCATTTCATATTACAGACAATATAATCGAAAAAATAACACATCTTATTCAAACGCGAAACGAAAACGATGAATGTATCATATTAAACCCGACATTAAAAGATTTGTATAACAACAATTTGTACAAGTTGTCAGTGAACGGAGAAACATATATTATTCCACTGTGGCATCACGAATTGGTCTACGACAATCTAGGCCACGACTTATATGTAAATTGTTTGCCAGATTTGCCGAGTCATATAACCATCGACGAGAACAATAACATACAAATTGATGTCACGTATAACATACACGATATATGGGAACATGAATATATACAAGTGCAATGTGATACAATGTGTTATCCTATACAAGTGAACACATTGAAATTAGCGAACAAGCAAACCGTCATTTTTGCAAAACAAGGGCTCTCCAAAATAAACGCGAAAAATATATATGATGTATCGAATAAAAGTGATGTATATGTGACGGTACACCTTACGTTACAGTAAATCGTGTGGCTTGGATAGGGTTTTGTCGAAAAAACTGAATAATTTTGGTATCATTGTAGTGTTCGTATTTCCATCCGGGTATATTACGTTGAATCATGTCGACCACATATTGCTGCGGCTTTTCTCGAGATGTTTTTACAAAAATAGGCGGAATTGACATAACAATATATTATTATGTATATTAAGTATTTAAACCATTATAGAATTACTATACTATAATGATAACAGACGTTCTTATTAGCGACGGCTCACGTGATAGTGTAATAAATTACATAAAAATGCAAAAACTGCGAGGAAAGTTTACGGTTGTTGATATTGGGGGGTCGGTGAACGGTTGGAGTACTCCGTATATAGACGCACTTGTTGATTTTAATGCACCTGACAATTTACCAAACTATATAACCCATTATCAATGTGATATCACACACCCTGATTCCTGGAAAAAAATATTAGAAGATGTAAACAAAAATGAGAAATTCGATTTTTGCATTTGCACCCATACACTTGAAGATATTATGAATCCTGGATTTGTTTGCGAACAAATGAGTAAGATATCTCGTGCAGGTTACATTGCGGTGCCAAGTAAACATCGAGAATTATCAAGGTTTGAATACAGTTGTTATCGAGGTTATATTCATCATCGATGGATTTTCACCATACATGATAATAAATGCATTGGGTTTCCAAAAATAAACTACATAGATAGTGTAAACACATTTGATGCGGTCGCTGACATTAGCCCAAGCAAGTATGATTTGTCATTTTACTGGAAAGGTGAAATAAAGATTCACTACTTAAATAATAATTATCTCGGTCCATCGGTGGGACATGTGGTGAATTACTATAACCCGGAGTTTATATAACATTTTGTCTGGAGCAGTTGCACTTATTTGCCAAAAGATATTGCGAGTTTGTCCTGCACATCTTTTACAAACGAGTGCGTTTTGTTTATAAATAACATATCAACTTGCATATTAAAGTTGTTAATATAATGGTTATCGACAATATCATATGGTTGAAATCCTATCGAATCTATGTACTGTATATGTTCTAAAAATGTAGATACACCAGCATTATATTGTCCAAACAATGGTATTTCCAACAAAATAAAATCAGTTTTGGCAAGTACATCCGCAGCTCCTTTTAAAATAGAAATTTCTGCTCCCTGACAGTCGATTTTTATAAAAATATTCGTCATTGTTGACAAATCTAAGGCGTATTTACTGATGCAATCATTCAATGTAATCGACGTTCGCGGAATAGGCACAAATTCGTTAGACAATCCGGATTGTTCTTTGAACAATGAATCACCCGTAGTACCCATTTTGTGCCAAACAACATCTGTTTTTTTATCATTAAGTATTTCATGTAACACATGAACATTTGTATATCCCTTAAAACTATTTAACTCGGGATGGTCATTTGCCTCAATCATTACATATTTCGCATCTGGAAAAATAGAAACTGCACTCAATGTCCAATTTCCATGATATGCACCAATATCAAATACATGGGTGGGTGTATACCCGTTCTGTTTTATTAAGTTTATCTTGTCAAACATAATATGATATTATGTATATCATATTATTTATACCTATTTAACGGCACAGTTTGTATTTGTTTATTGATATGTTAGTTATGAAAAATAAACATGGTATAAGCATCTTTAATACCTGACAGTTTTCTATGTTACTTGCAATGATACTTGGTGTAATATATTGTGATATCTAATGCGGTTAGTGTTGTCGGTCATTACATCTTTTTACTTTTGTTCTTTCTATTTTTACGAGTAATATTTTTTCGACGTTTCTTCTTCGTATTCCTCTTTGACTTATTTCGGTGTATCTTACCTCCCGATACCTTATTTAATTCTACTATTTTTCGGTTAAATAAGATACCATTTGTTTTGCATTTACTAATATCTGGGGACGGTTCGTTTTCACTAATCTGCGGTGCGATTGTTATACTATCCGGCTCATTCGATTGTATAAACCCGTATAAACTATTTGCAGCGATGCCGCTTGACACCGGCACTATATCATACAATCGTGATGACTTACCTCTGGTTATGTTACGTATTATATCTTCAATGTACTTTCTCTCTACGGCTACGCCCGGTATACCGACTAGTGCTAGGTCTACGTATCTAACTGGTTCCGTATTGCTAGATAGCCTTACTGTACCATCAGTTGTTGAGCATTTCACTTGTTTCGCACGTTGTTTTTCTAGCGGTTGATAATAAGTAATTGGTGTTATTGTATCTTATAACTAAATTATTGTTCAGGTCCTGATTTAACCAATCACCTACAATTATTTCTTTTTCTTGATTTATTGGGTCGTACCCCTCTTCGTCCATTATTGATTGTGCGGCCATCTATATATTTGAATGATATAATACCTGCCGGTTGAAACTATACAATAATGCTCGTGACATAAAAAAATATACAGTATATACTAGGTTTTATTTGCGTGTCGTTTGCTTTTTTTATTTTTGGCTTTTTGTGATAATGTGCTTTTTATGATTTGCTTTTTGTGATAATGTGCTTTTTATGATTTGCTTTTTGTGATAATGTGCTTTTTATGATTTGCTTTTTGTGATAATGTGCTTTTTATGATTTTAGTTTGATATTTATACCACCTTCTTCTTCACCACCTTCTTCTTGACCTCTGCCACTGGCTCGGGCTCGGGCTCGGGCTCGGGCTCAGGTGCCTTCTTAATCACCTTCTTCTTTACCTCTGGAACCGGTGCAGGCGCAGGCTCGTCTTCCTCTTCATCACTATCTGCGACAGTAGTACTAACTACAGGCTTGGGTGCAGGCTTTGATGCAGGTAGCGCCTCGGCTTCGTCATCATCATCCCCACCTGCCAATGGAACGCGCTTATCCATCGAGTCAATCTCGTCAGTAGACAGTTGAATATGGCATCTACCATATACACTGACTACTTCCTGGGGCTTAACGACGCACTGATTTACCTTCCAAGTAATGCCCCACCCCTTTCCGCCGAACCAAAGACCACCACACTGCAATACAGTTGCGACCTGGCTCTTCTTTGGCACAAAATCCATTGGCGTCATATTCTCATTGTCGCATGGAAACAACAACTTAGAAGTCGTGTCATATACTTCAATGCCCCACTTGTTGTTATAGTTAGGAATGCGCGCGCGAATAGACGGAGACTTTGTATGGTCAATCTTCTTGGTGACCTTATCCTTGGTATACTTCAAGAATGGGAAGAAATTATGCTTGACCACCTCTCTCGACAACTCTTCACCAAACCAAGCATCACTGTACTTCACCGCATCATCCAAGATTTGATTCTCAAACGCCTTTAGACGATCCAAGAATGTAGACGACGCAGGAGTCTTGTAATCATCATTTGGGAAAACCAATGACATACTGTACTTGCCATCAGACTCACCCGTCTTCTCATCCACAAAGTCACTAATACCCCATGTCATCATGAGGGGTGTAGAAATGTGAAGTGCACGATTCGACTGCGTGCTAATAATATTAATCGACTTGGCTCCACGGTCGTTAATCTTGGGCTGCATATACCGAACTGCAGATGTATCCCACTCGTTGACGTTTAGAACAATAGGCGCTGACTTTGACATTTTACTTATAACGATACCCTAACAATTATACATTACTATATTGGTACGCCTTTAAATCAATTTTTTACATATACACTGCATAAAGTATTCAAAACGTATGCTCGATGCATGCAAATAACACACATATTTCGACTGATGATGACATATTTTCATATATTGCATGTTTATTGTATATAACTAGTTCTCACTAATTACTAATGCAAAAATAAATATAGATAATATAACACATAATATATAATTGGTATAATGCTCGAGAACAAATTTATTCATATTGACAAAGACGCCGACATCGGGACTACTATAACAAAACCCAAGCGAACATACATTAAGAGAACCCAGACTGCATTTACATACGATGAATATATAACAAATAATATTGTTATGGAATCATACACACTACCAATATTAAAGCAAGTATGTAAAACCTACAAACTATGTATATCCGGTCGAAAGCAAGATGTTATTGCACGAATTATTACGCATTTCAATAAAATACGTAGTTCAGTTGTAGTGCAAAAGTATACCCGCAGATATCTAGTAAAAATTGTCACATCCAATTATGAAAAGAACAAAATATTACGGGGCCAATGTGTAAATGATACTGATTTCTCTACACTCGACCCTTTGGGCGAAATTGAACCAGACCACTTATATTGTTATACCGACACGGATAAATTTACTTACGGGTTTAATATTACATCGCTAATCGAATTATTGCGCAATAATCACAAAATATCGAATCCATATAACCGTATGGCAATTACAAGAAAACAACAAAATAACATTGTTTCTGTATATAATATGTCAATTCTCATAAACCCGTCTTTTAAAGAATACAACATGTATAGTTCGACGGCTTACACTTTGCAGAATCGAGTATCGCCTCGAATAGTAGCCATGAACCGACTAGCCCCGCTTGAAGCCGTATTACTTGACTATAACCCAGAACCAAGCTCATATAACAATTATCACCCGCCATACAATTTACGTCTAATGTCAAACCCTTTACAATTCACTCAGTATCAACAAATTGTATTAACCCGCCAGCAGCCGATGCAATCACGGGTTGATCGGTTATTCATGGAGATAGACCGGCTCGGTAACTATACACAGAGCTCATGGTTTACGGATTTGACACACTTACAGTATGCTCGCCTATATCGTGCACTCTATGATATTTGGAATTATAGAGGCCAGCTATCACAAGAATTAAAAATGCAAATATGTCCGTTTCATGGACCATTCGAAGGAATATTTCCAGTCACTGTGCGACATCTAGATTTATCAGTAGATGATTTAAAATCCGCATGTTTGATTGTATTTGAAAATATGATTTATAGTGGTATAAGCAATGAAATACGACAAATTGGTGTTATGCATTCGTTGACTGCATTAACCATTGTATCTAGTTCTGCTCGGTATGCATTGCCGTGGTTATTTGAATCTATGGAATTTTAGACGACAAACGAGCAGATTTATCAAAAAATCTATACTCGAAATTTATTTCTAAATATTATTTGCATATTTTAACGAACTCGAATTATTTGAAACGACACATGGTATGCAAATAATAATTGAATTAACAATTTATATATATAACTGGAAACTTACTTAAATAAATGACACTTATGTAGTATATACAAGCC
>Ga0255098_1000559_pt1 | contig 9753 bp, 10 predicted proteins | sample Colum_Atlam_RepC_2_FD_188440 | JGI IMG/M metagenome (GOLD analysis project Ga0255098, IMG submission 188440) | Freshwater microbial communities from Columbia River, Oregon, United States - Colum_Atlam_RepC_8d | ecosystem: Environmental > Aquatic > Freshwater > River | place: USA: Oregon... | reverse complement strand
GTGAGCCCAATCGCCGACACAGGGTAGAATAGCTTGGTATTTCTAGACGCAATCCCATCCACCCAAAAAGCGACTTAGCAAAACCCTCTGTTTCACGTAAAGTAAGGTCAAATTTGAATCTTAAGATCGAGAGCACTTCTATTGCCCGCTCGGTATAGGTACGACCTAATTCGTCGTTACAAAGCCAATCTTCTCCTAGGGCTTCTGGGGCCCTCAATGTTAGTTTACCCCGATCAACGAGTATATTATTGTACCTTGACCATTCAATGGTGTCGCTCATGCTGCTTTCTCCAGTTGTTGCAAACCGAAGCTTGCGTATGAGCGGCTTATATTCAAGGATTCACTATATTATCCGTTGATCTGCTCCTTGCCTATGCAACAAGCCCGTTTCATATGCTTTGATGACATCATAGATAGACACCGAGTTAGAGGGAAGTAAGTTTAAAGATGAGCGATTGGGCAAGAGATTTCTGAAGATCGTAAAGAGCCTGTCGGAGAAGTTTGGAGAAAGTGTTCCTATAACATGTCAGGATTGGGCGAATGCGAAAGCCGCTTACCGATTTTTCCCCAACCCCAATCTGAGTGAATTGGAATCCTCAGACGCTATCCTCCAAAAGGTACTGATGTTTCTAAGCTGCACTGGAACCCCCCTATGAAGTTATGATGAAAAAAAGTTGCACTGCCTTTGTGTAGTCGGATAATTCCAAAAACTATATTTATGGTTTTTGGGACAGGCTAATTCAGAAAGTTTTCTTAAAATGATAGTTCTTATGATCCAATGTAAGTTTGAAGAGCCTTCTTAAAAATTTCCTCATTAATCTGAAAAGGAGAATGAGCAAACTGCTCCTCAGTAACAAAACTGTTTCTTGAGAGTAAATTGTCTCCAACAACATGGATAAAAGTGGCTCCAGCGAGTTCTGCAATATTAGAAAAATTACAAAAATACTGATTTCGCTCACTTGTGAGGGATAGAACCGTGGTTCCTGGAGATGTGAATAGTAAATTTGTCAAAGCAGCTCCAGAGGGTGCTATAATGTATCTTGCATTCATAAAGTGAGCAATTTGTTCTCTCGCTGAAAGCAACTCTGGGTAGATCAATTTAAAGCCAGCTTTTTCTGCAATCTGAGCAATGTTTTTCTCATTAATGAGACTACGACCGGAGTTATTTATTCGACTAATAAATATACGGGAAGGATACTCATCCGAACTTTTCTGCTCAAAGTGACTTAAAATAGCTCTTCTTATATATCTGAAGTGATTCCTTGAAATATAACCATAATTCCAAAATGGAGTATTAAAATCATCGGGCAAGTATGTAGATATTGACGGGATGATTAGCTTTTTTACGTCGAGGATCTCATCGTTCCCCATTAAAACGACTGGATAGCGTCCAGAGTTTAACAGGTCAAAAAGCTGAAAGTGTTGAGTAGGCATGTTTCGAGATAAAATAATTGGAGTTTTTGTATCTGAACTGAGCATGTCTAGCTCATAAAATTTAAATAAGTATTCGATTAAAAAATGATAATAATTAGATGAGCAGCGCCCAGACACCAAATAAGCTCGATCGAGAGACGATCTATTGTTGATGTGAGCCGTATAGGATACACGATTGCTTTCCTTATTATATTTACTGTAGTACTGCCACAATCCAGAAACACCTCCAAATCTGGGGTGTGCAGCTTTTTCATAGAGAAATAGTGAGTTTTGATCAAAAGAACTTACAGTAAACCCAGGTAATATGGCCACGTTTTCAAGTTCCCATGAGCAAGACTCTGGGCCAAAAAGCGTAATATGTTCAAGATTATATGTGTGTTGAAAAATCTGCGGAAGATTGAATGTGTAGTTTTTAGGTGGCTCAATAACGGTCCTAAGTCCTCCGTATGAAGAGCTCCATTCTTCAAACTCCATTACTTTCATTAAATATGAAATTTTCTGTGAATTATTTAGCTCCTGATAATCTAGAGAATTTAAAAATGCAGACTGAGCAAGAGAATGTTCGGATAGAGACTCTCTCAAAAGTCTCACTAACTGTGGTTTGGCCTTCAAAGTTTTCGGAGCGAATAGAAAGGCTCTTTGGGCGAGAGTCAATGCATTATTATTTTGGTTTTTCTCGAGACAAATCATGCCTGCGTTAGCCATTTGATCAGCATGTAGCTTATTATTTGATGAGATCAAGATCTGTTGGTAGTAACTTAGCATGAGTCTGTTGACTATGTTTGGAGTACTTAAGGTGACCAGTCCAGATAAATCTATAAATTTAAGTTTTTTTTTTAATTGATAGACACGCTTCAAAAGTCGATAAAAGCCTCTTGCAATCGAAAATAATCGAGGATTTTGGCCAATTCGATAGATCAAAGTTATCAATTTATCTGTGATAACACTAAAGAAGAAAAGGGGCTGGGTCTTATGGTTTCTCCAAAAATAAATTTCTGAGAAGCCATAGCATTCAATTAAAAGTTTTCTTGAATCTGAATGTCTCAGAAGATTGGCGATGGCTTCAAACCCGCTTACCCGGCTGCTCAATACAGGGCTCTTATAGAGGAGCAAAGCTATTTCAATTGAACGAATGAGCGAATTTTCAAGATCTAGGTTTTGAAGGTCTTCTTTGAAGGCATCGATAATCAGCTGATAGGGTGCATTGGTAAAAAAATCTTTATAGATTAGAAAAAGCTCATTTTGGCTTGCGTTGCTTGAAAGTAAATCCGGTTTGCTTAAATTGTTATTATGAATTCGGTATTTTATAAGAGGCTTTTCAAGAATAGTGAACGGCACTCTTTTGATGGCCTTGATCCAAAAATCAAAATCTTGAAGCTGAATTAAAACAGGATCAAGTCCTCCACAATCATGAAATAGCTTACGAGACACTAATGCAGTCGGAGCACATAAAAAATTACCTTTTTTAAAAAATTTCTTGAAATAATCAGAGCGAGACAGCTGTTTCACATTAAAATAATCAGGGGATTTATTCGATAGACTAAATTCTTGATTGTTTTTATTAATAAAGATGACGTGACTAAAAATAATGGAATCAGTACCCAAATTTGTATTGTTCTGCCAAGCGGTCACTTGTTCAGCGATACGTTCAGGATAGCAAATATCGTCACCTGACATGAATGCAATTAGAGCTCCCTTTGAGTTTTCAACTCCCAAATTGAATGCGCGAGATGGACCTTCATTGGCTAATGTTTTATAAAGTTTAAATCGTGGGTCTGTGACTTTAGAGAGTAAAATAGCTGTGCGGTCAATTGAATGGTCATCTACTGCAATAATTTCAATGTTTTGGTAGGTCTGATTCAAACAGCTCTCTACAGCAGATAAGATGAACTTCTCATGATTATAGCATGTGAGAATAATGGATACGAGTGGTTGATTATTCATCCTTATTTTCTAATTTTACTGGCTAAAAAAATTTCGAATTTCACAAATGATCCTATCTTGCTGGTGTTGAGCTAAACCAGGATAGATGGGTAGACTTAAAATAGTATTCGCTAATTCTTCTGCAATTGGAAATGACCCCTTTTTAAAGCCAAAAGTTTCATAGGCTTTTTGTAGATGGATTGGAATGGGATAGTGGATCAACGTTTCAATGTTTTTCTGAGTAAGGTACTCTCTGAGTTGATCTCTCTTTTGTGTGCGAATGATGTAAAGATGATATACGTGGGTTGCTCCTGGTGAAGTATAGGGTAAAATAAGATCACCCACATTTGATAATTCGCAGGAATAATACTCAGCTTGTTGATTCCTAATCCTATTCCACTCAGTGAGAAGGGGGAGTTTTCTTCTTAAAAAAGATGCTTGAATTTCATCAAGTCTGCTATTCTGTCCCAGTTCATCGTGATGATATTTTACAGTACCACCATAGCTTCTTAGTTTTTTTACTTTTTCTGCGAGATCACTATCATTGGTGGTAATTGCTCCTGCATCCCCTAAAGCACCCAGATTTTTGCCTGGATAAAAGCTTGTTCCATTCAGAATTCCAAATGTACCCGTGATTTGTCCGTGATAAGAGGCTCCTTGAGCCTGTGCATTATCCTCAATCATGCTCAAGCCATACTTTTGGCACAACTCAAGTATTTCTGTCATTTCGCAGGCTTGCCCATAAAGATGCACGGGCATAATGGCTCGAGTGTTTTTTGTGATATGTTTTTCAATCTCCTTAGCAGTAAGATTATAAGTTCTATAGTCCGGCTCAGCGAATACGGGTTTGGCGCCAGCAAGAGAGACAGCTAAGGCTGATGCTATAAAACTATTGACTGGGACGATGACCTCGTCTGATGGATTCGTGATTCCCAAAGCTTTGAGTGATATAACAAGAGCATCTAAGCCATTTCCAATTGAAATGCAGTGTTTTGCGCCTATAAATGATGCAAACTCCCTCTCAAATTCAGAGCATTCCTTGCCTAAGATGTACCAATCACGATTTAGAATGTCCTCAAAGCAAGATAAAAAGTCTTTTTTCAGACCGGAGTGAACCATAGTGAGTGAAACAAACGGGATTTTTTCGCTTTTCATAACTCTAATTTAGTAGTTTCTAAAAATTCTTCATAGGAGTGTATGTAATCTGAGGGTTCATACTCCATAGATGCAATACTCAGTAACACCGCACCGGCTGAAAATTGAAGGGTTCTCCAATGCATTTTTGGGACATACAGACCGAAACTAGGATCCGATAATCTAAACTCCTTTTTCTCTCTTTCAATGTTTTCAATATGAACATTAATTGTTCCAGAAACACAAACCAGGACCTGCTCTAATTCTTTATGAGCGTGGTGGCCACGTACTATGTTTTCTGGGGTGTCATATACCCAATAAAGTCTTTTAATTGGAAAAGGGATGTTTTTCTTATGTTGAGCAACGGTAAGATAGCCCAAACTATCTTGCCCTATTCTTCCAAATTCAAATATTGATGGCGCCGCGTTTTTAGAGTTTTTCATTTGTTTTACTCATAATTCATATGCCAAAAATTACCATAACTTTATGGGAAGGCCGTAATGTAAGTCAAGAGCAATTAAGAGTTATGGCGATGAAATCGGAGAAAGATCTGAGCTTGAATTGTTCAATTTTGCTGAAAAGCCCGTAAAAATTTACGGGTCAGACTCAAACGGTAAGTTGCTAATAAGAAGGGATCCCGCTAAATGGGGGTTTCGTCTTTTTTTATTCTCAAGAATGGAAGGCACCTGTTGGGTATTGTTGAGATCTCGTGGTTTGGGTTTGGAGGTGTCCTGAAAATAATATCTGGGGATTGGCCGCTACTCCTCGAACCGAACAGCATTGCTGACGATCATAAATTCTGAGCAAAAATGAACGATGACGCATTTTTGCTGCAGAGCTAGGGGGTTGGCACGCCTGAGCGATTCAGGAGATAGAGGTGTGATTTTAAAGCCAGCAGGAAAACGGTGCGAACCCATCCGACTGCGAAGGGGTCTCTAAGCTCGTATCAAGAGAGCGTTTTAATTATAGAGCGATAGCCGTCCTCTGGTCTGATGAGGGTTGTCCTGTAAGGTTTATCAAATACCTCGTAATTGGCTTTCGAGGCCGGAGATATAAGAGGTCTGAACGTAGTGCAGAGTGACTTCTGTTTTTTCTTGAGACGATCGCTACTTCGATATACTGAAACGATCCGATCTTTGAAAAACAGATATTGGGTTCCAAGCCATAGAATCATCTTGGCTTGGGTAAAATCAGAAGAGTAAAGATTTGAAACCTTGAGACTGTGAAAGTCTAGTCTGCTTGAAAATTTTTGCCATTAGGCTATTCAACTGAAAAAGAATAGACTGGAGTCCAAGATTGAGCCTAGCGAACGATAGTGGGTCATGACCATAATCTTATCACTCCTATGAGGTTACATAGGGGCGATTCGGGTGCGAATCGCTGAAAGCGGCGAAAGCCGCTGGAGGGAATCCTTACCTGCGTGAGCAGGTACCGAAAAGCATCCTTTAGGACGGGGAGGGCATTAACCCTGAATGAATGAAGGGCAAAAGAAAGCTTAAATAATTCATCGGTATCGACGACGTCACCAAGGAGTATCAGGGATTTAAAGGCTCAGACCGAACTCTGGTTAATTCACCTTCTATAAATGTACATCGTCGAACTTACCCGTCTTGACAGTTAGCTTCTGATTTTAAAGTCAATTGGAGTGTAGGGTTTGGATCCTGAGAGTAGGTCCTCAGTGAGGTGCTTAAAGTATTCTCTGGGGTTAACTTGATTGAGTTTGCAAGTCTCTACCAAGGAAAAAAGAATAGCAGCCGTGAGAGCTCCTTGTTCTGAGTGAGTTCCATACCAGCACTTTCTCCCCACCACATGACTTCTGAGGAGTCTCTCTTGGCGGTTGTTGTCTATAGGGACTTTTGCATCTTCCAGAAAGAGCGTGAGACCCTCAAAGTGCTCAATGAGGTAGCGCAAAGCTTTCCCATACTTTCCATTGCGTGGATAGCTTGGGAGCTCTTCTAAAGCTTTGGCCTTCATGAGCTCGAACCTATCTCTCATCTGGGCTCGAGCCTCCAGAATCATGGGAGGGGGCTTGCCTTGTGCAGAAGCCTCAGTGCGATAAATCTCATGATAGTGATCTAAATAGAACTGTGCTTCCGGGTATTGAGGATAGGCCTTAAAAAAATAGCGCCTAGCGTGGGCATTGCAGTAGGCATTTCTAATCTGTGGCCTACCCTCAGTACTTCGAAGGATATTGGCTTCTCGGATTGCCTTTCTATAGCCAGAATACACATCAGAGATCAGTACCTCACACTGAGATTGGGTGAGAAACTGGCTAGCTACATCTCCTGATCTCAAGGTAGCATGTATCAGGTGTGGAGAATCCCCATAAAAACCAGTTCTTCTTAGAAGATCCCTCGAGCATGCGGTGAGGTGTTTCATCAGCACTGAGGTGGGTATGGCTCATGACACGAGTCTTGAGGAGTCGATAGGCTCCTGACACAAAGTCCGCATAAGCATGAGTGGTGTCAATCAAGCTATTGGCAGGCAATTCAAAGATCCCAGCTCGATCTGCCATAGCTACATAGCGTTGAATAGGGATCAGATCACAGAACTTAGAGAGTGCTACATCTGCAATCATTTCATCGGAGTATGTAGATCCAGGTACTATCCTTGCCGGAGATGGAGCCGTTACAATGGCTCCTTGGCAAGCACATCGATATTTAGCTCGCCTCTGTCTAATGATTTCATATTTTTTTGGAATCACTGTGAGCTGCTCAGAATCCTCCGTCATGCCAGAGTCACTCATCATATCTCCACAGCATGGACAGGTAGGCACTGGCTCTATCTTAATCTCCTCATCTCTGATAGCAAGCTGAGGATACCTCTCAGAGGGCTTCTTCACTCAAGGGCGAGAGGGAGGTTTTGGTCCCTGGTCACCAGACGAGGGGATAGGCTTCTTATAGCGTTCTGAGCTTCTGCCAAAAACTTTGGCTTGCAACTCACTGAGCTGCTCACTCAAGATCAGATTCAGTTGTGAGTCTGTGAGCTGCAATCCACGGAGTGCGTAATTCTCACGAACTAATCTCTCTAGCTCATCCTCAACCACAAGACACCTTTCAATCACTTGCTCTTTACTCAGTGACTCAAGTCTTGATTTTTCCTGCGTAGAGATTAATCCGATTTGCTCCATAAAACTTAAACCAATGTGGTTTAAGTAGGGGCTCTTTGCAAGAAAGATTTTTGAGAATATGACTTTTTTAATTCTGAAGGTGAATCAATAAACCGCCTCTCCAAGTCTGCTCCCTCAAAGTATAAAGCAAACTCTGCTGCAGTCAGTGTAATCACACCACTGTGCAAAGGATTGATTCTGCTAAACAACCCCCGCTCCATTCTCTTTGCTAAGATCACCAGCCCCGTACCATCATAGAACAGACATTTTAGAGAAGTTCTTTTGGAGTTAATAAAAAGAAACAAATGACCGGAGAAGGGATCCTGCTGCAAAACCCCTTTTGCCTTAGCAAACAACGTGTCGTAAGAAGCCCTCATATCTGTAGGCTCCTTACATACAAAAACCTTCGTTCTCCGGTTAAATGAAATCATGCAATCTTTCTCAAAAACTCCAATAATTGATCGACTTGAGGAAATCGAATGATCTTGTTCTGATCCCAGCACAATTCAATCCTGGGATGACTCGGAACTCCCATCCCAGGATCAATCACTTGAACCTCCTTAAACTCCTCTGCAGGAAAGTACCCCTCACGCCTTAGCTTCTTTGCCTTACCAATGATCGAAGCCATCCCCGTCTGGCTCACTCCTATCTGCCGATAGAACTCCTTCGTAGGTCCCTTCCACTGCTCCCATGCAAGCAAGATCTCCATCAGGAGAGCATCATCCGTGATTCTAACCCTCCCACCCTCGCCTCTAAACGTACTAATCCTCTTCTTCAACACTTCCATATCCATAAACACCTCCATGTGTTTCAATTCCTGATTTATTTTTAACAGATCCATTTAGATTTGAAATGTGGGGAGGTTCGACGATGTACTATAGACGCAGCCTTTGATTCCAAATTCTTTCGCCTTCGCGAAAGCGGAACTCGTGTGATGGGATGACGTTTACTAAAAAATGCTTCCCATTCTTCAGTAATTGGATCTTGTTTAATTCCCATAAGAACTCCCTCTCTTTCCAGCGATAAGAAGTTCTCGCAATTCAGGTAGTCGATATCGATTACGTCTCCCAAACTTGTAGAACGGAACTTTGTCATTACTGGTCAAATTCCTTAAGGTAGCAGGGGAGACTCCCAGGTATTCAGCAGCTTGCTCAGTCGTGAACCACTCTCGCGAGATTGAAATATCGACTTGATTGCTATTTTCTAAATTTTCAAAGATCGACGATGGCAATGCACCGTCATGCTTTTTCTGAGGATTTAACATTACCACTCCCTTATTCAGAATTCGACTAAACAGACTAAAACAAGGAAGTGAGGCTTAAGTAGTGAATCGATTTAGGCTACTTTTACTTCAAAATCGATATCGAGCTTTTCTGCTAATTCCATGAGCTTATCAACCGTATAAAGGTCAATGCGATATTTGATAATCTCATTCACTCGGGAAGGATCAATTTTGAGCCTTCTAGCTAATTGAGCCTGCGTCATTTTATGAGAAAGAAGATAACCTACAAACTTCTCACAGAGCTTATACTTAACTTGATCGGCTTTTGAAGCTTTCTTGGGAAGAAGCCTTGAGGGCTCTGCTTTTTCTAATTTCTTCCTGATTGCTTTCAGTTCTTTTTCACTCGGAAATCCCATTTCTACCTCCTTCTTTCATCTCGATAGGCGTTAATGACTCCAATATAAATCGCGTTATTCTCTAATAGCCAGACGAGACGATATTGCTTTTCCTTGAGTTCAATCAAAGTCGAAAAGTAAGAATAGGCTCCCTTCTTTGCTTCTGGTATCTCGAGCCGCCCGTCTAGTTCTTGGATCAGTTCTAAAATGAGATCGTCGCTGATCGAAGAGCGGTGTTTTTCTTCATAATGAGAATCAATGATCGCCTGAACGATCTTGGTGCCATTCACTGTAATCGGTTTAATTTTATAAGTGCGTCTTTGTCCAGTCACCACGATTCTCCAAGAATAATCTAAATTGCGAAATTTCGCAATAATTGGTTTTTTATAGTTTTACTAGAGCCCATTTTAAAACCTGGATGAACTCGTAATAGATTTCAATATTTACCTCATTGGGGCATAGTCACTGGGATGAAAATCACCAATGAACAATGGAAAGTACTCGAGCCGCTCTTTCCAGCACAACAGAAGTCACTT
>Ga0255098_1000555_pt1 | contig 9787 bp, 9 predicted proteins | sample Colum_Atlam_RepC_2_FD_188440 | JGI IMG/M metagenome (GOLD analysis project Ga0255098, IMG submission 188440) | Freshwater microbial communities from Columbia River, Oregon, United States - Colum_Atlam_RepC_8d | ecosystem: Environmental > Aquatic > Freshwater > River | place: USA: Oregon... | reverse complement strand
TTTCCGTTGAATTAAGGAAAAATGATTATAGATATGTAAAAACAAATAAAACTATTAAAAAAAGAGAGCTATTGCTAATTGAACATTGCTATTTAAGTAAAACAGCAGATATTATACAAACACTTATTATAAATTATCATGAATTATTTGATAACTTATTTCCAAGAAATCAAAAATGGACTGAAAAAATATTATTAGAAGAAGGACAAACTAAAGAAATTATGAATTTAGTATATGAAAAAGCACAAAAAAATATGTTTAGATGTGGAGAGAACAAGTATTCAATTGCATTAGAAACTTCAAATTTTAATCATTCAACCACTCCAAATGCTTATGTTAAAAACCTAACATATAATATTGATGAAAATGTATCAGTTTTTATAATATATATAATTTCGAGTCAAGAAATAAATATAAACGAAGAAATAACTATTTCATATGGAAATGCTTATTTTGGAGATAATGCAGATATTATTAATTATAGTAATGTTATAACAGATGGAGATATTCTTGTTCATAAAATTATGAGTAACTATATACATGAAAAAAAATGCTTAGAAATAATTATAAACCATATAGGTATTTTTCATGGATTATATATTTTAGGTGATGACTTGGTATGTCCTTCTAAAAGATTTATGAAAACATTAAATAAAGAACCCACGCTAGAAAATATATTAAAATGGATTTATGAAAAAAAAATTTATTATAATAAATTAGTAAATTTGGGCTCATAAATATATATCCTTATCAAATTCCCCGCTCACAAATTTTACAATTCCTGCTGGCACTTTATCCTCAGACACCAAAAATGACCTCCCCGATGGCACATAAGAAAACGGCTTCATTTTCGTGTGAGCAGCCGTCCATAATTTTATCTTACTCTCTCTTAAAATATTCTTCTCTTTTCCCAAACAGGGCAGAATAAAACATTTGAAAATTGTATCATCAAACTCATTCTTTTTTGCGTGATTGAAAAAATAATTCTTCCCCCTTTCCAAATCATATAAGCAACACTCCGCAATCTGCTGTCGATCACGTATGCCATATCGCTCAGAAAGGTATATCATGAAATTATAGTATAAAACTAGTCCATGATAGGTCAGTATTTTTGCATTTTTATGAGTAATATATGGAATACATTTCTCCGTCAATTCATAAATAATGAGAAGAATATGGGTATCTTTGTCAGCGTCAGTTACAATAAATCGAGCAGGAATGTGCTTCATAAAAGGATGATAACGCTTTATTTTGATCTTCCCATTGGTTATTCTCTTCAAATCCTCAAACATAGTCGCTGGATTCTGCATTCCAATCTCCAGATATTTTACATCTGGTGAAAAGTAGTCTTTTAGACCCGATGCCTCCATATAAGCGTAATATGCATTATCCCCGAATAATATATAATCATCCCGCGAAAAAACATAGTCCTTTATTTTCTTCTCAACAGGCGACTGCGAATATCTATACCGTGATGATTGGCAAAAATTCCCCGGTTTCTCCACTGGAAAGTATTTTTCCAATTTTGCCAATCGCTCAAAATCCTTCTGCCACCTAAAAATACTCTGTTTGGGATTCGTAAGAGCAACCAGTAAATCAATTTTCAAATGCTTTGGGCGGACATATTCCAGTCCATTTATCGCCTGACTCGGTATAATATCATAAATTCGCTGGGGCATAAACACCAAATCCACTGCCTCCTGGAAATAGTTGAAAATTTTATAAACACCAGCGTTCACTCCTTCTTTCACAGTAATAAATTGGAAGCCCGCATTGAATAATATATTCCCCAATTCCACCGCGTGTTTAAGAGGTGTGGGACTATAGGCGTCATAATCCACCAATTTGCCCTCTTTATTCGCATAAATTTTATCGTTCGCCGGCATAAATTTATCCAGTGAAATACCACCGTAAATTTTGAGTCTGTGCTTTTTCAGGAAGTCCTCTATTATTCTCTGTTGCTTCATATATTCATCTTTGGGCAAAAATGGAAGGTCCTTGTTTTCATTCTCCACTTTCTCGATTCGTTTGTCCAAATCTTTATAAAATTGTTCTGAGTAAATTTGGAATGCCATTTTATATTCTTATATACTATCTAATATCAAAGTTTTTTAAATTCCAACGGCTTCTGGTTTATGATAAAAAGTCAGCTCTTTGCGGTATTCCTTCTTTTTGAAATCGAGAAATGGGGTCGTATTGGGACCAATCTGATTATTCTGGAGGATTTCGAAAATATTTTTCACAGTGGGTTCACTTTGAATCGACTTCAAGAATATATTCCGTGTTTTCACTAAATATCCAATATAACACGTCTTATCTTCGTATTCTTTGAGGGGCGCCTTTAATGCATCCATTAATAAAAACAACAAGATTCCATGGTAATTCACATGATTATATAGTCCCAATTTAATAAAATTAATGGGAAAATCGAGCTCATAAATTGTAAGAAAGACTTGCCCATTGAAATAGATTACGTATTGTTTACTCTGATAATAGTAAATTTGGGAGTCCTCTTTCATCCGAATTTCTTGCCCGGAGAATCGATCATTTAGCTTTTTAAGGAACGCCTTAGGGTTCTCATGATATATATGATACTCACCATAGTAGGGGATATTTGGGCTCGTCATTAGGGCATATGTATAAAATCCGGTGAACACATAATCACCTTCGGGCTCCGTTTTAATCGCCTCGAATATTTTGCTGGACATATCTTGAGCATTTTTGCTGAGGATTGGGATTGGCATTGGCATAACACACTTCTCTTCCCAGGACTTGATCATTGGCTCCCACAAAAAGGGCTCAATCAGGAGATTATCTTTCCATTGTTCATAATTGAATTTTGGTGTAATATAGTCATAGAGAAAAATGGGGAGGAGAATTATTCCATTGGTGTTAATATTGGAGCCGAACAATTCTAGATTTTGGGCGTGCTTCTGGATAGTTTTATTCGTGGGGTTAATGAACGCAATAATGTCAAACTCAACGTCGACAATTAGGCGCGATGGATACATGTCATTCCGGGCGCGAACATATCTGTATTTCTTTTTATGGAGTTCATCGGCGAGGAGTCGGGCAATGTCTTCTGGTTGATTGCAGAAGATAATGAGGGGTTCCAATAACCATTCTGCATAGGTTTCACTAAATTCATTGGAATTTGGGACAACAATTTCTCCATCAACTAATTTTTTCTTCCAATCAAAGAATTTGCGGTTCATGACGAAAGTATCCTTGCTTGTGGACAGAATACTGAGGGCATCTATTTTTATATTTATTTTTTCGGTTGTTGTCGGGTAATTCTGGAGCTCATTGAGAGAGGTGCCTTCTTTTATAATTTCTTCAAGTAGGGTTGTCATAGATTAGTATAGATTATAATTGGAATTATTTTAAGTATCGGGAGAATTTGGAGATATGCCTTGTCCTGAAAGATAATTTATAAACCAATCAAGCCCGTTTTGAGAATTAAATGATATTGTATATTTCATTAAGTTTTTAGTATGATTATTTACAGATAATCTTTTTAAAAATATTTTATGCTTAAATTCTGGAGGAGTATAATTTTCTAAATGTTTTAATATATTATCTTTATTTCTTAATAATGTATCAACAGTTATTGATACTTTATATTGATATAATTGGTTTATATTGCTAACATTTTCTCCGCCACTCATTTTCTTCCCTTTTAATTTTGCCATTGGCTTATATTCAACTGTTCTACCCTTCAATTCGATGGGTTCCTTAAGTTTCTCGATATATCCTACATATGACCATAAGTCTTCTTTTTGGATCCTTGTGTTATTTCACGAATATTGAATTCTACTTTTTTGCTTTTATTTGACGCACAAAGCTTTGTTACCGCTTTTCTAGCGGCGGATGATGGTGTCGTAGAAACATAAAGCCCATTCTCCTTGTTTCCTATAACAACCGTAAAATGACGCTTTGTGACTAAAGTTTTGGACTTTCCTCCATTATATGGCATTTATATATTATCAAATATTTTTATAAATTGTGAATTCCAATGAATCACCTTTTTCAAGATTATCTTCTGGATGGGGCGCAAGACATTGTCCTCTGAAGTGGCATGTCCGATTCGAAGTCGTCATCTGGATAGCCACCAGGGGAAGAATCGATGTGATCGCTTCCAATTGGCGATTCAACGACTGACGTTATGTGATCTGATGCAATATTGCCACCGTATTCACCGTGATGAGGGACGGCAGACGGCGTGGAATCATCGTCGAATCTGGAGCCATAGGCGACAGACGGCGTGGAATCATCGTCGAATCTGGAGCCATAGGCGACAGACGGCGTGGAATCATCGTCGAAGCAGCCATGGTAGGCGGCAGAAGGCGTGGAACCATCGGCATATCTGGAGCCATAGGCGGCAGACGGCGTAGAATCATTTGCAAATCTGGAGCCATAGGCTTCAGAGGGCATTGAATCATTCATCATTTCATCACATCTAACATTTCTTCCTTCAGTTTCAATCATGTTGAGAACTGAATTGAACTCAACAGGAAATTTTTCCATCCATTCTCTAGATTTCACCAAAATTGCTTCTCTGTTAAAAGAGCCGCCATTAGTGGCAATCATTTCACGGATGTATGTTTCAATTTGAGGGATTTGAGTAGCCATTTGATAGATTTTCTCTTTCGTAGGTAATTCATCAGTAATCTATTATAAAATAAATCAATTTTTTTATTGGTTATTCGCAAAAAAAATCGAAACATCTTCCAAAACAATTGCGCCATCATTCTCAAAGGTCTCCACACCAGCCAACCTCATTTCATCCTCACGAATTTGAAGTTTTGTTTCATCCAGTTTTGAAATAGGAGACGAACACAATGGTCTGGAATAAGGGATAACTCCAAAATTGGACAGGATATCTTCTTCGGCAATTTGCTCCAATATTTTTTGGAATGGTCCAGTCACGAACCCACTTGGAGTAAGTTGTCGCTGATGATTCCCAATTTCAAAAAGCAAAACTGCTTCAGCAATGCTCATGAATTCTCTTCTTATTTCGAAGACCCATTTTTGTGCATTGTGGCGATGGTTGATCCATTCAAAGAACATTTTTTCAAGCAATTTACGAAAGTTTTGCATTGGTCCTTCACCAAGGATATCTTCAACACCTGGATGTCTGCTCATGAAAATGTTGATAAGTATGATGAATAACGGAAAATTTTCAGCAGAATACACCATTTTCTCCTGAGTTGGCAGTTCCGTTTTGCAGACTCCTTTATCTTTAAGAGAAAGTCTAGATGGCGGAAGTTTTTTGCTAGCACTTGATTTTGTCATCTTCGTAATGACTGCCTTTTACCAGTGCTGGTATTATAATAAAAAATATGGAATATTTTGCCATCAATTTTTTACAAAAAATGACATATAAAATTCATCATCACAGTTTGAGCTTTCAATGTCACTTATGTTTTCTTGGAGAATTTGACGTTCTTCCATCAAATTATAGCATGGTTCAGGATCTGAATATGAGTCAATCTCAACATCACTTTCATTTATACTTTTAGAATCTTCTTCTTGAAAAACTGGTATCACAAACCGATTTTCCGAATTTTTCAAGCGTTCAATCATTATTTCTTGTAAAAGGATTTCATCCGCCATTTCCATAAATACTTTCTTGACTTCAAACATGAACTTTGACAAATTTTTTGGCTGATTGAACCAATCAAAAAATTTATTATCAAAATTTCTATAAAAATTATCTAAATTTTCTCCAATACAATTATATATTCTGTGATGAATCATAAAAAATTCCTTAAACCACGATGAATACATTGAAAAATTTTCTTTTGTGTATAATACGGCATTTTTCTTTGAAATGCCAATTATTCTTCCACTATTTGACTTGCTCATTTTAATATTTTTATTTAATAAGTTATAAAAAATCAATTTTTATATGGTCCATAAAGATAATTGTGAATGATTAGATCGGTCATATATATTCCCCATAATGTCCTTGAAAGGCTGGGCTTTGGGAATGGACTTTGGACTGGTGCATGTGATTGAATTTGAATCTTTTTAGGCGCCGGTTTTTCAATCATCCACTCAAATTTAACATCTTCAGGGATATTCCATGGAATATTGGAATAATCTTCAGAGAATACTTGTTTCTCTGGCTCAAGATCCGACAAATTATCAAAAATTCCCTGAGATCTGGACAAAGTCAAAATTGTATCAGCAATTTCAAAAAATTTTTTTCTTTTTTCATCTGCACTTTTTCTAATTTCAAGCTTCCTATTTTCATTTATCCAATCAAAAAATTTGGTTCGAATATCTAATTCTTCTTTCGGCGATAGAATATCTATTTTTGCATTAAGATCCGCTAGAAATTTGGGATATTGCAGGTAATTTGATGCATTTGCAGTTGGTTTTGCTCGAGGTGGCTTAGAAATTCCCGATTTCTTAAAAGCTAACATTTTGGGGTAATATCTAAAAAATGAAAGCATTTTCAAATCAATTTTTTATCTAATAATAAAATAGATGTTGAAAAATCAAATAGTTATGGCTCCAATAGGGACATCTTCCACTAAAAAAACGAAAGTCAGAATATTAGAAGTGCAATCCCCATACGCCAAAGTGGAATACATTGAGAAGAAAATTAGAGAGGAATTGGGAAATAAACCCGTTTTAGTCCAATTAAAATATTTAAAGCCAATTACGGAAGTGAGTGATCAGGGAAACCGCATTGTTCCCAATCAATGGGTTAGCCAATATATGAAGGAATTTCCAGAGTGGATAAATACCACTTTTTTGCCATATCAAGTCAAACAACAGGCAAATAAAAAGTCCAAAAATGCACCCTTCGAGCCAACAACATTTCAAAAATTCGTTCGTGACTATTTAAGTTCTTCTAGCCCTTATCGTGGGCTCTTGTTATATCATGGACTGGGAAGTGGAAAGACTTGCACATCCATTACAGTCGCCGAAAATCTAAAATTGGGGAAAAATGTGATCCTCCTGTCACCCGCTAGTTTGCGAACGAATTATATAACTGCCCTGCGCACGGATTGTGGTGTCACCACCTACAAGGACAATGAAGACGCCCTCCGTGATAAATACACCTTTATTTCCTACAATGCGGCGAATACAATTGACCAATTGAAGAAATTACCAAACATCGATAATCACACGATTGTCATAGATGAAGCGCATAATTTAGTGTCTATGATCGTGTCCAATAGCAAGAAGGGTCCTGAATTATACAAAATGCTTATGAACGCCCGGAATCTGAAGATTGTGGCACTCAGTGGCACGCCCATTATAAACTATCCATTTGAAATCGCAATATTGTGCAATATTCTGCGTGGATACATTGAAGTCCCCACATTTTTCATTAAATCCCTGAAAAATTCCGGGGATCTCCAGTGGCAAATGACTATCCTTCAGGATAAAACAAAGGAATTGGACAACGTTGATTGGGTAGATACTCAGCAGCGCTATTTGTATGTCTATTTGAATATTCCGTCACATCATCCCAATTTTGACGAAACAATCCAGAAAATTCTGAAGAACGCCACAAAATTTGGTGTGCAAATTGACTATATTGAGACGAAAAAATACAGCCTGTTCCCGGATGACGCGGATGAATTCCACAGTTATTTCATTGAAGAGACGAAAGACGGTGATTTCCTGAAAAATTTGGACCTATTGCGGCGGAGAATGGCTGGTTTGATAAGCTACTACAGGGGTGGGAAACCAATTTATTACCCCCGGATGAATCCCACGCAATTTGTGAATGTGCCTATGAGTGACTACCAGTATCAAGCATATAAAGAAGTTCGTGAGGTAGAACGTGACAAGGAGAAAAGTGGGCTAATGCAGAAGCTATTTGGCACTGGGAGCGACCCGAAAAGTAAGAAAATATCCAGTTTATTCCGCGTTTTCACGCGCCAATTCAGTAATTTCGTCTTCCCACCCGAAATAGAGCGCCCTTTTATCCGCAAATTCTTGGCTGATGCGAAGAAGAAGAAATTGGAGAAAAAGGCGAAGAAATCAGGTAAAGCCGCTAATGACCTTAGTGATCTGGAGAAGGAAAATAAGAGGATGACAGAGGAGAATACTTTAAATAAAAAGGACAAAGAGATCATTTTAGACGCGATTGGGAAATTGGCGGAAAATAGGGAAATGTATTTGCAGAATAAGCCCGACCAATTACAGCGTTACAGCCCCAAAATGGCGGCAATGTTGGAGAATATGAACAAAAGCCCTGGGTTGATTCTGGTGTATTCTGCATTCCGATCATTGGAAGGAATTGGAATATTCGCCTTAGTCCTAGAGACCAATGGCTGGGTTCGATATGATGTAGAGAGCTCCAATCGTCCCAATAAGGGTGAAAAAAGGTTCGCCATTTATTCTGGAGAGGAAGATGAAGAAACGAGGGAGAAATTGCGGGCAGTTTACAATGCCCCGGAGAATAAATATGGTGAAGAACTCATGGCACTTTTGGTGACTAGTGCCGGTGCAGAGGGGATTGACTTGAAAAATATTCGCCAGGTGCAAATAATGGAGCCATTCTGGCATGATATGCGCATTAATCAAGTTATTGGGCGCGCCAATCGCTATCTGTCGCACATTGAGCTGCCAGAGAAGGACCGTGAAGTAGATGTCTACCGTTATATGTCCATTTTATCACCGGACCAAAGAAAAGTAGATCCAGAAAAAGAGTCGACAGACGAATACATGTATCAAGTCGCCCTCAAGAAGCTTAAACTTACGGATGAAATTAAGAAGATCATGAAGGAGTCAGCAGTAGATTGTGTATTAAATGCAGTGGATAATGAAAAGGACATTCAGTGCTTCACGTATGGGGTGGGCGCCAGTGGTTTAGGATATAAGGCGAATATCCGGGAGGATTTAGTTTACGGGAAGACTGAAATGGCAACGAAAACGGTGAAGAAAACACTGGTTCCAATGTTTCTGGATGATGACAATAACTTAATATTTGCCGATTCTAAGAAGAAGAAGCTGTGCTATTTCTATAATAAAGAGTGTAAGAGCCCACTTAAGGAGCCACCAAAATCGGTGCGGAAGGTTGCGGTGGATATGGCAACATTTGAGGTATTTGATATAGAAAGCGCCAAATATGGAAATCCGGTGAAATTGGGAGATGTGGATGAAAAAGGGAGATTGGTTTGAGAATTTTTGATTAATTCAAATAAAATTATTATATTTTATAAAATATAATATGACAGAAGAAGGTCCAACAACGAAGAAAAATCGAAAGAAAATATCGAGTTCTAGAAGAGCTGAATTAAAAAAATTTGCGAAGAAGGCTAAAAGAGGGCGTCCCTCAAATAAGCATATTGGAGGAGGTCATACACCCGACCATTTGTCTGAAGTGGTTGGAGTTGAAGAGTCTTGGAAATTAGTGAATAGTTTACTGAATAACAGTGGTCCAATTGATTTAGGACCACCTCGCCAAGTTGGTGGCAAAAGCAAGAGCAGACGTTCTTATTCCCTTAGTGGTGGTGGTGAACAGAGTTCAGGAGCAACTTTTTTACCTGCTCAATGGAATACCCCTAAGGCTCCTCTTCCAAGGGGCAATAATCCCAGTCAAATTGAGGGGGCATATGGGCGCATTAATGCGGTGAGTGGTATGGATGTTAATTTATCAGCATTCCCGGGATCCAGTATGCAACAGACCGGTGGTAGAAAGAAGCCTAAGAAGAGCAAGAATCCAGCCAAAAAGGCGACTTCTACAGAGGAAAAGCCCGCTAAGAAGGGCAAGAAGGGCAAGAAGAGTGCAGAATCTTCTAAGAAAAGCACATCACTC
>Ga0255098_1000554_pt1 | contig 9793 bp, 10 predicted proteins | sample Colum_Atlam_RepC_2_FD_188440 | JGI IMG/M metagenome (GOLD analysis project Ga0255098, IMG submission 188440) | Freshwater microbial communities from Columbia River, Oregon, United States - Colum_Atlam_RepC_8d | ecosystem: Environmental > Aquatic > Freshwater > River | place: USA: Oregon... | reverse complement strand
CTCCTTGAAAGCTTATCATTTCAAAAAATCTTTTTTTTGAGTATATACCTGCGATTTGGATTGTTTCCCAATCATCTTTAATTTTTACTAATTCAGAAAGAGGTAGAGTTTTGTATTTTATATATTCAAAATTGCAATCATCTTCTAAAATAAGTGCAAAATCATATTTTTTCATTTTAACCTCTTCAATTGCTTTATAATGTGACAAAGCACATGCTATTTCATATTTATTCATTTTTGAATTTACATGATATTGAGATTTTATTAAATCAACATCTATTTCATTACCATCAATTGCTTCAATTCACGTAAATTTTAAGTCATTTTCAATTAATGTTTTTTCAAGTATCTCTTTTCTATTATTAGATCTAGCCAAATTTATGTATAAAATTGGTATGTCTCCAATTATTTTCTTAATGCTCATATTATATATTAGAATTTTTCGATTTTGAAAAACCGAATCTTTTTTTCTGGGGAACAGGATTTGGAGTTGGTTTTTCATCAGTCCCTTCAACAGAAGCCGAATAAGTATAAGATGATAAAATCTTACCATCTTTTGCGACGTTTATTGTAGTTATTTCATAATTCTTCTTTTTATAGAAAGCCAGCCTTTTGAACGCCTGGTTTTCAAAAATAGAAAATTCGTCTACAATATCAATCACAAGAGGTGTATTGCGTTCAGTATCACCAGTTTTAGGTCGAATTCTCCCCACGGCTTGCTCAATGTCAGTCTTGGGAGTAGCCAAAACAATTGTGTCAATTGTTGAAATATCTAGTCCCTCTGCCGCCATCTGATAGGTTGCTAGGATCGCCAGTTTTTTCGTCGAGAGTTCCAGAGCAGACTGCTTCATTCCTCCAATATAGTATCCTATTTCAATTCCTTTTTCAGCCATTGCGCGCTCAATATCACGTAGCTGATCTTTGCGGTCGGACAGAATAAGAACCTGTCGGTTCATATCTCGGATGCACTCCACTGTTTTGTTAACAATAAAATTCGTCCTAGGCATAAATGATGCAATATTATTAATCATCCCGGCGGAATTGAGTTTTCCATAGCATCCTGTTAATTCTTTGCTATAGACTTCATCTTTACAACAATATACATATCGAATAAGTTTGCTATTGAGGGCACTTTTTCCAACCCGCTGAAAAATGATCTCACCAATAAACCATTTGAGGACTTTTGTGAGACCGTCTTTTCGATTTGGTGTAGCACTTAGTCCAAGCATATATGTGCAATTTATTTTAGCCAGGGCTTTAGAAAATACTCGACTTGGACAGCGGTGTGACTCATCTAAAATTACGAACCCGAATGAGTCAAATAGGTCAAGAGTATATTGCTTCATCGAAATACTTTGGATCATTCCAATAACAATATCTTTGTTTTCAATATCAATAACATCCCCCTGAATTTTCCCTATTCTGGAATTGGGTAGGAAATCGGATATTCTTTCTATCCATTGATTCAAAAGGAACTCTTTGTGAACGAGCACAAATGTTTTCTTTTTCAATTGACTAATAAGATAACATGCACATGCCGTTTTTCCTTCACCACACGGTAGTGAAAGAATCCCGCCTCCACGACCAGTCAAATGGGTCCCAAATGCTTCCATACATTTAGAGATGGGCTCTTGTTGATGAGCCCGAAGAGTTCCATTGAAAACCAGGTCAATACTTTCGCCGGGATCCAACCTTATTTCATCGGGCTGACCAAATTTCTCTAATCCATAATATTTAGGAATATATATTTTTTGGGTGTTCTCTGAATAAACTGGGAATGGCTCATCTGGCTCACCATAATCTCCACATTGGAATGGTTGAACAAGCAATTCTTTTTTAATTTGATTAAGAACATTCTGATCCCAATTTTTTTTAATTAAGACATATCCTCTTTTTCCAATATAAGACTTCATTTTATTTTGGTTTAGGTTATGGGAGAATAAAAAATCATTTTTTATTCTTATTGTAAATAAAAATATCCTTTAAAAATATAATATGAATGCGTCGCGAAGAGTATTAAGAGCATCTACTAATACGGTAAAAAAAATATACAGTTTAGGCGAAAAGTCAGTTCAAGGACATGTTATCGAGGGAACGATTATCGTAATTTTGATTGTTCTAACAGCAGTTGTTCTCAAATTTTTACCACTTAAATTCCTCTGTTTCTTCAATAATATCATTGTAAAAGTTATCTTTTTAATTGTCATCGCATTTGTCGCATTATATTGCCCAGCAATAGGTTTAATGTTGGCTATATTGCTTGTGTCTATTATTCAGATGTGCCAGAGAAAGCAGTTGTCCTTGGAAATTGACAATATCCAGAATCGTGGTCGAACAGTTGAAAATATGCCAACTGGGGATCCATTAGGTGGACAAGTAGAGTCAATGGACAATATGGGTAGTGATCAACAATTTGAGTCAATGGACAATATGGGTGGTGATCAACAATTTGAGTCAATGGACAATATGGGTGGTGATCAACAATTTGAGTCAATGGGAAATATGGGTGGTGATCAACAATTTGAGTCAATGGGAAATATGGGCAGCAATATAATAGAGTCTTATGGTAATCGTGGTGGAAGAATGGAACCCCAGGGATTTAATGATGATACATCTTGTGTAACTGGCTGTGGTGGGAGTGGATCTGGTGGAAAAAGGGATAACCGCCGTGAATTAAATGGAATGTGTGGAAATGTAAAGACTTGGACGAATCAGGAGTCTGCCCAGGGTCTAGATGGTGAAGTCGTTGGATTACAGTCTTCTATTGGATATCCCCTATAATTTATTTTAAATTTTAATGTTTCATTATTGGCACTAGCAATAATGAAAAATAGATTTGCTTTATATTTTTGCAATATAATTATACACTTCAGCTGGGATTGGAGCACCAACTTTTAAGGTTTTAATTAAATTTTCTAGTCCACTATTCTTTATTTGTAACTGATATTTTTGTAAATATTTAATTAAATCATTTGTTATAAGTGGCTTTGTTTGACTTAACATGTTATAATAACTCAGTGATTTTATAAAACTTTCTAATGTTGGTGAACCTGGAAATAATTGAGGATTGGCTGATTTAATATTCTGAATAAAATCTCCTTTTGGATTCAAATAAGGGACTATACTTGGATTATATTTAGCCAGAGTATTTTTTGCAATTTGTGATAATTTACTATATTCTGTTGAAGCTGCTAAAATATCTTTAATTCCTTGAGATCCAGGTTTGAAGAAATCTGCTGGAGATGCTTTATAACTACTTAATATTTTATCAGCTTGTGTATTAAATGACTTAGTTTTGGATGGGTCAAAAGAAGGTAATGCTGGATTAAATGGCAATGCTATCGAATTTTGTGAGAATAAACCACTTGTAGAATATCTTATATCAGAATAATTATATGAACCTCTCTTTGCTCGAATTGCAAAAATTACAAGAGGAATTAAACAGAATACATATATGGATAGTCCAACAATTAAACCAATGCGTAATTTGACTGGTTCATCTTCTTTTTTATCTTTATTAATGGTATTTTCATCACTTGCTTCTTTATTAATCATACTGATTGTAATTGATAGTCCAATAACAAGTGAAATAAATCCGATTAGTCCTGCTAAAATGAAGGGTATATTTGGAATATTCCATAATTCTGTAGAAAAAAAACCTCTAAGACTGGTTACACCAGATGCCTTTGCCATAAAACCAAGTATTGTAGGACCTCCTAAAATTATTATAAATGAATAAAAACATATTTCTAAAATATTTCCAGTTTCTGCTTTAGTCAATTCCTTATCATTCTTTTTTTCTGCAGAAGTAGCCGGCGCCGATGCAGATTTTATTCGCACAGGTGTGCGAGTGCCTGGATAAACATATTCTTCTTCACAAATTTCTTCTTTTGGTGCACCAGCTGCAGCTGCAACTGTACGAGTTGCAGGAGCTCCAGGACTTCGAGTAGTAGTGCTAGATCCAAATGTTGGCTCCAATAATGATGCATCTCCTACAACACGGTCACAATTGGCATTGCAAACATATGCTTGATCTGCACCAATTGACTTAACATTTTCACTATAAAATATAAATGTTCCTTCTGGATTTGACGGAATTTGTTGTGTGTTCTGTTTAACCTTCTGCTCATAGGCTTGTTGTCCACCAATAACCCTGGAAATCATATTATTTAAAAAAGTTTCTGGAATGTCAATTATTCTCGCCATAGATATATAATTTATACTCTGACTATCAACCAGTGTTGAGAAAAATGCTTTACTTGTTGGCAGTAAATTTCCCAAATTAACATTTCCCAGATTAGTTACTGTGCGAATGTCATTTCGCAATGGAATTTGATTTGATAGTGCATTTAATAAAATAAATCCATCAGTTTGTGCATTTCCAACATTATTAGCCTGACCAATAATAGATATTACTATCATAATATCTCTATTTTTTTCTTCGCTATTTACAAATGAAAAATACATTTGAATAGATTTATTGTAAGTAATAGAGCCGACAATATCTGTAGCAGGAGCTGCAAATCGGACCTCTTTCAGATCAAAACGGATCATATTAAATCCGGCTTTTCCGGATCCACTCCAATTTATATAATTTTCAGAATTATCAGGAGGGGTTATAGTAAAATAGGTTCCATCATTTTTCATTCTTGCACTAGTTATGTTTTTAAATTTAAATTCTATATCGCAGCCATTTTGACAAAATAAAATAGGATTCGTTGTTGAAGGATTTGCACCTGTTGTTGATTGCGGCATTTGAAATGTTAGTCGAGGAATTTTTGTAAATGCTGTATTTCTGGTTGTTTCTAAAGTAAAATTTGCCATAATCTAATAGAAATATAGAAAATATTATTCTTAGTAATTATTAATGATTTATATTTTTATTATTTGCATTGTTTTATTATTATTTTTTTGCTTTTTTAGCCAGAATCAATCCAAAAAAATTGTCGATCTTCGGGAATCATTCGAGAATAAAGCTGAATCTCAATCAAGAAAAAAAGTAGCAGAAAAACAAGAAGAAGAAGGCGCCAAAATGGGCACAGAATGGGAGAGAGAAATAAAAGATTCTACATTCAATACAAATATGCCCTCGCAAATCACATATGAGAATATCTTGAAATTCCCTGATGCTGAGATAAAATTGGAACCACGCGACAAAGTATATATAAATCCTTTTTTTCCGGAAGACAAAACCAAAGGTACTGTCCAATTGGAGACACCACGCCAAAATTATCCAAATTTAAAAGACATGACGATTGTTGAGCGAAACGCTTTCAAATTTGGATATCCTGATGGAATGACAATGCAGGATTATGTGAATTGGCTTTATTTATTTAGGAAAACTCCGAATTTATTAAATTTGGAACATAACATAAATTATCAGAAATTAACGGCTGGTGTTCCCATCTATTACAAAAAGAATAAAACACCACCACCTGCTAAAAGACTAACACCACTTAATGCCGATGATTATTTTAATAGCATGTATACTAAACCACCGACTATTCCCAATAAATCGCTGACATATACAATCAATGAAGACGTAAGAGTTGCCGCCAATCTGGGGACTTCTGGGATTATGCCAGGGAATTATGATGATTATGGGGATTTCTCACAGAATTTCGATGTGATGGGATCAACCGGGTATGTATATAGTGAAGAATTGGCTGACAAAACGGATCCCTATTTTTTACGAAATATAATAGGTCCAAATTGGGAGAACCAAGGTTCCCCCATAACCCCCTCCTAAGTGATCTAATTATATTTTTATATGGTTTTAGGCAACTGTTAACTAACCCTTATCTGAATAGATAAATAATTATTGATCTCTTATGTAACTCTGAACAATCTGGGGGAACCAAGGTTCCCTTATAATCCCCTCCTAAGTGATCTAATTATATTTTTATATGGTTTTAGGCAACTGTTAACTAACCCTTATCTGAATAGATAAATAATTATTGATCTCTTATGTAACTCTGAACAATCTGGGGGAACCAAGGTTCCCTCATAATCCCCTCCTAAGTGATCTAATTATATTTTTATATGGTTTTAGGCAACTGTTAACTAACCCTTATCTGAATAGATAAATAATTATTGATCTCTTATGTAACTCTGAACAATCTGGGGGAACCTTGGTTCCCCCATAACCCACTCCTAAGTGATCTATTTTTTACACAGTTAAGATAAAAAATTATCTAACACGAGGATAGCTAGGAACATTGCTCTGATTTATTGTAACTCTGAACCAACAGTCTTCTCCTTTTATCTGCACTTGATCATTGGTGCCCAATTCCCGGTGTTTTGATGCTGTTAGAACATCATATTTTTCACCTTGCGGACTCATTGTAAAATAGTCGTAAACAGGATATTTCGTATTTGGATATACTCTATTCAAATAAAGTGGGCGATAGGCATTCTCTTCATAAGGCGCAAATATTTTATAAATATAGCCGACCTGTTCGAATGCTGGATATGGTCCAATATCTCCATTCCTGGGCGCAATATTTTTGTTGGAAATATCTAGAGGTGGCAAAATATTGGCGACGACTTGTTGACTACCACCATAACAGGGTTCACGCCTTGAACCACAACCCACCAGCTCACCTGGTAATACAACATCTGGGTAATTTCCGACATCATAATTGGCAGCGCCATATCTTGGATAAATACGCTGGAGACTATATAATTGTTGCTCACTATTTGCATTTTGAAGAAGAGGGGAAGACTCCGGTTGAATAACTTTTCTCTGAATACTCTTTTCTCGCCCAGAAAATTTTTCTAAAGTAGGGCGAGGAGAGACAAATTGTAATATATAAATAAATAGAAGAAGAATTAATACACAAATGAATAAAATAATATCTTTCATTAATGTTGATAAGAAAATTATTTACAACATAAATAACACCCATTGCTGGAATTAGGGCTCTCTATTTTTAAAATCGGGGTTTCATGAAATCCGCTGCCCCCGCTCATCACCTTCACTTCTTTCACTTTCCCTTCTACTAAAACTGACTTTAAATCTGCACCCTCTCCACCACCTCCAATAATTTCTATTTTTGGAGCAATTTTATATCCAGCTCCAGGATGAATAATATAAACGCCACTAATTTTTCCATTGCTTATTGTGCAAACAGCTTTACAAGGCTTAACACCGTCCAGATTATCACACTTCATATTGGATCCCTCTATAGATGCCCCTGAAAAGTTTGGATAGTCCGGGTGACATTTGGCAGAACTCAGGAATTTACACTTCATAGAAGACGAAATAACTGGGGCTGGCGCAGGACTCAAAACACCTGGAGTTCCAACAGGAGCAGTTCCAAGAAGTTTAGCAGAAGTTTCCAAGGATTCAGGAGACCCAGTAATTTTAGTTAAATCTCTTATTTTTGTATTTAGTGCCAATTCAGAATCCTTGGAATAATTGGGTAAAAGTCCATCATTATTAAATTTCTCTGAAATTGCTTTTTCAGTGTCTGTCTTTGTTCCAAAATCTAGTCCAGAATAGGGTGGTGGATTTTCTTTGTCTTGGTGCACTTCTACTACTTTTTTACGCTTATTTCCACCAAAACCGGAAAATAATTCTCCAAGACTAAAATCTTCAATTATGGGATCGTTTTTTTTTTCCCGGACCGAAAATAGTTGTCAATTTCTTCTCCATCCATAAGAGCATCTTGCACAACATTTCTTGTAACATGGGGAGGATCCGTTGGAATTAATTTACCTATATTGTCATAATGAAAATAGCGTTCATCTATAAATCCCTCAGTCTTCCTAGATTTCCAGCAGAACCAGCTAAATAGACATGCAAATATAATTAAAAGAATAATTGCTAGAAGAACTATTCCAAACATTTTATCCCCTTTTGGTGCATTTTGTATTCCATTTTTCATAATAATATATTATAAAAAAAATTTTATTCCTAATTCCACCTATATAATTTTTCCTAAACCGACCTGGTTCAATTTTTCAATAATTTTTTGACCATTTTTTAGTGGCTTGCTTAAGCTTTCTAATTGTTTTCCTAATTTTGAAGTTGCAACAGTCAAATCATATAACTGCTTTTGAGCTTTGTATGCCTGCTTTGAACTTATTTTACTAGTTCCAACCTCCATATTGTCTTCTTTTTCATCTTTATCAGTATCTTCATCGCTATCTTCGAACGCCTTAGGGTCTAAATCAAATGCGTCTTTTTCTGCTTTACCATCTATATTATCCATCATCGATATTTTATTTTCATCTTTTTCATTTGAGAGAATATCATCTTTTTTATCTTCCAGATTAGCTGGTTGTTCTGCAATAGGATTATCTACAAAATTAGTGTCTTCTGGATTATCTACTTTTGGATTTTCTACAACCATGTCATTCACTCCTTCAAAACTCTCTATTTGTTGGGTTTGACCCGTTCTATAGCAAAACATTAAATAAAGAATTAAGAATATACTGGCTATAAAAACTGAGAATAGAATATTTTTACATAATTGATTAGAAATAATAAATATAATAATCCACAAAAATATGGCGACTACTGCAATTGGCATTCTAATGAAAATAACAAGAAGAAGAAGAACTACTGCAACTAAACTCTGATATTGTCTTATTTTTTCATATTCCATATTATTGTAAACATAGAATATAATTAGTGAATAAATTTAAGAACAAAATAAAATACTAAAGCTCCTATCAAACCAAGAACAAAAGTTCCTCCATAAACCTGTAACGTTTCACTAGCTGTAAATCTAGCGACTTGATTTATCATAAATTCACGGACAAATGGCAAGCATAATACAAAGAATATTACAATAAATAATCCAATTGGCTTTAATGCATTCTTAATTTTCTGACCAGTTGTTAATTCAGGTTCTTCTTCATATTGCTGATCATATTGTCCATCATCTTGATATTGTTGTTGCTGTTGTTGAACAAGTTGTTGTTGATTCATAGCATGCTGCTTTGCTGGATCTACAGCGAACTGCTGTTGTTGATAATTTTGCTGAGTTTGAGAATAAACCTGTTCTGATTCTGTACTATCAGCATTCATTTGTGATATTATTTTCTTAATAAATTCACCGTCATTCTCATTTCCCTGGGGTCCTCTAGGAAGAGCATTCAAAGGAGTAGCTTTTGGATCAGCCATATTTTAAAATACTAAATATTTAAAAATATACTGGATTACGCGGAGACTTTGACTTGCTTTTCTAATTCACGCTCTAAGTTCTTCTTAAATCTCATTTTACGCTTGTGACGTAAATAACCTTTGGAATGATAGACAACCCAGACTCCGGAATTGTCTACTTCTGGATCATACTTGAAAATTGGCACATGGCGTGGATTGGCAATAAGAAATGTTGGTTGCTCCATTTTTATATAAATGATAATAATATTTTCTTTAAGTAGGGGGGGGGAAGAGCAATGCCCTCCCCCTCTTTACCCCCAATTCTTTTGAAGCCCCACAATTGCCAAATTATGCAAAATGAATGATTGATTTATTTTGGAATAAAATTATTTATTAAATAATTTTGCAATAATTTGGCTAAGAAGAGGGGAATTTATATAAAAATACCAATTTCCCATAATTGCCAATATTGGCAATTTATATTCATAAGCATCCTGTCTTCATAAGCATTCTGTCTTCATAAGCATCCTGTCTTCATAAGCATCCTATCTTCATAAGCATCCTATCTTCATAAGCATCCTGTCTTCATAAGCATCCTATCTTCATAAGCATCCTGTCTTCATAAGCATCCTGTCTTCATAAGCATCCTGTCTTCATAAGCATCCTGTCTTCATAAGCATC
>Ga0255098_1000553_pt1 | contig 9800 bp, 6 predicted proteins | sample Colum_Atlam_RepC_2_FD_188440 | JGI IMG/M metagenome (GOLD analysis project Ga0255098, IMG submission 188440) | Freshwater microbial communities from Columbia River, Oregon, United States - Colum_Atlam_RepC_8d | ecosystem: Environmental > Aquatic > Freshwater > River | place: USA: Oregon... | reverse complement strand
AATTTTATAATGGATTATTATCCTGAAGGCGCGCAAATTGTTCAGATGGATGATGATTTAGATAAGATTGTAGAATTAGTGGTTTCTAGAAAGTCTAAACAACAGCAACAACAGCAACAACAACAGCAACAGCAAAAAATAGTATCTAGAAGATCATCTGTTATTAAAACGGTGAGATCAATAAGTAATTTGGATGAATTTATTAGAAATGCATTTAAGATTTGCAGGGAGAAGAAAATATATCTATGGGGTGTTTATCCTTTGTCTAATGCTCGATTTATGTCCCCGACGATGACAACTGACCTACGGTTTATTGTTGGTCCAATGTGGGGAATCATTAATCGGCATAGACCAGAGTTGAAACTAACTATAGATGAAAAAGAAAATGCTGAGAGAACTCTCCAACACTGGGTTATTGACCACGCCGTCCTACGTTTTAACAATATTGGTATCGAAACCAAATATTATAAAAATAAAGGCGGTATGCAAAATGAAGGCAAAAATCGTAAAACAGAAGCACTTAAATCAGTTTATTATTTACACAAAAAATATCCACAACTTACTAAAATCTACCTAGGCAAGAAAAGTGGTGTTCCAGAAATAAAGATGATTAAATCTAGATAATTAAATCTAGATAATTAAATCTAGATAATTAAATCTAGATAATTAAATCTAGATAAGTAATTTGAATAAAAAGAAGTTATTGATGGCTTTCGGTTAGAATAGTCGACCAGATTTCACGCTGTTTTATAGGGTCGGGTGAGATAGCATACCAATTGTCTTTTTCCTGGAGTGATGCCCATTTTTGATCTAGAGCCCAATATTCATATTTATTTCCAGAAAGTTTATTATGTTTCATTTTATCATTACAAGTATTGAATAATTCTAATATTGCATCAACATATGTATCTTTAATAATATATGCTGAAGATGTTGTTGCACGAGTCAATTTTTCCATTTTTACAGGGTTTAATTTACCATCAGATCCATATATTTCCAATTCGTGCGAATTTTCCTTATTTTCATCACTAATTACTTTATTTGCAGTAGCTAACATTATTACATTCCAATCGGGATTTTGCTTATCAAGTGTATCCATTGATTCATTGATAATATTATTCATAGTGTCGGGATCAGTATCTAATTGTGCATCATCTTCTAGAATAAGCACACGTTTCCATTTATTTAGTTTAATCATATTAAGAGCGAGGATATGGGATTGAATGCAACCTTTATGTCCGTTTTTGGGCATATATACTCCACTAACTTTATGGACTTTTGCCATATTAGTTTTTAATGATTCTAATTCTTTGAGTAAAAGATCTTTGCGGTCTTGACGATTTTCTAGATTAATGTAAATAATTGCATCTAGACGATTAATACCATTTTGCTCAGAAAAGAAACCTTCCCAATTACGTTTGGATATTAATATTACAAGGATTAATACTAATATGAAGAATATTATGTATTCTATATTTTTTTTTATGTATTCTAGAATATGTGATTTTGTGAATTTCATTCTAGATAACTAGATAATTTTACTATTATATATTTAGTATTAATTTAGAAATTATTGTTATTTATCCAGAATTTCAATAAATAATAATGTTAATAAATAATAATAATAAATAATAATTAGTAATTAGTCATAACAATAATAAATAATTATTAATAAAATAGTATGGCGGTAATAAAACATTATAGGACTAGAGTTAGACAAAAGGGTGGGGCGCAAAAAGTGGCTAAATCAAAAATTGTTGCTGCTGGACTAACGGCTACTAAAGGTAAATCATTTAAATCGAAATTATTTCGTGGTGTTAAAACAGTTATTGATCCTAGAAAATTGGCATCTGCTGGTGTAGGATTGGCTAGGGGAGCATTTAGTGGAATTCTTGGTGCTACACGTGTTGCGGCAACTAGTGCAGCACAAGCAGTGAAATTTGGTATCCAATCTGCCAAAGTTGCTAGTGCACAAGCTAAATTAAGTAATACTCTTAAACAAGTTACAGGTTATAATCAAAAAGCTTTAAATTCTTATGAAGCTGCTAGAAAAAAATATGCTAAATTAAAAGCAGATTATAATGCTCAACTAGGAAGAACTGGTAAGGTGAGTGTCGGTTTGGATACTAATTTAAGGGCAGCGAAAGAAAAATTAACGGTTGCGCAAACAACATTAAGTCCAGCGAACATTGCACCAGCTACAGATAAAATAATATTTCTCGATAATAAGTTTAAAAATCTTGTTGCTCAAGGAAAATCTAGAGCTGAAATCCAACAAGCATTAGCAAATACTGTTGCAGACAAACAAAGAACAGCACAAACTGGATTAGTAGAGTCTCAAAAAAATTTACAAAAATTATTGGAAGGACAAAATATAGTAGCACTAAGAGAATTAGCTAAACAAGATATATCACAATTAGATGATGCTGAAAAAACACAAGAAATTAAAAAGGCACAAAAACAAGTAAATGAGATTAACACTGAGGCTACTAAAATACGCAACAAAACTGAAGAATTAGCAAGATTAGGGGTAAAAGAAAATACAAGTATTGGTGCTAGGGTAAAGAGTTTAGTTACTGGTAAAACTTCTCTAACTAAAGGTGTTGCCAATTTACGAAATAGTTTAGGGAGAAGACAAAATAGAGTAGCTGTCACTAGACAATCACTCAAAAGAACAGGATCTAAATTAGTAGATGTGGTAAGGAATTCTGTAGCAGCCGCAAAGGAAGGTTATGAAGCTTCAAAAAAAGCAGTAGGTGTTGGTGAAGGGTTTACAGGATTAGCAAAATCTTTATATAGAGTACCAACATCTCTTATAGGACAATCATTGAATACACTTGGAAAAGAAGCTGGTAAAATTAAATTTACAGGTCCTTCTGGTGCTACAGTTTATGCTAGTAATGTTGGCCGTAAACTGTTACAAACTGCACAACAACTTTATTCTGGACAAGAAAAAAGCACAGCAATCATATTAAGTCAAATAGAGACCGAAAATCAAAATGTTGAAAAAACACGCACAAATCTTGCTAAAAATGCAGGTACATTAGATAAAGATATTAAGGAAGTAAGAAATAAATATAAAAATCCAGAACAAGGTACTAATGAAACACAAGAACAAAAAGAATTTAGAGAAAAACAGGGAAAACTTGTTGATAATGCATTGGGTACTGTAGACGCGTATAGAACTGCTATACAAAATCAACAAGATGCAAAGCAAAACCTAAGAAATTTAGAATTACAATTAAGTTCAGCATCATCAGTAGCAGCAGTTGAATTACAAAACAAAATTAGGACAGCAAAAGAAAAAATAATTCAGGAGTCAGCGAAGGCTAGTAAACAGCAAGCAGCTTTAGGAAGTCTCGTATCTTCATTAGGCTCAGATACTAGTTCAGCAGCACAAGAAATAAAAGCAATTGCAGATACTACTAATAATTATTATTCTGGAGTTAAAAAATTAAATGAATCGGAACAATTATTACAAACATCAGCTAAAAAGGTTGCATTATCATTTCAAAATGAGAAAGCGCTTATTAATAAATTTAATGATGATGATATAAAGAGTATTGCAACAAGCATAAATATTAAACCAGACCTTTTAAATAAAAATCCAACCGATGGTAATGTAAATGAATATCTAAATGCATCAAACACTATTGACAGCAAACTTAAAATAGAAAAAAATCCAGCAAAAATTGAGCAATTGAAAAATGCTAAAAATATTATTGTAGCCAGAATAAATATGGCAAGTGCATTAGCATATATACCTGTTTTAGGACAAACCGCAAATCCAGTACCAGCATCATCAGAAACACAAGAAACACGCGAAAGACAAATACCGTCAGCTGAACAATTACGATTTGAAGAAAACCAAAAACGCAAAGAAGTACGTGAAGCTCAAAAAAAAAAGTTGCCCGAAGAAGCACAAAAAATATATAATTTAGTAAATAGTAGAGACCTATCAGCTGATGAAAAAGTATTATTAGGTTCGAAATTGGACGATTTTACTGATAGAATTGATAATTTGAAAGACGAAGACAAAAAAGCAATATTAGAAGGGATATACAAAGAAATACCGAACCTAAAAAAATTATTAGATCAACAATCATCAGCAATAGCGGCAGTACCAGCACTAGGAGCAGCACCAGCAGAAGCGGCAGTACCAGTGCAAGAAGCACCAGTGAAAGGAGCAAAAGGAGCAGTGCAAGCACCAGAATCAGTAGTAGCACCAGAATCAGTAGTAGCACCAGAATCAGTAGTAGCAGCAGTACAAGGAAAAAAAGGAGCATCAAACGCAGGACAATTAGCAACAAACGTAGGAGCATCATCAGGAGCAGTAGTACCAGTGCAAGAAGCACAAAAAGAATTAAAAGCAGCAAATCCAACAGCAAATACAACAGAAGCAGCGACAGTACCAGTGACAGCATCAGTGCAAAAAGCAAACGTAGCACCAAACGTAGGACCAGCACCAGCAGCAACAGAAGTAGTAGCAGATCCAAAAGCAGAACAAGGAGCAGCAAAAGGAGAACAAAAATCAAACGCAGCAAAAGCAGAACAATCATCAGAAAACGCATCAAAAGCAGCAGCAGCAGCAGCAGCAGCATCATCAGAAACACCAAAACTAGATCCAGCATCAGGACAAGCATCAGTAGTATCAGGACAATTATCACAAGTGCAAGGAGCAGCACCAGAATCAGTAGTAACACCAGCAGTAGAAATAGCAGCAAATCCAACAGAACTAGGACAAGTACCAGTGGGAGCATCAGTGCAAGGAGGACTACCAGTACAAGCACCAGAAGCAGTAGCACCAGCAGTAGAAGCAGCAACAAATCCAAAAGGAGTAGCAGCATCACAAGCAGCACCAGCAAATATAAAAAATTTTACACTTGCTGATATGGCTCAATATTTCGGAATACCACAAAAACTAGTATCAGCACCAGCACCAGAAGCACCAGAAGACATCTATGTGGAAGTAAACACAAAACAGGAAGGTGGTGGTTCTAGAAAACTTAATAAAATACAGAAAAAATCAAAAAAATCTAAAAAAGCCAGAGTAAGTAAAAACAAATTACATAAGCGAAAATCACGTAAAAATACCAACTAAAATAGAACTATTTTTATAATGTATATCATTTTTACAAGCACCACACATATTACATTTAATATTCGAAAATTCATTATCATTATCATTATCCTTATCATTATCATTATCCTTTTGTAGAACGGGTGAACAACGAGTTTACGAGTTTTGTTTTTCCCGGCGGGTGCCCTAAGCGCTATCGCGCGTTCACTAAAAGGATAGCCGGAACCATTAAAATATTAGAATAATTACTGAATGACATTGTATGAAATAAATGTAATGTTATTTGTTTTACTTATTTTTAAATTGTTCTTCTTTGTAATTCCAGAATTTAATTTAATTTATTATTTTCTGTGGTTAAAATAGTATTAGCTTGGGTAATAAATAATAAGGATGTTTAGAGCAGGACTACCAAGAGGACCCAGGCCAGGATCAATTGAAGGACCCAGGCCAGGACCCAAACCAGGACCCAAACCAGATTCAACAGGAGGGCCAGGTGGACAAGCGCCCGCAGGACCTAAAACATCTGTATTACAACCAAAACTTGGGGAAAGGCAAAAGTTTGTAGGTCTTGAACACAAATTAACTAGTGAAGGAGAGGAGCGCCTAATCAAAGCTGGTACCAATGTAGTTCCATCAAAAGCTGTAACATTAGATTCAAAATTTATTGAAATACAAAGAATATTAAATAATCCAAGCCAAATGTTTCCGCCAGTGTTTGTGAAATTTTTATCGCCAGAACAAATAAAGACATTAGAAGCAACCAGAAGATTACCTGTAAAAAACGAACCAACAGAAGCACAACAGTCAGAACCTCCCGCACCAAACAAACCCGCAGTAGTACCTAGTAATGTAGAAGCCGAAGTTAAAAATTTGAAAAATCAAGGACAATTAGCTGCTGCAGCTGCAAAAGCATCAACATCTATATCTGGCAATTCGGCACCTGTAGTAAATGTACAAAAAATAGCAAATGCTGCAAAAGAACTAGAACCAGGAGCACCAAAACAAGGACCAGGAGGACAAGGAGGACAAAAACAAGGACCAGGAGCACCAAAACAAGGATCAGGAGAACAACAATTACGTTTAACAGGACCAGCACTGGGAGGACCTAAAACACCAGCAGCACCAAATGCACCAAGAAAAGGAAAAGGAGGAAAAGAAAAAGGAAATGGAAATGAACCACCGGGGCCAAAATCACCACGACACGAAAAAACTCCTGGCGCTCTGAATGCAGAAATAAAATTAAATCCTGCAACTGTTACTTCCTCTACAATAAGTGGTAATGGTTCATCTAAGCCTGCTGTTGTAGCTACATCAGTAAGTGCAGTAGTTAAAGCTACAATGGAGGCATCACAAACCGTAGCTGAAATTTCAGGACCACCACCTAAAAATACTGGTAGCAATACAAGCACCAGAGCAAGTAGGAAAAAAGAACGCAATGAAAAGAAAAAAGCAAACAAACAAGCAGGTGAAACCTCAACACAAGTAGGACCAGTAGAAAGCAGTATTGTAACTGTTTCTAAAACAGGGGAAGTAACAAGTATAAAAAATTTAAATGGTTCACCAATGAATAAAACTGGTAATGGTTTTGAAATATCACATTTTGCACAGCGTAAAAAAGTTAGTCGTAAAGAGTTAAAAAGATTACGAACACTAATCAATAATAAAGAAGGACAGATACAAAGAGCAACTAGAAAACCTAGATTAAAAGGTGTCCGTTGGTTTTTTAGTACTATTTTGGGTTTTGACCAAGGTAATATATTTAGGAAATACAAGTCTTCAATATTTGGCCGTAAAACAAAAGTTAGTGTGGAACAATTACAAGGAGAATTACAAGAGCTAAAAGGTGATTTAGAAGGCCAAAAACAAAAATATGCAAATGACATATTCAAGGCACAAGCTGAACTGGAAGAAAAACAATCACGTATTTTCAGTAATGCTGAAAGAAGACGCAAGAAAAAAACTGGTGAAAATCAAACTTTTACAACTGATATTAGAAATTTACAAGACACTATTAAAGATTTAGAGGCTAGATCTGAAGGTGTAGATAAAATTATTAAGACACTTAATGATGGTACACTTCAAGAAGAAATACTAATTAAACAAGAAGCAAATGAAGCAAAACGAACACAAAGAAAAGAAGCAAAAAATGAAGCAGAAAAAACCAAGAAAAATATATTGAGCAGAGCCAATACTAATAATGCAGGGATAAGAAACTTATTCGGTAATCCAGCAGCATCTGGTGGTTATTTTAATATCAGAAAAATCAAAACCCGCAAACTAAAATATCGAAAATCGCGAAGTCATAAAAAATAAACACGTAAACTATCAAATAAACCGCGCACCCACAAACGCAAACGCACTTAAGACTTAATAATTATCACTATCATTATAACTATTACTAAAACTAATAATAAAATTATCCAATTCCATTCGAATTTTTTACATCCACAACTAGTGGTTTTTTTATTTGACATATCTATTACACTAGAAAACCCTTCACTCACTCCAAAAATAGTATCGTCATTATCACTTAAATCTTTATCTTGGGGTTGCACTGCTCTTCCGTTGCTATCCATTAGCGGATTATCTTTTAAAACTTTTTGATGTGCATCCCAGAAACTCATTGTAGTACCAGCCAATGCGCTGTCTTCATTCCAATATCCGTCAGTCTGCACTAATCCTGGTATATTAACATAATTACCATTATACCATTTAGGCATCTTTTTCGGTGAATTTTTATAAGCATTCCAACTAAATTGCGGACGGCCTAATACTTTGCGATCACCTATTCCAGTACCAAATGCAACTGGTTTATAAATATTATCAGTATCTACCCCGGTGCCGAAATCAATATCTTTGCCGTCAAATGCTGCTCCCGTATAACCTTCTTTGGCGGCAATGCCAGTATAAGTGCGATTTTTATAAATTTCTTCTCCGCAAGTATTTTTAATTTTTTTATCGAATTCATCCATTACCCAAGGACCAAAATACATATTCCCTCTAGGATTATCACCATTACCTGGCGCCGCAATTTGTACGGCCACAATCCCAATTGCAATGGCATCGGCGATATTACTAGGTTTATCGTCAAAGAGCACGACACGTTTAAAATCTTGGACACGGTAGATTTGCATTAGTTTGTAAATATATTCGTTTTTGTTGGGTGGTATATTGAATCTAAATGTATCGCGGGCTTGGATACAAGGTGCTATTATATTATTCTTGGTGAAGAATTGTTGGTTAAAGCCCATAATGCGTTTCATATATGCTTGAATAATTTCATAGGTACCAAAACTGGCAATACTTACGTATCGACCGTGCATAACTAGGAACTCAACTAGTTTACGGAAATACCGCCATTGGGGGATTTCAACGTCTAATTCATCATCACATCGTTTGAGGATTGCATCTGGAGTCATATTCTTTTTTAAGTAGATGGATGAATCTATTAATGTATCGTCAAAATCCCATACCCATAATTTACATTGTTTTAAAAGGTAAAATGAAACTTTTAAATTATCTGGAACATTTAATGAAGTCATTATTCTAATATGAGTATTCTAGATTATTTATTCTTTCTAGATTATTTATTCTTTCTAGATTATTTATTCTTTCTAGAGTGATTATTATTATAGAATGAGAATAAAACGGTTATAAATATTACAAAAAACATTAAATCAAAAAGCAAAAAAGTAAAAAAATTGTTAATTGTTTAAAACAAATTGTCTAACTTTCTAGCGTTGACTTTGAAAGGAATGACATTTGGGTTTAGTTTCAATCTGGCTAACTGTCTGTAGGTAATCTCCGGGAACTGTAAAACAATAAGATGATTGCAATGTCTGACAATGAAGAATCTTTCTTCAAAAGTTGTGTTGCGAATACGTAAGTTCATTAGTTTTTCCCATCGCAAGAAATTATTTTGCCACTTAATATCGTACTTGGTAGTACTCAATTCAGTGTCATTACTTTTCTTGAAACGCTTGGCACTTTGCTCAGACATTTTTATAAAGAAAGACCTACTTAAAAAGCGGTAATAATACTTTTAGTTTAATTATTCCAATTTATTTTAATTTATTTCAATTTTATAATAAACTATTTATTTTTTTCCGTTTTTTTTTATATTTAATTTTTAATATCTAACCTATTAGTAAATATCAAAATCAAAATGTCTATGCCTTATGCAATTAATTTATTCCACGTATTTTTTGTTGGTCCATTATTATTATTAGTTGGATTGTATCACAGTCATCCAAAGTTCCCAGAGTTCATCTGGCAAATGTTAATTATTCTAGGTATTGGAATAATTATTTATCAAGCCTGGATTGCCCATTCTAAATATAAATTATTAAATACTAAATAGTAAATACTAACCAATTTTTTTATTATTATTAATTATATTGATTTTATTGATTTTATTAATTTTATTGATTTTATTGAATTACAAAATATAAAAAAATATTAAATATTAAATAATTAATTTATGCACCAAAACCAACTAATCCTGCACCAATGCCAAATCCTGCACCTAATTGAACAGGGTAGGACATAGTGGGGATAAAAGTATCAATGATGGCGAAGGTAGCACCTGCAACTAAAGATAGGGCTAGAACGCTTTCAAGGTCTAGCTTTTGCTTGGGGAGTACTAGGGAGCATACGGCGATGACGGCACCCATAAGTAAGTATTTAACTACGCGTTTGCAGAGTTCACGTGTGTCGATAG
>Ga0255098_1000548_pt1 | contig 9856 bp, 12 predicted proteins | sample Colum_Atlam_RepC_2_FD_188440 | JGI IMG/M metagenome (GOLD analysis project Ga0255098, IMG submission 188440) | Freshwater microbial communities from Columbia River, Oregon, United States - Colum_Atlam_RepC_8d | ecosystem: Environmental > Aquatic > Freshwater > River | place: USA: Oregon... | reverse complement strand
GGGGATATCAAATAATACATTTTACATGAAAGAAAATCAGAAAATTTTATATTATGGGCGACGGCAAGTTTTCGATTATGTCCGAGTAAATCACAAAATAATTTTTTTGGTTGATGGGTATAAAATTATTGAACAAGATGGTTCAAATACAAGAATTATTTATGAAAATAATGAACAGCCAATATCCCAATTAAAATATAAAAATAATTGCATAATATTTTTAGAAAACCATTTTTTTAAAAAAATAGATTTAGAAAATTATGGTTCTTATAATATTGAAGAAATTAGTGATTGTCAAAAAGTTCCCAATGATTTTTGCGTTTTATAATAATATATATATTTTTTTTTATGATTTTAACTTATAGAATGCCATACCAATCAAGTATAAAAAATAATAATTTATTTGCTTCTTTAGAGAAAAATAAACATTTATACAGCCAACTTCTTGAAATTATTGGGACAGATATTATCCGAGGACTAAAGAAAGATGATGAAATATATAAAAAATTACACGAATTATATTGGGCTACAAATAAAAAAGAGCCCAACAAAATAAAGCGTGCAAAAAACAATGCATACACAATTTATAAAATAATTCCTAAAGAAATTAGCCTTTTTCATCGCAGCAAATTTGTCGATATTGGATGTGGTGATGGTAGTATCACAAAAGAATTGGCAAAATTATTCAAATTCGGCGAAAGTATATGTGTCGATGTGGAAAATTGGTTCAACACATATAAAAATAAGGACAAAAATATTGGATTGATTATTACAAATGGTCATCGGATAAATATAGAAAGCAACAGTGTAGATGTTATTTTGTGCAATCATGTTCTGCATCACATGATGCATTTAGATGATATGCTCCGGGAAATTGTACGAATATTGAAGAAAGATGGCGTGCTTATTGTCAAAGAGCATAACTGTACATCCAGGGACCTATCTTATTTGATCGATATATACCATGCATTATTTGAATTAGTATATAGAAAAATTAAGAATCCGAAATTTATTCAAGAGTATTACGCGGAATACTTTAGTGAAAGAGAAATGACGAAAAAATTGGAAGCTTTAGGGCTCCGTCGAATAAAGTATTTTTATAAAAAGAATGCAATTGGGAATTATTATGCGGTTTTTTTGAAAAAATAAAATCTCACTATAAATTGAAACCGGCATGGCGCAGCGGCAGCGCGCGGGGCTCATAACTCCGAGGTCATAGGATCGAAACCTATTGCCGGTATCTAACTTCTGAAATCAAAGATTTCAGAAGTTAAATAGTGTATAGTTTCCTTAAAATCAAAGATTTTAAGGAAACAAATTTTTTTTATTATTTAGTTCGATATGATAATGATGATATATTTAGGTTGCCCAAAAAAGATTATTCAATGGAAGATACTAAAAATGATTTGCTTGAACAAATACCAATATTTTACGAAAAACTAAGAAAAATTTCTCCTGAATTATTACCAACAAAAAATAGAATAAAAATAAAAATATGAATCAAGCTTTTGTAAATAGAAGATTTGGAATTAAGTAGAATACTTTAGAGCAAACTATTTTTATCAATTATTCGTTTAATTCGCAAAATTATTTTCTCACTATAAATTGAAACCGGCATGGCGCAGAGGCAGCGCGCGGGGCTCATAACTCCGAGGTCACTCGATCGAAACGGGTTGCCGGTATCTAACTTCTGAAATCAAAGATTTCAGAAGTTAAATAGTGTATATTTTCTTTAAAATTGAAAATTTTAAAGAAAATAGTGTATGAAACTTCCAATATCAAAGATATTGAAAATCTAAAAAGTATAATACTTTAGAGTTCATCTATAATTCGTTTAATTCGCAAAATTATTTTCTCACTATAACTTGAAACCGGCATGGCGCAGAGGAAGCGCGCGGGGCTCATAACTCCGAGGTCACTCGATCGAAACGGGTTGCCGGTACTAGTTCCTTAAAATCAAAGATTTTAATGAAACAATAATCTATCTTACTTATAAAATTCTAGACAATTATAAATTTACCTGCGTATTGGGAAAGCCAGTTGTCATCCACCAGTTGGGAGCAAGAGTTGGTGGTCTAGCCCCTGTGTCTACACAAGGTGCGTCACTTGGACCATTCTTGTATGCCTCCTCAATCTGGAAGAATTGAAGACCATAGCTGTAATATCGGAAGCGAGATAAAAACCCGCTGAAACCACCCCATTTATTCATATACAAATCTCCGTAGTTCTGTTTTGGAATTCCACCCAAATCAGTCCTCTTTTTTAATTTTGCATTGACATAAACATCCATGTTTTTTCCAATACAAACAATAGTCATAAACACCCACTTATTCATAGGAATATTACCAACATCACACTTACTAGCAACATTGCTATAAGTATTCATATAGATCGCCAATTTATTCTCATTGGGATAAATCCACACACCTGGAGCCTGAAGTGGCACACTAGAGCTATTCCCTTTGTGGAAAATATGGTGCATCTTAGAAGTGTTGTTAAAGGTAGTATCATTGATATAAAGCCAGAATGAGTAGCTAAATTCAAGACCAAATTTCTGGTCTGAAGATCGCAATAAGAGAGAGCCAGGGAAGCTCTTTGCATTAGTCCCTTGAATAGTATCTTCTACAATATATGGTGCCTCATTCTGATAATTATTTATGCTATATCCTAGTCTAACAAATAAGTAAGTCAATAATAATAGGATTACAATAATCAGTAGAATGGTCATTAATTTATTCGAACTAAAAAATGATTGCACACCATCACTAATTGATGAAGAAGACATATTTGGAAAAGAAGAATTAGAACTCATTATTATTAATAATAATGAAGATTATTTATTTTAATATATCTAATAAGGTCCACTGGCGTAAATCTTATATACCTCATCTGGCTTAATAGCATATCTGAAATACACTAAATTACTTATTTTTCCAAAAAAGCCACCATTATCACAAACATGAACTGATTGATCATTTAACTTGGGAACACCTCTTAATACACAACTGCGCTCCAATTTACCATCAATATACATATCAACGGTTCGGTTGTTGAGAACATATGCAATATGCACCCATTTCTGAAGAGGGATATTCTTAATATCACATCCTTCATTAGGGGAAGCAAATGTGTTGATTCTGGCATGTAGAGCATTTGTGTCTGGATAGAGCCATAGACCAGGGGCTCTTGCACTATTTGTTCCAGCCCCATCAGTTTTATCACCTTTAACAAAAATATTCTTCCATCCTCGGGTCCAATCCTGAATATATATCCAGACAGAATAAGAAAATTCTAAACCTTCGTCGCTATTCTTAACTGGGAATGATTTATCTTTAAGATCAAATGCATCTGTTGGGGGTCCTATTAAAACACTTACATTTGTTTTATTTTTCTTAGCTCTTTTAACTAATACAACAATAATAACTATTAGAATAATTAGTAAAATAATTCCGAGTAGAATATATAAGATACTCGTATTTGTAGTTAAACTATTAGCAGAATCCATTAATCCAGAACTTCTGTTCCCAGAATTTCCAGCATTTCTTCCAAACACTGAATTCGAATTATTACTAGACATATATTTTTTATAAGATTTTTATTTTACTTCAAAACATGTCTCTAAATCATAATTCATTCTTTCAATTGTTGCTTTTTCACGTTCGAATATTCTCATAATTTCATTCGAATCTAATGCAGCACTATTGTATCGAAAAAATGCAAGTAATCCATTAAATCCATTCTTCCCCTTTATTAAATTACTATTCATCATAAGAGGGGCTCCAGTCAGACTAATTGACTTCTCCAGTAATCCATTTATATAACATTCTAATGATCGTCCCTCTATTACAATAGTAAAGCAAACCCAAATATTTAGTGGTATATCATCCAATACAATAGCATTTGCTTCATCAATTCCGGCGTCACATGAAACAGTTATAATCATTTTATTTGTATTGGGCGCTAAATATACACCGGGAGTCTTTCTTTGATACATACTTTCAGTTTCAATATCACCACGATACCAAACAGTTTTCCAAATAGTATTTCCTTTGTTGAAATTATCTGGACATACTTTTAACCAAAAACTGTAGGTGCCTTCAGTTCCTAAATCTATTGGCATATCTTCTTTAAGGGCAAAACCATAGCTAGTTCCTTTCATGAGTTCCAATGTAGTATCATTATCTTTGCCCATATCATAAAATGAAAGAGGCGTTCCCTCTTTCTTCGCAAATGTTATTCTATTGTAAAATTCTAAATACATATCATTAGTCACCCTCTTTTTAATCTGTGTTAAGAAAAATATAATAAGTCCAAATTGGAGGAATAATAGGAAAACTAATAAAAAATAATGAGATAATTTACCAGTTTTATATGCAAATGCATATAATAAAATAAATAATGTTATCGCAAATGATATTCCAATGCTTCCTAATATATAATGATTATTATGAAAACCAACAATTATAAATGCTAATATTGGTATAATTGATAATACAGCAATAACTAAAAATTTGTGGTCAGATATCCAATCCACTATATCTTCAAGACCTGAATTACTATTATTATTTTGCCCGTTCATTTCATATTGTGACATTTCATAACCTGACATATCTATGATAAATAAAGAGATTTTTAATTATAAATTTCCATTAGGATACCTTCTCTTAATATTGTCTTCCATTGTTTTTTTTCCATGACAATTTCTACAGAGCGCCTGTAAATTCTGGATATGATTACTGCCACCATCTTCAAGAGCAATTATATGGTCTACTTCATAAGTTGCATCTAATATATTTTTGCATTTCTTGCAGTTCCAGCGTTGCTGTGAGGCAACTATTTTTTTTAATTGATCAGATACTTTCCTTAATTTAGATGTTGGTGTATTTGGTTGATACACTGGCTGTTGCTGCATTTGAGGATATGGAATAGCCGCCGTTTTTGTCGCATTAATTACATCAATTCGCCTGGAAATACTATCTGGTAGGAAATCTTTACATAAATCAACTGCTTTATTATTTTTTAATAGGAATGGCGCGAATATAATTGTTAGAGTAATGAAAACAATTAGCATTTTTGGTAGCCCGGTGATCCAATTATAGGCTCGAGTAAATATACCATTATAATAAGTATTTATAACAAGAAAAATGATAGCGAGTAAAACAAATATACCCACTTTAAATGCTGGACTCATAATAATGCATATTTTTTTATTTTATTTTTTTAGCGGCGGCTAAAATATTTGACCAACGCCTTCAAATGGATTTAATCGTCCTGGTTTAAATGAATTAGTAGGATCCTCTCTACTAGGTGTGCAAGGAAGTTTTAAATTAAGGGGTCCATCAGGCGTGCTCTGAAAACATTGACCTTGTCCAATTCCATTTGTGCACCAACCGCATTTAGGCTTTGCCAGACACTCATCTTTTGACAAATTCTGACAAGGAAAGCTTTTCTTCATACATTCATCTTCACTCAAATAGACGTCTAAAGGCACTTGACTCATTCCATTTTGTCCACAAGAATTTTTATAGGGATCCAGTGGATTATATTTATGTTTTGTGCATCCTTGTTTACATGAACTATAACAATAGTAATGCGAAGGAGAGGGGGGCACCTCCATATTCTTAAAACCTTCAACTCTGTAATCTGCTTCTGAATCCTTCTTTTTAAATTTACCTGGGCATATTCTTTTGCAATTTTCTCTTGGAATATTATTTACCGTATTTCCCTTTATTAGAAGACAATTCCATGGTCTTCCTCTTGACTCAACACAATTCACATCAAATATATCGAAAAACATATCTTCTGGTTGTATACCTTCATATGAATTTTGTTTGCGATCAAGTCTATCACTCGTAAGCTGTTTGTATTCTTCTGGATTTATATATAAATTATTTTTATAATTTGGTATTTCTTTGTTGGATGAATCAGTTTCTGTTTTGTCGACAAAATCTAGATACTCTTTATTTGATCGCGGATCATGACATATAATCGCAAAAACAATAAAAACAAATAATATAAGTAGTATATACATATATTATCCAATAATATTATTATTTTTATTGTTTTTGCAATTCCAAACCTGCATAAACTGCCAAATTTCTAACTTCATCCATTATTCTAGTAGAATACTTGCACCCTAATTTTTGAATACAGTAGAAAAAATAGGATTTATCTACCAAATCATCAAAAGTATGTTTTCCACTACGCATATTATTCAAAATAAAAAAAGATCGTTCCATATAATCATCATATGACTCTGCATCATACCGTTTTACTGTAAATACTTGGAATCCAGATGTATTCATTTTATAGTAGTCTATTATTGAATTGTTTTTAATTTCATTTTTTATTGGCTAGGCATACGGCTAAGATTGGGCATATCATAACTGTGGTAAATTTCTTCATAAGATTTTATGGCAGGATTCCAGCGAGTTTCAATAATATATCCACCATATCTATTAAACCAAGAATGAGGGCTTGAAGTCTCTAATTTTGCTGGAGCATATTCATCAATTGGAACATTCGGTAATTTCATTATATGTATAGCAAAGATAAAAATATTTTAGTTTTCGTTCTTTTTTGAAGATAAAAAAATTGGAAATGGTAATGCTATTCCAAGAAAAAAAAAATTTTAGTTTGAATGAACATGTAGAACATTTCTCTAATTCGTATCAATTTACAGATGAAGAATTAAAGCAGATGGTTTGTTTGCCGAAATATTATCCTACATTTTTCAATAAAATTTATTCTCCAAATCAGGATTACCCTACAAAACATATTACTAATGAATTGGAATTATATGCCCCTAATATTCATAATGAAATTTGTGTTTGTAAAACTCAAGTTGGAAAAATATACTTTGATTTGATTTTAGGAAACCCTTGTTCAAATATGGAAATACTAAATCTCCGCCAGAGAACAATCCAATATTTTGCAAATAATTACGATTTAGTTAGAGTAGAAGAATTTAAAAAAATTCGTAATAATATTGAGGATTGTTTGTGGTTTTTCAAGCCAATTAATGAGCATAGCGATTATGTTTACAACATGATCTATTATAACAAAAGCTATTTCAAATTTTTGAATAAAACGGAACCATTGTTGACAATTTCCAATGCATATAAAATTATTATTAGCCCAATTGTATCCGTTTTTAGCCCATTAATGTATGTCCTGATTCCATTTGTTATTTTGAGAATCATGAGTATTAAAATTCCAATCCGGTTTTTTATTAAAATGATGTGGGAACAATCTGGATTTATTAGCTTGCCTTTTATTCGAAATCCCTTTATTTCTACTTTGGTGAAATGGTTTTCCAAGGGATTATCAATATTTTTGTATTTTCAGAATATTTATAGCTCATATAATACGAGTAAGACGACTCTTGGCATTGTAAATTTTTTCCAGAAGAAATTGGAGAATATTAGGGCAATATTAGGGCTGAATAATAAATTGGTAGAAAATTATGCAGACTATATCCAGCCAAATCCCAAAAAATTTCAGAGAATCGAAGATGGTGAAATTTATAATGGAACAACTAGCATGTTCTCCAATAAAGGACGCATTCTGAAAGACTTTTATGAATTTATAGAAAATAAAGCAGATTTTTTGAAAGTTGTGAATAATATTGGTTTTATTGATTGTTATATTGGTATAACTGAGAAACTATTGGAGAAGAAATATTATAGTGTGCCACAATTACTCCAATTAGAACATCCTAAGATGGAAATTGAGGGATTATGGCATCCAGCAGTTGAAAAAAAGAAGATCGTTAAGAATTCCATATTTTTCGATAAGAAAAAGAGGAATTATATTTTAACCGGTCCCAATGCAGCAGGTAAATCGACATTTATTAAATCTGTTTTTATGAATATTTATTTAGCGCAAACAATTGGAATATGTAACAGTGATAAGATGGTTTACACGCCTTTTGCATATTTATTGACAGGAATACGAAATCAGGACAGCCAAGGTCGGGAATCTTTGTTCGAAGCAGAAGTGCATAAAATACGGGATTATTTGGAATCGATTAAAAAAAATGGTTTTACATTTTCTATATTAGATGAAGTATTTACTTCCACGAATTATCAAGAAGGATTTGCAGCGAGCTATGGTTTGTGTAAAACAATTGGAGAAATGAAGAATAGCTTACATATTGTTGCAACACACTTTACCAAACTATACAAGATTGTAAAGGAAAAAGATATGGGATTTAGAAATATTAAATTTTCAGTTATTTTCAATGAAAAGGATGAAATTGAGTTCCCTTACAAAGTGGAAAAAGGATATAGTAAGCAGTTTATAGCATTGCGTTTGATGAAGCAGAAACATTGTGATGATGTATTTTTGAAAAATTGCATAAAATATCTTTAGATTTAGAGTGGATATCTAAAAAAAATCGTTTAGATTTAAAAACAAATACCTAATCTTAAATAATGCAATCATATATTCTTATACTCTTAGGAGTTTTAGTTGTCTTATTAATTGGAGTAATCTATTTTGGATGGCGAAGAATTTTGAATTTAGAGATAGAAAATAATAAAAATAAGTATGATATTGAAGCATTAAGAGGCTTATTAAATAAGATGCTTTCTGATGGAGGTGGTGGTGGAGAGGAATATAATGTCGGGAAATCAACACAATTTCAAGAGGCTGAAATATTAAAAATGATGCAGCAGCAACAACAGCAACAGCAACAGCAATATATTCAAAAGCAAAAACAGAATATGCAATCAATGAATGATGAAACTGAAGATGATACATTGGAAAGCACAGATGATGAAGATGATGATATTCCTGAAAATGAAGAATCGACTGTTTCTATTGAAACTGGTGATGAAGATGAAGATGAAGAGGAGGATGAAGAGGAGGATGAAGATGAAGATGAAGAGGAGGATGAAGAGGAGGATGAAGAGGAGGATGAAGAGGAGGATGAAGAGGAGGATGAAGAGGAGGATGAAGATGAGATTGATGAAGAAGAATTAGATGCTCTTTTGAAACAAGAACTTGGAATTATAGATGAACCATCAGATGAATCTGAAAAGAAGAATACTGCAGAAGAATCAACAAAAGAAGAAACAGTAGAAGAACAGGCAAAAGAAGACCAAAAAACGGCGATAAATCCTGTTGAAGAACCGAAAGAATCAAAAGACTCAAAAGAATTTGAGGTTAAGAGGGGTAAAAAAGTTCCCAATCAAATGGCAAAACTATTTAAGACAGGTCACTGTTTGAAGTCAGAAAATGATGGAAATATGTATGAAGTTGTTGGAACTGGTAATTCAAAGAAATGGAAGCTTATTGCCTGAGTAGATTGAAAAAAAAAGAATAATATTTTTTATAAATATATTTTGTAATATATATTTATAATGGCAAATAATTGTTACAAGACATCGAATAATAAATATTTTGATTGTCCTGCTTTAATGAGTGATGGACGTGTATTTACGGACTATCGTCCTAGTTCATATGTGAATGATTTGATCCGGATTGATAATAAAGTTTATGATTCTTATTCATATCGCCAGTTCTTAATAAACAATGGGCTGAATATTATTGAGACGAATGACAAATACAATAATTTAAAGAATGGGTGTGAATCATGTAGCAGTGGTAATATGCGACAAGTTCCAAATGAGGCTACATGTATTTATAATAAGCAGTTTGGATTATGCATGCCAAATAATACATATGGATTGGGTCAGAATAATTATGCATCTCCTTTTGAGCCAAATGAGGAATATAATCCAGGATATCAGGTAAAACAGCCAGTGCCCAGAAATTCCATGTAAAGGGGGGGAACTATCGTTCCCCCCTTACCCCCCCATATCCGGGGGCATGCCCCCGGACCCCCAATGAT
>Ga0255098_1000546_pt1 | contig 9879 bp, 13 predicted proteins | sample Colum_Atlam_RepC_2_FD_188440 | JGI IMG/M metagenome (GOLD analysis project Ga0255098, IMG submission 188440) | Freshwater microbial communities from Columbia River, Oregon, United States - Colum_Atlam_RepC_8d | ecosystem: Environmental > Aquatic > Freshwater > River | place: USA: Oregon... | reverse complement strand
CGGTGGGTTGGCGCTATCAACCGAAGTGGTTCGGATCCAACGGTTCACGGTCAGTGGGTGGACGCCGACCTTTTGGGCGAACTCCCACTGGTTGAGCCCGGAGTCCCGGAACTCACGAACTAGTTGATCGATCTCGGGTTGGTGGCGACGCCGGCGAGGGCCTTGGATGTCATGCATCCCTCACTGTCACCTGGCTCAGAACAGATTGGGAACCATGGGGTTCACCGCACGCTTACTTTTGATTAGCATTGTGCACAGCAACTCCCCGGCGAATGCAATACCAATCAAGACATCATTGTAGGGCGTGGAACACATGGTCGCGGTAGGGACCGAACACACAACCCTTTTCAACATCAGTTCTGCAACCACTGTAATGTATCTGTAGCCCATGCTTCGCTTCACCCCTTGAACCCATTTCACATGATCTTCCCAAAGCACAACCTGAGACGCGCCGCTTATTTATATCAGAATGCCACTTTCAACATCGTCGAGATCCTCTCATACAGGATCTTGCTCTCAATTCTCACGAGCATCTAGCAGGTAGACCCAGTGAAGAACTCAATTTTCTCCGGTAAGACTTTAACGGCGCGTGCCATAAGACTGGGTGGAACTGAACAAACACCTATCTTCGGGCTGTTCCTCGTATGGTCCAGCTTTGTTCATTACACAAATTATATTCAAAAGTTCAGACACCGCAACTACATCCTATCGATATGGTCATCATAGAACACACAACTCCGACCCACGGACGTTAAGTCAGGCACAACTCCCGGCAGAACCCACTTGTTATTAGGAATACCCAGAAAACAACTTCAATAGCATCCCAGAGAAATATAGAGCATTATCAATTTTTTCTTGATCAAAACCTGAAACCGACAGTGTAGGCGCTCAGTATGATCGCCCAATTGCTCGCTGCTTGTCACGGAAAATAGCACGGACCAAACCAATTTCAGATTTTCTTCTGAAGCCTCCACCCACTCTTGTGAACCAACCATGTAAATAGTATTAATTCAAGGACAATAAAATATCTGTATTGTGCCGTAGGGACCACTAAAAACATGAAACCTAACGATAATCCATAAAGACTTCTTTGAGCCCCTATACCAACACCTTGGACCAGCTTTACAACAAAAACTATGATAGCAGAAGCATTAAGCAAACCAAGAATGGGTAGAAAAAACGCCGCGTAAGCGTCTCCACGGATTGTGGAGTCTATGTCAAAATTTCTAATATTCGCAATAATCCCAGTAATGAGAATAAGACCATTTAGGATTGGTCGAAACAATCTTATTATTATGTTTCCATCTGAGATGAAATCAAAAATCATTTGGACCGATCCTTCAAACTCATTCATCTCAGCCTCGTTTTTATCCCTACCGAACAATTGCAATATCTCGACTCGATAAAACTCATAGATTAAGAAATTTGTAAAATAGACAAAAGCGGGTTTTATTTTAAATCTTATTATCAAAACTGCGCCCAGGCCAACAACACCCATCCCCCACCTTGATAGCATCATTAATAAAATTGCGGCTAGCGCAGTTATCGGTTTTCTAGAATATATATAGTCAAGCAGTTTAACCGCGCCAACAAACAACCACACCTCCTTGTTAATTCCTATCACAAAAGTTACAATAAATGGAGATGATACAAATATAGAAACCACTAATCCAACAGCCCGATCAACCTTTTTCGAAATAAATAACGCATAAAATATTAACAAAATATTCATCACTGACACGCAACCGAACGGATCAACAAGCTTCTGGATGTAAACCCCGAGACTAGTACTCAGCGCTTGCTCAGAAGTAATTTCTTTGTAGTAGACGTGATCTGGCAAAACCTTGCTTTGCACGCTGTCCATTAAACCATCCCGACCAAAGTACACTAATGCAAGTATTGTATAAGCATTTACTAATAAAAACGGGACCCATCCCGCCAACCGACCTAAGGCGCTTCGGTGAAAGCTTAATTTTGATTTGGTTGTTGAATATATCATTGTTCTGCGCCTGAATTTTTTAAATACAAATTATTTCGGGCTAAGGCTTGGACAACCCTCTCATCGTTATATAAATATACCTAACAATCCGAAGTGGATAAATCGGGAGCAATGCTATTAAATAAACAACAATCAAATTCACCTTGGTAGCTCTGCGTAAAGAGTCGGCAAACGATCGAATCAAAGAAAATGAAATGCCTCCTTGAGCTCGCAGGTTAAGAAAGCCAGAAAAGGATAAAAGACCAGATTTATGACCGTGATCAACTATGCATTTTGTTTTTATTTCGTCAGAATAAGTGCTAGGTAAAGACAGCACAATTTTTGTCCACTTTTCGGAAAATATCTCAAGTACCCGTGAACTCCAAGAGAACTTTGCATTTGGTGAAGGGTAAAACGATGATGGATCATACCAATAAACGATAACAGTCGGATTGCGACTTAACGCCTCAAAAATTGCGCCAAAATGGGAAAAATATGAGCCTATATACTTTTCAAATTTAAGGTCACGGTGGAAATCCCGGGAAATAATCAAGCAACTGATCCAAGTCATATGCCAACCAATTTCTTGCATTAATGTGCCAGGATTGTTAAACACTTTTGACTTCACTCCTGTAACCCGACCGCCCATGGATTTCATCGCCCCTCCATTTACAACAACAAGTTGATATTGAAGGGTGCCCAGAATTTTGTATATACGTTCGAATTGGCCTTCCGATACCAAATCATCATCACCAATTATCCACATATATTCCGAGTTTGGCAGACTAAGCGCTACATGGAAGTTGGCGTCCATTCCGATATTTGTTCTATTCTTGTGCAAGAATATAAACGGGTACCTTTCAATAGCATTAGCAACCATCGCCACGGTATCATCCGACGAATTATTGTCAGAAACATAGATTGGTATTTGATAATTTGATACCAACCGGATCAAATAATTTAAATTTTCTTTTAGGACATGGCAACGATTGAAGGTTGGGATGGTGATTGCGAGAATTCGGTTCACAGGCAAGATTTTTTCGGTTTCCTGAACAACCATCAATCCCAAAGCAGTACCTGATTCCGCTGACGCCTAAAAACAACATAAACGGCAGGTACGAACCAAATATACACTGTAAGGAAGCCAATGAAAACGCCCTGTGTTCCAAAGATCTTTAGACTCATAACTGTTGAGACCGCAGTGTGTAGCGCAGCGCCGAGAGTTTGTAAGACCAACGGATCCTGTTTAAACGCTCTCAAGTAAATGGCCATATTGTGAACCAATAGTTGAAAAAACCAAGCAAAACCTAAAGTTATAAAGGCCCTTAAATCTAGTATTCGGCCACGAACAGGTGTTATTTCTGGCAAATTTAAGTAAATAACCATAATAAGAGCCGTCACAATTAGAAATGTTAAAACCGCGAGTATGAGAGTCCTGTCGAACCTTTGGTGCAAGGAGAGGCGGTCACGGCGTGCAACGTCCATCGCAAATCCTGGGAGCTGATATGCTGACCAAATATTTGAAAAATTAAAAACGCCCGTGATTAACGATATCGTGAGTCCAACTTTTCCCGCTTCAACTGGACCAACGATTTTAAAGGTTATTGGAGTAAATAATTGAAACATAAAATAACCACCCACCCAGCTTAATGAATAGTTTTTAAGCAGCGGAGTTAATTCCTTCGACCAAGCTAATGTGTCAACCATAAACAGGTCATATATTGGCGAAATATCTCTTGAAAACTTTTTATAAATACAGGCGAAGCTTATTATACAACTAGCTGCCGAAGAGACCGAAAGTGCCCACAAACCAAGACCGAAATAGACGCAAATTATGAGACTGGTAAGATTGGCAACAGTGGCTAAAAATCGAATACCCTGAATTTCTTGGACAGAGTTACACCCTTCATAGAAGGCTAAAATTATTGAAATTATCAATTGAATGCTTGAGAAAATACACAGGACTATCCATTTGAACAACCAAAAATTGTAACCACCCGCTTGTTTAAAAGTTAAAAATCCAGACAACAATATCGTAGGCAGCACGATAAGGTTCACTAATAAAATTCGTTTTAGTGAAAAGCATAATAAACTTTTGAGCCTTATCGTCGTTAATTTAACAGAAATCAACGCTGCATCTCCTGAATTTAAAACTGCAGCAAATTCATGTGCTGCACATTGCATTATTGCATTTGAAAGACCCATATCTGCAAATGCTACAACGCTTACTAAACTAATCATTGAGAACCAATATCCCTGTTCCTCAATAGAAAGGTATCGAGGAAGTGCCATCATCACCACAGGTAACAGTAAAAGCCGAGCAATTTGATTTGCCCAAGTGACTATTAGATCTTTCATTGCAATTATCTATGGTTCCTCGCTACTTTCAATGGCCTAGGAGCACGGTATGGTAAGTTTCCCGGCGACGAAGGAGAGCCTGGCGGACATGTATTCTACTGTCCTGTACCCACTAGCCTCGCACTTCATTGCTGAAAACAGTCTACTGAGTCTCTCTACGAAGGCCGACATTAAACCTCTATTTCAATCAGCAAGGATCCCCTCTAATTGACCCTCGACTTTACTGGGACCTTGGTCCAACGGCTCTAGCAGTCCATCGCTTTGTTCCCTCTTCGCGTACACCCAAGCGCTCCAGTTTCGGAACAGCTTACCGGCCTCCTCGGCATCCTTCCGCTCATGGATGCCGTGAAGCGAGAGCCTCATCGCATAGGCTATGCTCGTGTAACACCGTTCCAGGGCCACCAATTCCCACTTCTGGGCTTGCTTTTCACCTAATTCACCCAGCTTTTGAGCCCCATCTAACGGGTCGTTTCCAACCAACCCATCTTGCCAACATCGGCCTTGGTCTCCGTATCCTTAACCTGGGCGCCCTCCTCAACCGCTTTCTGAACGACCTGGACCTTCTCCTCTAAAACTCGCCCGATCCCGAGGTAGTCTTTCACAATTTTCATGTAGGCGGCGCTCATGTGTAAGCGTGCGGTGAACCCCATGGTTCCCAATCTGTTCTGAGTCAGGCGACAGTGAGGGATGCATGACATCCAAAGCCCTCGCCGGCGCCGCAACCAACCCGAGATCGATCAACTCGTTCGTGAGTTCCGGGACTCTGGGCTCAACCAGTGGGAGTTCGCCCAAAAGGTCGGCGTCCACCCACTGACCGTGAACCGTTGGATCCGAACCACTTCGGTTGATAGCGCCAACCCACCGGCTAGCAGCGCAGGTCGCGTTATTGATCCCACGTCGCCACCCCGATTCGTCGCGGTCGAAGTCCGACAAAATCTGACGGCTCGATCATCCGCAGCGGCCACGCAGTGCGACTGGCCCGAGATCGTGGCCCCTAACGGATGGAAGCTGCGGGTTCCACTCGGGGCTGAGTTCGGTTGGGTCGGTGAGCTTCTGGCCCAGTTGCCCCCGTGCTGAGCTTCCTCTCGAACACACGGGTTTACCTCGCAGCCGGGGCCACGGATTTGAGGAAGTCCTTCGACACCCTGGCGGGCGTCGTTCGCGAGTCGCTTCGACTCGATCCGCTCTCGGGTCACTTGTTCGTTTTCACCAACTCGCGGAAGAACCGCATCAAGATCCTGTTCTGGGACAACACGGGCTGGTGGCTCTGTGCCAAACGTCTGGAGGCCGGGACGCTGGCTTGGCCGGCGTCACCGACTCCGTCGATCGAGCTCTCCAGCGAGGAACTGACACTGCTGCTCAGCGGCATCGATTTGTCGAAGACGCATCGCCGTCCATGGCTCCATCGGGGCGCTCAAAACGGGTCTGCTCAACGCGATGAAAAGCATTCGAAACCGCGGTAAAACTGAGAGCGTTTTGACCGTGAATAAAATCAAGAATTACCAATAGAAACGGGCTTTTTTGGCAGCGTTATTGCTACGTTTTCAGTGTGGCAACTGTCTCCAATCCAACCCCTGCGACGCTCGAGGAAGCAGTCGTTTTATTGGGGTCTTTGGTGACTGAAAAACGCCTGCTCGAGCTGCGCATCCAGGACCTCGAACACCGCTTGTATGGCTCAAGCTCCGAGAAGCTGCCAATCGAGGATCGCCAACTGGCGCTCATCGACGAAGTGTTCGACAACCCGGAGCCGGCGACGACGGAAGATGTCGTCGTGGCTCCTGATATCGAGAAGCGCACCGCCAATAAGCCGGTGCGCCGGCCGTTGCCCGAGCACCTCGAAGTGGTCGAAGAGCGTCTAGAGCCCGCTGACAAGACTTGCAGCCACTGCGGCCGCGAGCAGTGCCTCGTTCGCGAAGAGTCGTCCGAGCGTTTGGATCTCATCCCGGCCCGACTGATCCGCCGTCGGACGGTTCGCCCGGTGTACGCCTGCACCGCTTGCAAAGATCAGAGCCCGGTTCAGGTGCCGATGCCGCCGCAAGTGATCCACAAAGGAATCTGTGGTCCGGGCCTTCTGGCGCACGTGGTTCTGGCGAAGTACCTGCAGCACCTGCCGCTGTATCGGGTGCAGCAAGAACTCGCGCGTTTTGGCGTGGAAATCACGCGAACGACACTGGCCGATTGGGTAGCGGCGACGGCCATGGCTCTTGAGCCTCTTTACCACTTGGTTCGCTGTGATCTCATGGCCGGCAGTTACCTGCAAATCGATGAGACACCGGTGCAAGTGATGGACCCGGAAGTCAAAGGTCGAACGGCGACGGGTTGGTTGTGGGTGTATGCTCGACCCGGAGGTGGGGTAATCTTCGACTTCCAGAAGAGTCGAGATCGGGATGGTCCAGATCAGATGCTGAAGTCGTTCGCGGGAACCTTTCAAAGCGATGGGTACGGTCTGTACGAGTCGTTGGAACGAGATCGATCGGATCTGCGTCGCGTGGCCTGTTGGGCCCATGCGCGGCGGAAGTTCCATGAGGCGATCCCTGACGATGGGCCGCGTTCGCGCGGGATCATGGCCATGATCGCCCCGCTGTACGGCATCGAAAAGGTGGCTCGCGAGAGCGGGCTGTCGCCCGAGGCTCGGAAGGACCTCCGAAACCAGCACGCACCGGCGATGTTGGAACGGTTGCATCGCCGCTTGCTGGAACTGAATCCTGCCCGAGTGGGTTCGCCGGTGTTGCCCAAGAGCCCACTGGGCAAGGCGATCCGGTACACTCTGGGCCAGTGGGAGGCGTTGGTGCGGTATCTCGAAGACGGTCGGTACGAGATCGATACGAATCTTGTGGAGAACGCGATCCGGCCGAGCTGCGTCGGGAAACGGAACTGGCTCTTCATCGGCCATCCGGACGCCGGGTGGCGGAGCGCGGTGATTTACAGCCTAGTGATCACTGCGCGCCGGTATCGGTTGGACCCAGCGGCTTGGCTGTCCGATGTGCTGCGTCGGATCCCGACCTGCACCCAGGCCAACTTGCCCGAGTTGCTACCTGGGAACTGGAAGCCGAAGGCTGCCTGACCGTTGAGGTAGACTGGAAAGAGGTGGCGGGTGGTCGTACGAGCAAAACCCGGAATCATCACACCCTCACACCGGCGTGGGAACCATGGGGTTCACCGCACGCTTACGGTTGAGCTACTACTCGGGCGGTTCACCTATTACCACTGAACAGCTCGGGTATGGCTACGACGCGGCGCAGAACCTGACCAAGCGGACGAACAACGCGACGGTGACGACCTATTCGGTCAACAGCCTGAACCAAGTCACGGGTGACGGGATGTTGAGTTTCGGTTATGATGGTAATGGGAATCGGAGTTCGCAGTCGAGCGGGGGAGCCAGCGTGACCTACACCTACGACGACGAGAACCAACTCGTGCAGGCCGAGACAGACACGGTCTACACGCCCACGGGCAGCCGGTGGAAGACTGTATGGGCCTACGACGCCCGCGGGCGGGTGCGGGTACGCGAGGACTACAGTTGGTATGGGCCAGGAAGCTATTTCATCCGGGACCGGAGCGCGCGTCACCTCTACGACGGGATGCGAGTCATCCAGGAGCGCAACGAAAACAACACCCCACAGGTGACCTACACCCGCGGGCTGGACCTGGCCGGCAGTTGGGAACGCGCCGGCGGCATCGGCGGCTTGCTCGCCCGCACCGCCCACAGCGGTGCCAACGGGGTGACCTACACTCCTGCCTTCTACCACGCCGACGGCAACGGCAACGTCACCTACCTGCTGAAGCTGGACCAGACCGCTGGGGCCAACTATCAGTTTGACCCCTTTGGCCGGCTGCTTGCTTCCTCCGGCACCCTAGCCGCGGCGAATACCTACCGCTTCTCCTCCAAGGAGGTCATGCTCGCCAGCGGATTCTACTCCTTCGGCTACCGCTTCTATGATCCCGCCACCCAGAGGTGGTTGAATAGGGATCCGATTGGGGAAGATGGAGGGGTGAATTTGTATGGGTATGTGGGAAATAATCCCATCAGCGGAGTTGATGCGTTTGGATTATGGTCGTGGGATAACGATCTGCTTCAAAAAGGAGCGCCTCAACTTTGGAATGATTTCTGGCATGACTTTTTCTATGGAAGCAACTATCAATCACGCAAGCTCCCACCAGGTTCATTCGGTGCCTTGCATGGAATCGAAAATGATTTCAACGGTTGCACGGCATCCGAATTGGTTACGGAGCTAGGTCTAAATGCAGGATCGGGATTGTTGGAGGGGCTTGGCGCGTTAAGATTTGCATGTACCCTAAAAAAATGCAAATCTGCAAAGGAAGCGTCATCCATTATTTCTAAAATAGAGAAGCTTGGCGGGGGGTATCCACGCCCTAGTTACACTCCAAAGGGAGCTCCGCAGTGGATATTTCCGAATGGTACGGTTTTGCGATTCGATCTTAAGCCAGGACAATATTTGAAGGGTCAAGGCCCTCATATAAACCTGGAAGTCCCGGGGAATGTTCCGCCAAATATACATATTCCAGTCAAACCATGACGAGCATAAATATCACAATATACGCACGTAGTGCTGCGCGTTGATCAAGGGTGGCAATGAAATACGATTTTAACAAACTAGAAGAAAAAGCCGCGAACTTGCTCGGTTCAGGGCTTCCGCATGAGGCAATTAAAATATATTTGTTTATGGCAGATGGAGATCAGTCGCTTGATGGCGGATATTTGGCAAAACAGATTGCTCAATGCTATGAAGAAATGAAAGATTTCCACGCTGCAAAATATTGGTATGGAAGAGCTATAGAAGAAAATCCCTGTGTTCGTGTCGACTGTGTAGAGGCACGCAAGAGGTTGGAATACGTCACTATAGACAACCTATTAAAATAACCTGAGCAATTGGGATTGATTTGCCGCAAAGTATTCAGATAGGAAAAGGGAAAACGGGTCAGGGAACCACAATTTCTGAATTAGGCCGGTGGAAGCTTGCGTTCGGTTACGGAACGCACACGGTCAAGGTCGTCCGGGAGGACCAACCCGACCTGCTCGGCACGACGGTTTCGGTGAATATGGTTGGCGGTATCGACGGCACCTTCTTGTATTCCGCATTGTCGGCACTGGTAATTCTTGAGGCCATGAAACGCACTATCTGGCGAGTGGAGAGCCCTCGGGAGTGATCGGTTGTATTACTGGAACCAGAACGTAGCGGCCATAGGCGGACTGAGCGGCGCAAGAAGCTGGCGCAGTTCCCGGACCTGCAGCCTTTGAGGAACTTTGATTGGCAGTTCAATCCACAGATCAACCGGGCACAGACCTTCCAGTTGGCCACGCTGGAGTTCGTGCGCGAACGACGCGACATGCTCCTGGTGTGCTCCCCTTCGACTTGGGGAGCCCAATATTGCCATCGGTTACGCGGTGCTCAAGGCCGACTTCCAGGTGCTCTATTGCTCGGTCTTCGAACTGGTGCGGGAGCTCCAATCCTAGCCAACCTCGGAACGGGGGGAACGGGGTCAGTTGGAACGGGGTCAGTTCTTGATATTGATATATGAAG
>Ga0255098_1000541_pt1 | contig 9906 bp, 9 predicted proteins | sample Colum_Atlam_RepC_2_FD_188440 | JGI IMG/M metagenome (GOLD analysis project Ga0255098, IMG submission 188440) | Freshwater microbial communities from Columbia River, Oregon, United States - Colum_Atlam_RepC_8d | ecosystem: Environmental > Aquatic > Freshwater > River | place: USA: Oregon... | reverse complement strand
CGGCAAGACGTTCGGGGCGACACTTTTCGCAACAGTCTGGTGGCTGTCTAACCCCGCAAAATCAACCGTCGTTCTTACGTCCACAACAGCGAAAATGATTCGCAAGCGTATGTGGGCCAATCTTCAGGATTTGGTCCGCAAATCGCGCGGATTTCCCGGCAACATGGTCGATTCGAAGATGGCGCTTCAGGCCATCAAAGGCGACGACCGTCATTCGATTTCAGCCATTGCCGTCGCCGAGGGAAACACTTCGAAGGCAGTGGCCAACATCCAAGGTATTCACGCCGAGCGGGTGATGGTCATTATCGACGAAGCGACGGACACACCTGAAGCAGCTTTTGAGGCTTGCACCAATCTTTCCAAAGGTTGCCGCGAGTTCAAGATGTTGGTCATCGGAAACCCCGCTTCGAAGTACGACCCACACGGACGCTTCTGCACACCGGCAAAAGGCTGGCGCAGCGTCACGATTGAAGATCAGCATTGGCTGACCGAACGCGGCATGTGCCGACGGTTCGACGGCATGAAGTCGCCGAACATCAGCGAGGGGCGAACCAAGTATCCATACCTTATAACGCATGATCAGGTGTTATCCGCTATGCGACATGAGGGTGAGCAAAGCCCTACGTTCTGGAAGTACACGCGCGGATTCTGGAGTCCTGACGGCATGGTCAAGACGGTGTTGTCCGAGTCACTAATCGAGACGCACACACCTACAAGAAAGTTGACGTTTACCACAAATGTCCAAGTTGTTGCCGGTCTTGACCCTGGCTTTGGTGGCGACAGATGCGTTCTTCGCTTCGCCAAGGTTGGCACAGCAAACGACAAGGTGAGCATACTTTTTCAGGATATCGTCCAGATATCCCCAAACGCTCAGCTAACGGAACCAGTTCACTACCAGATAGCCAACCGAGTTAAAGAGGAGTGCAGCAAGCGCGGCGTGTCGCCCGATAGGTTCGCTCTCGATTCAAGCGGTGAAGGTGGTGGGTTGGCCGACATTCTGACTCGCGAATGGGGTGTCGTTCATCGCGTTGAGTTCGGTGGTTCTCCATCAACCATCCCCGTAAGCGACGAGGACAGTAGGCCATGCAATGAGGCGTACGATAGAAAGGTGACAGAACTATGGTTCTCGATGCGTAAATGGGTCGTAGAAGAGCGTGTTGGAGGTATGGACATTGAGACGCTGCAAGAGTTCTGCGCGCGCATGTTCGACGATGGAAAGCGAAAGATTTCGGTCGAATCGAAGACTGTGATGAAGCAGCGAACCGGCAAATCGCCTGACTTGGCCGACGCAGCTACAGTCTTGCTTGATCTAGTCCGCAAAACTGCTGTCCTCGAACCGCGAGCAACCAGAATGGATAAAGTCTGGGAAAAGCTCGTTCGGGATGCCGATTCAATCTACCACGACGAAACTATCGAAGAATGAGCAAGGTTACTGGATACAAGGTTCTCAACGAACACATGGTCATTCCTGGCGGATGGCATTACCGAGTGCCAGAGACTGGCATCGAAATCATGGGAGGATCATGGCCGCAGCTCCATGAGTTCGTTCGCAACCATTACACAGCGAACGCCATCGCCGTACCGAGCAACCTTGACACTTTAATCACCGAATATGCGTGTCGTAACGGTGCAGATTGCGCCTATAACGAGGTTGAACTTCCAAAACCAGAAGGCCGCAAATCGCTGCAAATTGGAGATGTCATTCGATTCAGCATGAGTTTGCTTCATGGCCTGACCGTCGGCGGCGGAAAAGTCGATCAGGCGGAGGCAAATCGACGCGCAAGCATCTGTTCAGGATGCCGTTTCAACCGGAAGCCGCTCGGATGCACTGGATGTAATGCTCGCGTCCTCAAGGAGGCTGTAAAAACCTTCTCACAACACGGAAATACGCCGTATGATGAGCAGGTTCAGAGCTGTGAATTTTGTGGTTGCTTTATCAGAAGCATGGTGTGGTTTCCCATTGAAACACTCCATAAATTTACGGACGCTACAGAGAACGAAAACCTTCCGGCTCACTGCTGGAAAAAACGACCATGTACGGAAACCTAGTCCAACTGCCGCTTGAAACCATCAACGAAAACGGCAAAGCGCCTGAAACGCGCATAGCCGATGCGGCATCAGCTCGCGAAATTTTCCAGAAGCTGATCATGGCCGATCAGTTGCGGAACGTGACGCGCGCCAAGTTGCGCGGCCTTGTTGATGGTAACCCTCCGTACAATCCTGCTGAACTGCGCCGCAACAACCAAGCGTTCCGAACCAATGTGAACTTCCGCGAGTCGGAAGCGTTCCTCACGTTGGCCATGTCTGCCTTCTACGATGTGTTCGCCGAGGTTCCGACCTATGCCAACATTCGCACCGCTTACGGCAACGACATGGATAAGCGGGAGGAGTGGTCGAAGATCATTACCGAGGAATTCGACCGTCTCCAGAAGATGGACAAAGACTTCGACTACCTCATGCAGCTCTCGCAGCGCGAGATGGTTCTCATTGGAGATGGCCCGTTGATTTTCGAAGACAGCACCGATTGGCGGTGTAAGGCCATCATGGCGACGGATCTTCTCGTTCCAGATGGAACCAAGTCGAACGTCAGCGACTGGAAAGTGGCTGCTGTCCGAACCCGCATGGGTGTCGATGATCTTTTCGAGAAGATTCAAGACGAGGAAGCCGCTCGCGCCGCCGGTTGGAACGTGGACTACGTTCGTCAGCGTATTCGCGCTGCGATGCCAGAACCGTATCGCTCTGGCGTCCAATACGATTGGGAGTTCTTCCAGCGTCAGCTTCGCTCGAACGACATCACATTCTCGGCTCGCTCCGAGGTGGTCTTGATGTGCCACATCTTCTACAAGGAGTTCGATGGTCAGATCAGTCATGTCATCATCGATGAGCGCGACAGCGAGGACTTCATGTACAAGAAGTTGCGTCGCTTCAGCCGGTGGGAACAGGTCATCCATCCGATGTACTACGACCGTGGCGATGGCGAGCATCACGGCGTCAAAGGCTTGGGCATCAAGATGCTCCAGGCGATGGAACTGAAGAATCGTCTGCGTTGCTCGATGGTTGATAGCGCATTCGCTCGCACCCAGATTCTCTTCCGCCCTCTCAACCCGAACGCTCTGAGCAAGACGAGCGTCGTTCAGCAAGGACCGTATGCCATTCTACCGCCCGACTACGAAGTCATTCAGCAAAACATTGCTGGCGTTCTGGACGCTCCTATGGCGGTCAACGCGGACCTTGAGAATGTTCTTCAAGGCAACCTCTCTCAGTATCGCCAATCGCTCAACAAGCCGTCGGGAAATCCTCGCACTGCCACTGAAGTCCAGGCCATCGTGGCACAGCAGTCAGCAATCGGTAAGACGCAGTTGAGCCGGTATTACAACCAGTTGGATTCTTTCTTCGAGGAACGGTACAACCGCGCCTCAAACCCCAATCTGAACCCGATTACAAAGTCGGACAAGGATGCCATCGAATTTCAGCGTCGATGCAAGGAACGTGGCGTTCCGGTTCAGGCGATGATTGACATCGATTACGTTGAGGCGACTCGTACGGTCGGCCAAGGTTCTCAATTCGCGAAGCAGCAGCTTCTCGGGACTTTGCTCGGTCTTGCCGGTTCTCTTCCCGAAGGCGGAAAAGTCAACCTGCTCAAGGACTACATCGCCGCTCAGGTTGGCCAACAAATGGTGGATCGTTATCTGCCTACTCAGATGCAGTCTGCTCGCGTTCAAGATCAGGCCGCTCTTGCCGTGCTGGAGCATTCGTCCTTGCGCCAAGGCAACATGGCAATCGTCACCGATACGCAGAACCACATCGTTCACATCGACACGCATCTTGCTGCGGCGAACGAGGCTGCTGCGTCGCTTCAGCAGGGTGGCAATCCGCAGGAGATTGTCCTCTTCCTTCAAGGCATCGGTCAGCACGTTCAGCAGCACTTGCAGCGTCTTTCAACCGATCCTTCGCGCCGTCAGCAGGTCGATGCATACGCTCAGCAGCTCCAGATGCTTAGCCAGACCATCGAGCAGCTTGGCCAGTTGATTCAGGAACAGGCTCAGGCAATGGCGCAGCAACAGCAGGCAATGGCGATTCAGCAGGGCGTCGATCCGAAGACCGCCGTTCTTAACGCTGAAGTTCAATCGAAAATCGCTCGCCAGAACGCCGAGACTATGGCCAACATTCAGCGTCAGAACACGAAGGCGATGGCAGATCTGTCACGCCGGAATGCAAAGACCACCGCTGATATTCAGCGCGCGAATGCAACTGCCGAGTCTAACTTGGCGCGTCAGGGATGAAAAACATACACTTCGTTCACGGTCTTCACGACGACGGATTCAACATCTGCGAACGCATCGCAATCGCTTCAGCATGGATGAACAATCCTGACTGGAGCGTTTTTCTTTGGACTCCACAAGAGCCTACCGGCGAGCAGTGGGAAAAGCTCAAATCGAAGGTTCCGGTTCGCTTGATGCCAATCGGAAATCCGAAAACATGGAACGGTAACAACATCCCGCAGCATCAGCATCGCGCAGACCTGATTCGGCACACCGTTCTGTACGCAATGGGCGGCGTCTACGCTGACACGGACACCATCACGGTTGCTCCGTTTCCAGAAGACTGGCTAAACCATGACACTGTAATCGGTCGTGAATTCTGCGGGGACGAGCCGACCATTGGCCTTTGCAACGCAATCATGTTCTCGCAGATGCACAGCCGGTTCCAATGGAAGTGGCTTCAGAAGTGGCAGGAGTTTGACGGGGGAGGGTGGAACGAGATTTCTGTCCAGTATCCGTGGAAACTGCACAAAGAAAATCCGGGGTTAGCCAAGGCTGTTGATTTTGAAATGCTTGGGTTCATGCATTGCGACTCACATAGGTATTGGGATGGAATCCACTCTCTGGATGGCTGTTCCATTGCCCACTTGTGGCGCACCTACCATGACCAAAAAATGCGCGCACTCACTGAAGCGGAGATTCTAAAACGCGAAAACACTTACTGTCTGCATGCTTCAAAATATCTTTGATCGAATCTACCTGACAGACGAGTGGAATGGAGGATCTGGCCCAGGTTCTCAGCCACAAAACACCGCAAAATACGTCAAGTTTCTCAACTCGTTCATCCGAGAAAACAAGATCAAGTCGATCTTGGATGTCGGCTGCGGAGACTGGCAGTTGATGTCGATGATTGATCTGTCTGGGGTTCGCTACAAGGGCATCGATGTCAGTCCGGTTGCGACGGCATTCGCGAAATCAAAAGCTCCGCTTGGAACCGACATCAGCACCGATAGCATCGAAGACATTCAAGAATCGTTCGACCTCGTTCACATCAAGGATGTCTTGCAGCATCTTGAGTTTTCAGAGTGCCGAAGGATTCTCGAAATCATCTCCACTCGTCACAAGTCGGCATTGATCGTAAACGAACATCCCGGTGCATCGAACGACATTCAAAACGGTCAGTTCAGGCCGCTGAGCATTACCGCAGAGCCTTTGTGTTGGCCACGGTCCACGGTCATCAAGGTGTTCACGAATCCTCTTTTCAGAAAGTCAGTCACCTATATCCACCCAAAATGAGCAGCCAATACGATGCGCTTAGAAATTTTGTCGCCGACCAATTTCCGAAAATGGGCGGTTGGTGCGACGTTGAAAAAGGATTTCAAATCGGAAAGCTGGTCATCAACAGCAAGCCGCAACGAATCGCTGAAGTTGGAGTCTTCGAAGGCAAATCCACATTAGCACTGGCCTACGCCTGCAAGCTCAATGAAAGCGGCTCCGTCTACGCTATTGATTCTTGGAAGAAAGAGGACTGCATCGACGACGAGAACAGCGGCAATCAAGAGTGGTGGTCGGAAATCAATCTTGAAGGCCACTACGAGGCTTTCGTTGGCCACTGTGTTCGCGCGCAGCTTGTGAAACACATCCAATTCTGCCGCATGTCCTCATGGGATGCGTCGCGATTCCTGCCCGACATGGACATGGTTCACATCGACGCCAATCACGCCGAATGGCCGTCTACGAGCGATGTCGTCAACTGGCTTCCGAAGCTCAAGGTTGGCGGTTACATCGTGATGGACGATGTGAATTGGGAATCGACGCAGACTGCGATTCGATTTGTGGAAAAATACTGCACCCTGATTCAGCGGTATGACCTCAAAGAAAGCGTATTTTCAATTTATCAAAAGACCAAAAAATGATTCCAATTGTCATCACCCAGCGCGGCTCTAAACGCATCGATTTTGTAAAAGAAAGCCTCAAGAAAGCTGGAATTGAAAAGTTCAAGTTCTTCCACGGTCTGAACGGTGCAAAGTCTGGGCTTAAGGCAACGATTCCGTACACCGAAGACAATCTGAACAATCCAGAATACATCTGCCCAAAGCATATCGGATGCACGATGTCTCACATCATGCTCTGGTCTGCGCTTGAGATGACCAGGGAGGATGACTACTGGCTGGTTCTTGAGGACGACGTTCTTTTCAGGGATGGCTGGCGAGAAGCTGTCGATCTTGCGTTGAAAGAGGTTCCAGATGACTGGGACATGATATTTGTTGGATCATGCTGCTCTGTTGGAAGAGTCGGAGAGCAGGTTGGCCAGAACTTGTATCGCTGCCATCCGCTCTGCACCCACGCCTATATCGTCCGAAGAAAGGCTCTGAAGCCACTTCTGGAAACAACTGTTGAAATTTCGGCTCACATTGATTTGCTTATCTACTTCAAAACGAGGCATCTTTTGAACTCTTACTCCATCCTTCCAAGGGTGGCTGATCAGTTTGAAACCGAGATTCCAGACTGAGGAGCGCATAAAAATGAGAGACATCATCCGAGACATCAGCCTCAAAGCACTCAAACGCTTCGCTAATGGTGGCGATGGTCATGCCGATCTTCTCATGCAGATCGAAGACCTCCGCAAGACGCTGGAAATTCGAACTAAAGAGAATGAGGAACATCTGACCGAGGTCCGCGAGGAACGCGATCATTGGCTTTCTCTCTACGACGAAATCAAATTCGCAGCCGAGTTTCTAATGAGCTACGCAAAAAATGACGTTCCAAAGTTGGCAGAACAAGTTGACTGGGAAGTCGGCAAAATTGTCCTGCCGGAAGAAACCGGAACCTACTACTTCAATCCGGCAATCGTCCAAGATCCTGATGGAAAGATTCTCCTATTCACTCGCCGCTGCCGTAACAAGCGCGAGAAGGATGAGGACGTCTATGTCGAGAAGAACGACATTGTCATCTTCGAACTCAGCCAGAACCTGCGAGCCACCAAGAAAGCACTCGCAACGCTGGTTTCGCATTATCCGAATGAGCAGTTCGAAGACCCGCGTGTCGTTAAGTTCGGCGACAAGTATGGACTAAGCTGCTGCACGTTCGTTCCATTCAAGTCGTACGCGCACCAGGGGGTGTTCCTGCTCGACAAGCAGTTCCTAAATGTCGGTCGTTTTGATCCGATCTACGGAAACAATTTAGCGCAGGCGATGGTGAATGATGGCCATGAGAAGAACTGGCTCTACTTCGTCCACGATAACGCGCCACATATGGTGTATTCAGCCAATCCTCATGTCGTTGTACGCCTTAATGGGCGTCTTGAGAGGCAAACAGAATACGTCACCGATGAGTTCAACCCTCTCTGGAAGTTTGGAGAGGTCCGAGGCGGTTCAAATCCAATCTACGTTGACGGTCTGTACTGGACCTTCTTCCACAGCTCCTTGCCGTGGATAAACAAGAAGCGTCGCTACTACATGGGTGCGTACGCATTCGAGGCAAAAGCTCCGTTCCGAATTGTTCGCATGACGACGCTGCCGATCCTGACCGGAACCAATCAGCAAGACTGGTGGCCGGGGCTTCCGGCGGTCGTCTTCCCGTGTGGCGCATTCTACGACAGCGCGAAGAATCAATTCGTCGTCTCGTACGGCATCAATGACGTTGATTGCGGCTACATCAAGCTGCCTCTCGTTGACATGCTTGAGATTACGAAGGTCATTCGACCGAAGCGCGATGTCGTTAATAAGGAGAACCCAGTCAAACTCGACGAGGTTCTCGATCCGATTCCCCAAAGGCACAAACTGAAACGAAACAAGAAAACAAAGTATGATCAACTGGCTAAGAGGCTCGAAGAAGGAGAGTCCGAAGAACCTGCTGGAGCTGCCTGACATCAACCTGTCCGACTGGCAGACTGATGGCCAACAGGCTGAACTCGCTCAAATCCTGAGCATGCCCGTCCTTCGCATGGCATTACGCATCGTTGCCGAATCAATGCCGGTTCCAATGCCGTCGCATGGAAGCAAGGAATCGGATATTATTTTCGCTGCCGGTGTAACCGCCGGATACGCGCATTGTCTTGAAAACCTTCGTAAATTGGCAGTAACTGAAACAGCGAAAGAACCTGAAGCAACATTCGATAAGCAATACTAATAGATTATGGAAGAACCACTGAACTCACCTCTCGTCAACGCCGCGCAACCTCCCGACTTTGGCAGCTCATTCATCGACGCTTTCAAGGCAAGTGGCATTGATGACGCCGCATCGGCTGATGAGTCGGCCAATTCTGCCTCGCAGGTTACGGAAGAGCCGAAGGCGACGAAGCAGAAGCCTCAGTCGAAATCTAACGATAAGCTGACGAAAGCCGAGATGGACATCGAGCGAATGTTCGGCACCAAGAAGCAGCAGGCCGATTCGGCTCCGACTTCTACGGACGCTGATTCCGACATCCCCGAGACGATCAAGTCTACAAAGGCCGCTGATGCATTCCGCAAGATCAAGGAAGAGAAGGCGCAGCTCGCCAAGCAGCTTGAGGAATTGAAGTCTGGAAAGACCTCGAATCCTAACTACGAGGAGCAGCTCAAAGCGTTGCAGCAGGAGCGTGATACGCTTTCCGAGCGTGTCCGACTTCTCGATGTCGAGCGTCATCCTGAGTTCGTCAAGAAGTACGAAGGCAAGATCAATGGCGTCTTTGATTCTGTGAAGAACCTTGTCGGAAGCGATGGCGAGAGGCTCGTTGGCCTACTCAAGTCGCCCGAGAGCGATTACCGCAACTCGCAGATCGACGACATTGTCGAAGGGCTTTCTCCGTCCAAGAAGGCAAAGCTCGGCGCGCTAATTGTGAAGTACGACGAAATCAACGGCGAGAAAGCGTCAGAGATTTCCGAAGCCAAGTCCGATTACGACGCCATCATCTCGAAGTACCAGCAGGATAACGAGCAGGGTACGAGGGCCGCATTGGAGTCGGCCACCAAGACTTGGGCTAAGGTCAGCGAGAATGCTCGCGCGCTTGAAATCTTCGAGCCGCGTGATGGCGATGAGGAATGGAACGGCGAGCTGAACCAGCGTCTGAGCCTCGCGCAGCAGATCTTCAATGGCGAGAACAGCGAAGAAGACCTCGCCAAGGCCGCTCTTTGGGCCGCTGCCGCACCTAAATACCGCGAGCTTCTCTATGCTCAGGTCGAGGTGAATAAGCGTCTCCAAGCCGAACTGTCGAAGTTCCGTGGCAGCGAACCTGGAGTTACGTCGAAAGCGACGGGTGGCGGCGGCTCACGACCGGCCAATGCAAGTTCCGCCAAGAGCGAGGACTTTGTTGCCAGCGTGATGAAGTCGCTAGGACGCTGATAGGTATCGCTTACAAAACAATTAGCCCCCGATGGTTTCAATTACCGCCGGGGGCTTTTCGCGTTTGAATCATTTACGATACGGTCCGCTGCCGCTCGGAACCGGCCTTGCAACCGGTTTAATCGGAGGCTTCGGCGGAGGAGACTGCTTGTAAGGTCCGCTGCCGCCTACCTTAACAGACGGCGAACCTTTGTACGGTGCGTTATTGCTCATAATTTTGCTTTCTTCCGCATCCTATGCTGGTAGCCGATCTTCTGGAAGCTGGTTTTTTCGCGCTTGAATCGAGCCTTTTCAGCGCCACTCATCTCCATCGTCGTCTTTG
>Ga0255098_1000534_pt1 | contig 9972 bp, 6 predicted proteins | sample Colum_Atlam_RepC_2_FD_188440 | JGI IMG/M metagenome (GOLD analysis project Ga0255098, IMG submission 188440) | Freshwater microbial communities from Columbia River, Oregon, United States - Colum_Atlam_RepC_8d | ecosystem: Environmental > Aquatic > Freshwater > River | place: USA: Oregon... | reverse complement strand
GATATAGTGATATCCTTCTGCAGCTTTTACCTTGAGCTCATCTGGTTCTTTCCAAAATTCTTTTGGCAAGTTAATAAAAATTGAGCTTAAAACCGGTATTTCTATGGTAATTCCAGTATTTTCACTAATTTCTGGAATATTATCAATAATTTGTTGTGTAATATTGGATTTTATAAGATCAGGAATATACTTAAAGTCAATTAGTTTCTGATTATTCTGGAAAAGTGCATCTTTATTATTCAGAATTATCCAATCCTGCAGTTTGCGACTATCTTTAACTAAATCATTCAGCTTGTTTTCTGACATATTCCCCACAATTGATGGGATATTATCACTTTCATCCCCTCGCAATATCTTTTTAAGTAAGATTTCCTCTGCAGTCATTTCAACTTTTGTATTAAGAAGTTTGTTTTGGAGCGACCAAATTAGGGTTTTCTCATTAACTAGCTGGAGATAATCATTATCATTACTAATAATGACAACTAGCCTATTTCTATCCATTTCACGGATCTTATTTGCTAAAATTGCTATGATATCGTCTGCTTCTGCGTTCTCTACTTTTAGTAGTTTGAAGCCGTGGATTTTTTCTAGCCTAGGGTATAAATTCCCATAAATATGACGAAAAATATTTCCAATATTATACTTTTTGTTTCGATATGTGCAAACATTCTTTCGAGTTCCTTTGTATTCAGGATAAATATTCATGCGCCAAATTGTCTCTCGGGGACAGTCTCGTATTATAATCATATTCTCATTCGGAATATTATACATTGTTTTGAATTTAACTAGATTTTTCATGTAAGTATCGTCAAAATGTTTCATGAAAACTTCATTTGTTGACCAATCATACTCATCATCTATCTCATTATTTGGGTATACATTCGTATACCAGATTAATGTGGAGAAAAAACGATGAAATGATACATAACTACTGTCAACTAATAAATAAGGTTTTTTGTTATTTTGCATTTTTTTATTATACTAATATATTATATCTTTTTTAAGTCAATTTTTTAAGAATTCCCTGAATCAATTTATCAATTTCTTTTTCTTTTGTGGTTTTTAATCGATTAATATTGCTCGGATTTATTTTTTTATATAATTCCATGAAAGAGTCATAGCCACCTACAAATAGATCATTCGCAAAAATAATTGGAACTGTTTTATGATTATGAATAAATGGCTTCATATTTTCCTGAAATTCGCGGTAGTTTTTAATAATCTTTTTTTGTATAAGTTCGTCAATATCATAGTATCGCACAACGACTTTCCTTGTTTTAACGAATTTATTGGCAAAGAATTCTTTTATTTTATCACAATATTCGCAATCTTTTTTGCCGTAAATTGTATAAATTGTGGAAATATTACTTGGAATAATTTGGGGTGGATACGGGAATGACATATAATATAATTATAAAAAAATGATGGTGAATTAAGATTAAAAAAAAGCATATATCCGTCAGTAGCAATATTGAGATGGACCCAGTTGCTGAAGCAAGAAGACGACAACAAGAGAAATATCAGCAGCAAAAGGCTGCCCTAGAAGCAGAAGAAGCCGCTAAAGTCAAAAAACAACAGCAGGATGCAATCCGCCAAAAGATTGAAGCTCAAGCGCAGAAACACTTGCGATACACCCACTTTGATTGGGCTGCTACAAGACTCCAAAGGTTTTTCAGAAAGCGGATACAATCTCGCCCAAGATTGTCTGAACCAGTTGTTATTGTTTCTAAAGCTTCTTACTCATTTTCAGTTGCTACACAACTTTACGATGCCGGAGAAGCTCCTTTTGATTCCCGAGCGACAAGATCAATCTACGATGCAGTTTCGCGCAAAAAGGATAACTATGACCACTTTGGTTCACGTGACTATCAATTGTCTCCTGAGGCAGCTTGTTTGTTTCTGTTGGCGTGTTTGTGCAAACACAACCAACCTGATGTTGAATTGCTATTTGGAATCTTTGAAGAATCGACTATTGCGCATCTTATCAGTCTCGATTTGCATGAGCACCCGGATCTATCCCGATCTATTCGCTTGCTGAATCTTCTTCAGAACCAGGTCATCCCTCCTCCTATTTTCGAGAATTTACCGCCTTGCAATTCGGAAGAGCTAACAATGACCCTCGAGCAGGACATTCAATTCCAATTGGAAGAGATTGTAAAGAGTCAGGCTCGCCTTGAGGAAACATTTTCGCGACCAGATCCAGATGATGAGGTGCAGTGCACAAGTTGCCAAGAGCCCCATTTGGCGAGGGACATGCATTCAGCTCCACGAGGAAGCTTCCTTTATTGCACGAATTGTGCGCCTAGGTTTGGAATTTTCCCACAAGTCTTTTTCCATGATGACGGAGACTTTTAATCCCCCAAAAATCAAAAAATTTTATTTATAACATATTTTATTATTCAAGTTTTTTACATTTTTGCAAATAAAATATAAGGTGATAATGAATTACTTATAATTTGCGAGTTTAAGTAATTCCAAATAAACGATAGTCCCATACCGAATATTTGGATAGGGGTCCGGGGGCACGCCCCCGGATATGGGGGGAACTATCGTTCCCCCCAAAAAAAGTGATTATTTAAAACGTTATTCATAAATATAGTATAAGGATGCCACCAAAGTCAAAGAAAGTCCTTACACCCGTCAGTGATTTGGACATTGCTGACTATAATAAAAAAATAATTGAATGTATACATAGCAATCAAGATGAAATAAATTATAGATTGAATGGAAAGCTAGATTATCAGAAGAAAATACAGAGAAGATCATTGAAAGAAGATGATAAATTCAAAGAATTGGAAACACAATTTTTACGACAGCCCACAATTAATCTGAAGCAAAGGCTGCCATTTATACCGACTGTTGCAATTCAGAACCATATTCTTGAATCAATAACAGAAAAAAGATATATAAGCGAAGATGTGAATAACATAGTGGAGAATCTAAAAAGTCTCACATTTTCGGTTGTGCTATCCCTTATTCGCATTATTTTTGCAAATTTGGAGGGAAGGAATATGTCCCGATTTTGGGCAGAAATGCAAACAATCATGACAAAAACTTACCGCGATTTTGCGGAAATTGAGTCTGAATATTCGATGAACCATGTGTTCTTTATGTTGCAATTGTTCACCAATAGTGCCAATAATCTGAAAATAGTGTTCCATTTCATTGAAACAGAAGCCAAAGCTCTGAAAAATGTTATCTATCAGCGAAAGGTAACATACACCAATGATGGTGCAAAAAATTTATACCAACAGCTGGATGATAAGCCTTTTGACCTAGAGCAAAAATCGGAATATTCCATTTGGGCTAGTTTGGTTCTAGATGCGCGCCTTAAAGGTGCGTATTCTACAAAACATTTGGGCTTATTTTTCCATGATCAAACAGTCAGATTTCTGAACGAAAGGCGGCATGATATAATATATAATGGTGCCGGAACCTATCTTAGAACTTTCCACGTCTTTTTGCAGACAAACATTCATCCAAAAGACCGAATGCGCTATGTATTGGCGGGGAGTGTGGCAAAGAGTGTATATAATGTCAGGGATTGCTCCGACATTGATTTCTTTGTGCTAGACCATGAAGACAATATTGAGAAATATGCTTCCTATAAACCAAATACTGGTGAAGGAATCTACGACGATTTTGGAAAAACGTATTACGGTAATGAGGCGTTTTATTTTCCAATGATTCCTGAAATGTATAAAAAACAGCAAGAATGGAAGCAAACCCGTACCAAAAGAACGGACGAACTGACAATTCTGAATAATTATCCAGAATATAGTGTAAGTGGTCTTAAAGCTGGTAGATATGTCGACATTTATTGTGCTATTTGCCGAAAATTAGGCTACCCAGTCTATAATTTGGACGATATTGTTTCCAATCCAGAGTGTAACATTTATTTTTTGGGAGTCCCAGTTTTAGCGCTTAAGCTGGAAATGGCAAGAGACATTGTGAAAGACATTGACCTTGGGCGAATTTCCAAGAAGCAATTACATGATATGCATTATTTGGACAAAAACTATGGCTTCCTTTTTTCGGATGCCCAGCGAAATATTTTAGGATTCGACCGATTATCGGACTATAAAATGATGCGATCAATGATTCAACTTGAATTAAATTGCTATCATATTCCGATGGAAGGTGGAGCTGCTTATGATCTAGTTATCCGCAGATATCCTATGTATGTGCAAGATATGTTGGCGAATCTTATTAAAAAGGGTCCTCTTCTAGTCAGCGATGTTTACCCCATAAGAACTAGCGATATTCGCAATATATATCAAAAACCACTTTTATCTTCTTTAAAAGATCGAATGGAAATTTTTGGAAAACCGGAGGATGTTGGATATTATTACGAAGTTAGTAAGATTGGTGAAATAAGCCTTTATATTCTACCAAAAGACACTGAAGAAGACATTTCCATATATGAAGAAGTCTGTATTAGTGGCAACATTCGAGTAGAAATAAGTGAAGGATCTAAAAAACTTAGTGTTAATGTTGGTGGCAAGAAGATGAAGAATATTTATCAGAAGATTGAAAATCCTGATAAAAAGAAAGAATATCGCGGTGTGCTAATTAATATTATGAAAAATGTGATCCAATTGCATAAAATTGTTGATTGCCATACACAAGAAAAGGTCTCAGTTGATATTTTGAAATAGCGGTATTAGTGATGACGGTATAGAGTTCTTGGGTTTGGTGTAACACCTATTCTAGGTATACGGGTAATGCTTGTATTCTTCATTTGAATTTGTGGTCGAATTTGCACAGGTGGATTATAATAAAAAGCTGGTTCAGCTTCTTTTTCTATATTTTTTTTCTCATTTTTATTTTTTAAAAAATCTACTAATGTTCCCTCTTGTATAGTATCTTCAATAATATTTACTTTCTTTTCTAAATCTACCTCGTCAATATTTTTAAAGAGGTCATTTATCTTTTTAGAAAAGACATTATTTTCTACATCTTCGCCACCATCTAATCCGAGATGTTTTATAATACTAGATATTGGCTCCGGTAATTCAAAAATTTCTGCTATCAGTGCTAAATGCTGTAATTTATCAATAAATCTCTCACTTTCGCCTAACTCTATTTCTAGAAAATACACAAATTTAGCAATTTTCCTGAATCTTTGTATTTTTGCACATTGTTTTCTTATATTTTTCAAGAAATTCGATGTTTTTTTGATAATAAAAGGGATTGAAATTTTTTTGCTTTTTGCTTCAGTGTAGTATTCACGTAATTTTAGCCAAATAAGTATAAATACTTTAAAGGTGTCATCACAAAATGAGAAAAGTTCGTTCATCGCTATATATAAAAAGAAAATAACTTTTATAGTTAGAATAATGGATATTCAAGAATTTTCAAAGAAGAGGTTTATAACAAATATTATTTTGGGGCAAAAGCTAATAAATGATTTGTCTTTAAATAAGAAAAAACAAGTAAGTATCGAGTATTTTATGAATCATTTGGTGCATTTTAAGAAATATTTAAATGAGAATTGGGAAGACAAAATTGAAATAGATAAATATACTAGTCTAATACCCCAGGATATAGAAAATAAGCTTATGATAGATTCTGAAATATTATTAAAAAATAATCATAATATAGAGCCATATTGTAAAAAAGCAATAAAAATCATTTCCCCATTAGCTCTATTTCAGCGTAATTGTTATCATTATAAATTAGTAAAATTGGAGAGCACACACTATGATTTAATGAGTATTTTATATTACAATGATGAAATTATTGGATATATTTGTTGTGCAAAGAGGACATCTGGATATAAAAACATTTATATAGTTTTACTACAAAAATATGATAAAAAATTCTATGAAATAATAAATAAGAAAATTGTGGTTATAAATGAAATAAGTGAGGATATTTCTTTTTATGAAAAGGAGTGTTATACGAGATACATAAAGTATATAAGATCACAATTATTTTCTGTTCTTTATGAAGTTATAAAAGATAACAAAACAATTCGAAATATTGTTTGTATTGGAGAAGAAGAGGGTGGAAATTTTTTGCAGTTATTTTTGCTGGATTTTTTAAACAATAAGGATGAATTTTATATTAAAATAGAGGAAATTGAATTATATTTATTTTCTTTTAATACAGCAAAATTAAGCACAGATACATTTTATAAAGAATTCATTGAATTATTTGGGAAGAATAGTTTGATTACTTGTTTTTCAGAAAAAAACAATGCATATAAAACTTGGGAAAATACGGAGAAGATGAATATTATTTTATCAACTTAAAAAATTTATGATAATATATAAAAAAGTGAAATTATTTTTTTATATTTCTAGAAAGAATAAAAATGAATACGTTAATTATTGTGGAGAGTCCGGCAAAAGCCAAAAAGATTGGTCAATTGCTAGGTAAAAACTATATTGTGAAAGCGAGTGTCGGACACATCTATGAACTGGCTAAAATCGAGGAAGATTTTGAGCCGAGTTACGAGCTAATCAAAGGTAAATCCAAAGTTCTGAAAGAGCTGAAGGATACCATGAAAACTGTGAAAAATGTTATTTTGGCTGGTGATGCTGATAGAGAGGGTGAAGCCATCTCTTGGTCAGTTGCTCATGCTTTGAAACTGCCAGTAGAGACTTGCCCACGTATTGTATTCCATGAGATCACGAAAAATGCTCTGGAAGAAGCTGTAAAAAATCCGGGGGTTTTATCCATGGATTTGGTGAATGCACAGAAAGCGCGAGCTGTTTTGGATAGATTAGTAGGCTTCGAAATAAGCCCCATTTTATGGAAACAGATTGCGCCTTCTTTGAGTGCAGGGCGTGTTCAGACTCCTCTGCTTCATTTGATTATGGATAGGGAGAAAGAGATTGAGAAATTCAAGACGGAGTCCTATTTTGACACGTATTCAGAAATGTATTGTGAATCCCTCGAAATGAAATTTGTTGCTTTATTGGATAATAAATTCCAGACGTTAGATGAAGTAAAAAAATTTATGAGTGATATATACCCCTCTGCTATTTTTACGATCAAAGATGTCAAAAAAGGCAATAAGACAAAAAAGCCTTCAGCTCCTTTTACAACGGCTACCCTGTTACAGGACGCCGCTGGCAAATGTCGCATGAGTAGCAAACAGATTATGATGAGTGCCCAGAAATTATACGAATCCGGAAAAATTACCTATCATAGGACGGATTCTACCAATTTAAGCAAAGATATTTTGTCTCAAATCAAGAAATATGTGGTCGCCAATTATGGTGAAAATTATGTTAAATTGAGGAATTACAAGACGAAAGTAAAGAATAGTCAGGAGGCGCATGAAGCCATCCGTCCTACACACATTGACCAAGATTCATTGATTGACGGAAGTTTTGAGCCAAATGACAAAAAACTTTATCAATTGATTTGGAAGCGCACAATGGCGAGCCAACTTGCAGATGCAATTTTTGCCACAATTACTGTTTCTGTTGGAAATGACCGGCGTGAAGAAATATTTGTTGCCTATGGCGAAAATTGCACATTCGACGGATTTTTACGTGTATACCACTACGAAGAAGACGATAATCACGAGGATGACCCGAATAAGATCCCGGACACGCCTTATGAAATTTTGAGTAAATTAGAGCCGGGCAAAGTTTGCAAATGGAATGACATATACGCAGAGGAGAAGGTCAAACAGGGACCCGGTCACTTCAGTGAATCTCAATTAATCAAGAAAATGCAGGATACAGGAATTGGTCGACCTTCGACATATAGTAGTATGATGAATAAGCTGATTGATCGCGGATATGTTGTAAAAGAGAATCGTGACATGGGGAAAGCCCGTGTGCACCAATTGCGAATGACCAGCAATGGAAAACAGAAGGAGACGTCAAAAGAGATTGTTTTGAAGAAAGAATTTTCAAAGCTATTTCCGACGGATACCGGTAAAATTACGGATATATTTATGGATACCAATTTTAATGATTTGGTGCGAACTGAATACACCGCTGGTTTGGAGGACAAATTGGACGAAATTGCCAATGGAACGAAGAATTGGCGCGAAGTCATTGGGAATTTTTACGAGGGTTTCCACCCAAAAGTCAAGGAATTTTCGGCGATGAAGCGGGAAGTTCCAAAAGAGAAATCCAAATACACGCGGAATTTGGGGAAAGATCCTGAAGGAAATGAAATCATTGCACGAATGGGTCCCTATGGGGCAATTGTTCAGATGGGCTCAAAAGAATTGGGCAATGTGAAATACGCGATGATTGAAGGTGGAAAATCTGTAGAGACCATCACTATTGGTGAGGCGATTGAATTGCTGAAATATCCTAAGAATTTTGGAATGTATAATGGCTTGGAGTTAGTTTTGAAGAAAGGCAAATATGGTCCTTATTTGGAATACAACAAGAAAACCTACAGTTTGAAGAATGCGGGTGTATCATTGGACGAAATAACCCGTGAGAAGGGCATTGAAATTATTACGACGAATGATGGATATGTTCCGAAAAAAAAATGATGGTAAAAATTATTTTATTATAAGGTTTTGTTCAGACTATATAAATGAGCTCTAGAACTTTTCGTCATTCAAGTGGCGGTGCTGCTGGTGGTGGCGTTGCTGCTCGTGATGACGTTGCTGCTGGTGATGGCGTTGCTGCTGGTGATGGCGGTGCTGCTCGTGGTGGCGGTGCTTCTGGTTGTGCAACTGTTGGTGGTATTCAAGAGAGTATGGTGATCTCATATCTTTTTTGGTCTTTTTTAACAGGCCTTATTTCTTTCAACCTGAGGGAAAAATTTTCTCAGAAAGTTGTTGGAAAATTAAATACCCTGTTAGCTTCGACAGTTCGAACTTCAAGATCTCCGCAAGCTAATCCTAAATTGGCTGCGGATGATGAAACACCATGTTTTGTAGATACATCAACTACACATGTGAGAACCGTGCCCACCTTGATCAAGAAATTTGGTGTGAGAATACTTGCACCTATTTTAGAACATGCAAAATCGTTCAGTGGTTTTTCTTTCTCAAAAAGAAAATTCCGAGAAACTCAACAACTAATAGACGTAATACGGGATGTCTTTTCCAAACATCTTGTAGCAAGAATTCGGACCCTACTTCCGGAAATATCCGAACTTTTTGGAGATGCGAAGCTTCTTTCTTTGTTTGGACTTTTCAAGAATGATCTTAAGCTTTGTATGATCTTTTTTGGATTGCTTGTCAAGAATAACTTCTCTGACTCTGAAAGATTCAGAAAGTTTTGGTACATCATGCTGAAGTGGATGATCTTTAATAGATATATCGAGTTACTTATCTCGCTGGTCAGCAATATTATCCAATTTGATGATGGCACAAAATTGAAGGTATCTTACAATCTCATGAGACTTCTACGAGAATATTTGTCCGACATCACTCCTCTTTCTTCACATCATCATACCGGCAGAGATTTTTCATCATTCGATGAAATAAAAAATTTTGTCAATGCTGTAAAGAGCAAGATAGATGATCTTGTCACAATCTTTCAATCTATTTCTCCTCACATTTTGAATCGAGATTATATTATTAAACATTTTAAAGCAATCAATTTCTGTCTTGAAGAATTGGATGAAGGGCATTCTGCAGAAACAATTGCACGAAAAATTGCACAATGGTTCAACATTAATCCAAAAGATTTTTTAAATAATGTAGATCCAAACAGCGCAACAAGCCCACAATGTGTGATTACATCGTTACTTTCGATCGCTAAAGAAAACAAAGCATCTCCAGAGCTTTTAAAAGATTTGAATGATTCCAATGGGATTTTTTCTACAATCGTTAAATTTAGAATTGCCCACCTTAAGAAATTAAAAAGGATCCAAGAAGCCGAACAAGATCTTGAAAGATCGATGATTGAGACTGAAAAAGTCAAACAAGACCGTGAAAGATCGATGATTGAGACTGAGCAAATCAGACAAAAACGTCTTGCTGAAGAGATAAAAACAGCTGATCTTCTTAACGAACTTCAAAGAAAACAAATCAAGCGT
>Ga0255098_1000528_pt1 | contig 10079 bp, 19 predicted proteins | sample Colum_Atlam_RepC_2_FD_188440 | JGI IMG/M metagenome (GOLD analysis project Ga0255098, IMG submission 188440) | Freshwater microbial communities from Columbia River, Oregon, United States - Colum_Atlam_RepC_8d | ecosystem: Environmental > Aquatic > Freshwater > River | place: USA: Oregon... | reverse complement strand
AGACAAATGAGCCGCCTCTTCGAAGTCAGATATTTCCTAATTGCGACATGGCCGTAAAGATGCATCACAGCCGCTCTGTCGGCCTATACAATCAAATGCTTGAAGCGGGCGTCTGTCGAGAGCAAGCTCGTGGCGTCTTGCCTCAAAATCTCTACACAGAGTATTACGGCACGTGCAACTTAAATAATCTAATTAAATTTATAGATCTACGGACACATGAAGGTGCTCAGTGGGAAATTCAACGTGTGGCCGAGGCGTGTAGAGAGATTGCTGCAGAGTTGTGGCCTGTAACACTTGACGCTCTTAAGCGAGCTCGGGAGAAAAACAATGAGTGATGTTAGAGATCAACAGAAAGTGGAGTCAAGCATAAAGGATCTGGCATACAGCATCGAAATGCTCAGCACGCACGCAGGCCGAGGAGACAGTTTCGCCACTGTCTACGATGCGCTTGAGCGTGTATTCGAGGCGACAGGTCACACTTATGCTGCTGCTATTGCAAGAGATAGAGCAGTTTCTGCAAATAAACGCGAAAGAAAAAGATCAAGTAAGTACTGACTTTAAACATGTTTTTGTTGCTAGCTATAATTTTAATAGGTAAAGAAGGAGTTTTAGGTAGATGAGTAAGTCTGAGTTTGTTGTTCTAGGTCTTGCGCCACGTGATGCTGAGTTTGATAAGCTCGTGTCTGAGTATGAAGCTCTAATGTTGGAGAACGAAAATACCAACTGGAGCTGCATTACAAATAAGACAGCGACACCATCGCAGAAGAGAGCTTGGGAACTCAAGGAGTTTTTTAATTTTGTAGACCCAGAGAGAGTTCGCGAGCCCGTCTCAGATCTAGACGATGATGAGGCACCTGTCTACACATGCCCAAAAAACATGTTTGAGCATACAGTCCCTCACAAGCATCTTTCAGACGCAACAAATAACGAGGATAGTCCTGCGATCCTGCTTGACATTGAGAAAATCCTGTTGGCACACCCAAACGTCAAGAAGATCCTTGTGAGACTTGATACGTAAGAGCAGATAGTTCTTTTACAATGGGGGCGTTTGGTTTTCGACAGGGTGAGTGCGCTTTATGGGTGCAAGTATCCAACGGTGGCACATGGATTGACAGTGCTACAAATGTTAAATGCCAACGATGACGTTGAATTCGAACTAGCAATCGCTGCTTGATCGCGGGGCTTCCATTGGCCTTGTAAGCAAATAATGGATATGCGACGAGCGTCACGCAGAAAGAGTTGACCAAAAAATGGTTACCCTCATTGTATGAGGTGGATCGACGTTCTCAGGTCGATGGTGGCTTCTGAGAGAATTTTGCAAGATTAGTAAATCTTGATAAACTTGTGAATGACCTGTTTGTGCTCTTATTTTGGACGCGGGTTCGACTCCCGCCGCCTCCACAATTTTATGTGAACTTTAGCGCGTTCAGGAATAGTTATGATTGTCTGGAAACAGACGACTGGAGATGTGTTCATGGAAGCGTCATCAAGCGGTTCTATTGTAACGATTCCCATCTCCATAAAAGTCCTGAACGCACAAACAATTGTGACAGCTAATCATGTCCAAGTTTCAGGTACTGGTAACACAATACGTGACGCATTTAAATAATTCAGGCACAGCCTAATTCACCAGCTCGGTCTGCGACGTGAAGAAGCGGCTTGTTATGAATTCTATTGGAGCGAGGCAGCGCACGCATACTGCGATTTTCTTGCAGCCTCAATTTTACGTCATAACAAGACGATTGAGAGTAAGTTTAGAGACTCTGAAGATCTAGACACTCTCGTTTCATTGATGACACCAACAGAGCGTCACTATGCGCTTACTAGGTCTTGGCACAAGATCTGTCGCTGGAGGCACAGAGAAAATGTTTAATGAACAAACCGAAATGCTCATTCTGTTGTTTTTGACGCTATCAATACTCGCACTAATGCAACTTTAAAAGGAGACGTTCGTAGATGAAGCTAAGTGATGTCAATTTCTCAGGTTTTGATTGCACAATCTCGGCCGTCAGCCGCAGCACTGCTGTTGTCTCAAATCCCACCCAGGATTTCTGGCTCTACATTCGTTACGACGCGGCCGAGATTGCACGAGGCCTTGATTTCTTTACGGACCCGGCGCGCCACTTTAGTGCACGTCTGCCCTCGGGTCGCACTCTAACTGTAAAGAATGGCAAAGTTTTATTTGAGGGCACCTCTGAGTCAATTGTGGGGACACTCAAGCGCCAGGCGCTAGGACTGATCGATGACTTGCTGACATCTCGCTCAAACAAGCAATAAGCATTTGATTGCTGCTATTTTAAAGCTATGGGATTCTATTGCACTAAAATATCGAAAAGACAAATTCTGTGCAGGCGATCTTGTCTATGTGGTACCTAGATATACAGGCAGGAAAAAATATGGTCCTCGACGCGTCGCGGTCTGCATTACTGGTCCTACTACATGGGAAACACATGACGGCTTGACGAAAGGTCTGATGCTGTACTATCCTGACACACAACGGGTCTTTGGCACTTCCTTCGACTCATTTATAATTGACAAGCTAGAGAATCTCAAGGAGCCAACGGGCGATGATGTTGATATGTAGACACAGCCCTTTGACTGCTAGAGACTGTGCAATAGGGGCTCTAGATGTTTTAGCCTATTATCGACATCGAGTGACGCCGTGAAACACGCAGCCACGCAGGAATTAAAAGAAAGGCTCAACATGAACAGCATGCATGAAGTTACAGACAGTCAGTTAAACAACATATTTCAAGTGGAGACGAATGTCTGGAGCTATCTCATTCGAAATGAAATTGATGATGTGCGACATCGTCTCAATCCAGACCTTCGAAAGAGGGTTGATTGCTTTGAAAAAAAGTTTTGGGATACTCTTACAGACAGGGCACAAGAGTTGACCACTATTGTTGCAAACAACATCTCGCGAGACAAGCACAACTTTGCACAAAATGTCGCAAGATTTCATCCTGCAGGGCCTGCTCTCTTCACCATCTTCAAGACTGCAGACGCAACTGTAGGAGGTGCTGCTTGGGCGATACTACGACAGCTACGCAAGCGCGCTTCAACTGTGTCCGAAGCGCGTCACATTTTGGGCGACCCGTACCTCAGTTGGGATGAATGCACTTGAGAAATGAGATACTTGAGGTCTTCGGCCGAGGAGAGCTTGTCAGAGTTTTGCCTGGCACTGTATTGTCAGGTCATGGCCCTGCTGGGCCCGAAGAGTTTGCGGTTGTTGTGCGAGGCTGCTCAGAAAACTCTAGATTCGGTATTCACGAGATTTTGTTTCGCGGCGATGTAGTTCGTTGCTCCTCTTCAAGGATGATGCGTGCTGTATGAGGGACAGCTAGTTCACGTCCGCGACGGCCTGACCGGTCGCTATATGGGCGTTGGGATCATCGTAGATGAAGTAATAAAATCCTCAGTATATTTTGTTTTGGTTGATGGCGTTTTTGAAGCCTATTCACATACAGAACTAAAACCCGTGTCGAAAAACAGTGGATCAAAAAAGTCATGATACATATAAGCCGAAGCTGAGAGTGGGCGACCTTGTCGAGATCCTCGTCGAAAAAGAGGCAGATCCCGACTTTGCGCTCGTCGTCAGTATCACAGATTTTGTTGTTTTGCTTCGTGTCCTGCACAGGGGTGAGATAAGGACAATTCATGAAGACTTACTCCGTAGAATTGAAGTAGACTGATGTCAGCACACTTGGAACTTTATCCAGAGGGAACCCTGCTTAGGGCGCGCAGAGATCTTCTTGTTTTTAGCTCTCGTGAAAGATCGGAATGTCATACTCTGCAGAAGGGTACCACTGCTATCGTCTTGGGCGATCCCATCATTTTACCTGAGGTCACATATGTGAGGATCCTGGCCGGCGGCGCTATTTGTGAGATGGACATAACAGCAGTACACACTTCTTGGTCAAAGTTGTCTCATTAGCAATTTCCGCGGATACTTAAGTGCATGCATGTATCACTCATCACGAGACACTTCAGAGATCACAGCAGAAAAGAAAATAATATCTCTGTCGGTACATGCGGAACACTGAGCGCAGATGTTTACTCTTACACCAATGACAAGCTGCCGGGTGGAGACGTTATTATTCCAAGCGGCTCAATGATACTGGTCACTGCACTAGTCGCAGATGGAGAGTGGATAGAAGTTCTCGCACTTGAACGGCAGTGGCTCACACATCATACGTCCTTAGAGACGTGCCTCGTTATTTGCTGCACTACTTGTACAGATTGAGCGCACTGAATAGAATTGCATTCTAGGAGATTAGGTTAAATGGCAAAAAACACGATAATGCTTCGCGTCGGTCACGTCTCAGTCACAAAAGAGCTGAAGTCCCAGCTTGGTGACTTTGAACAGCTTTGTGACGAAGCATTGTCAATTGGCAAGACAGGACTTTTAGCTGAGATGCTTGCAGAGATTTACAGTAAGTTTGCAATGCTAAAGTATCAAGAGGCTGCAGCGACACCCGCAGGAAGTCTTCCGTTGTGCGATACATGCGGCATGCCCTTTGAGGGTGAAGGCACACTTGTAGCGACAGAAAATTTAGCGGGCATCATCATGTGCGACAAGTGTATGCACTGATCGTCAACAGGGAGAAAAGTCATGGCAGACGAAAATAGCGTTACAGCTAGAGCAAGAGCTCTAATCGAAAATCTCGATATTCGTGGCGAGTGGTCACACTGTCGCTATTTAAACGTCCACTCTGTAATTGAAGGGTCGAACTCGACATACAGAAATATTGCTGACACAGGTGAAGAGAGTATCGCTCGATTTATAGCAGCCGCGCCGGCACTGATGCTCAAGATGATTGATATGATTGAAAATCGTCCTAAGGCGGCAGACGTCTTGTTTCCTTGCGACTGCATCTACAGGAATGATGGCGTGCCCAGCATTTCATGCTCTAAGTGCGAGGGAATTGGGGCAACGCTTGAAAAGATTCAAATCAACAACTAAAAGCGCTTTTCATCAATATTTAAGCGCAACATGAATTAAGATGGAGTTTTTATGGCAGAAGAAGGTGGAGCTACAAGGATTAGAGCGCTCCAGATTAGGGACAACTCTATCGGCGCTGACGATCTCAACGGTGCAGAGGCACCTCAAATTAGAGAGAAGATAGGTATCACTTGGACCAGCGGTTCTCAAGTGCCTGTCTTAATTTCATCATCTCAGCTAGAGATGCTCTCGATCGGAACTTCGCCTAATAATCTGCTTCAACTAGACTCACTTGGCAGACTTCCATCTGTTGACGGCAGCCAACTTACAAATTTACCATCAATGGGAGCGCAGGGCGCTCCGGGCCCCCAAGGAGCTCAAGGTTCGATTGGATCGACAGGTTCTCAAGGAACCACAGGTGACTCTGGCGCACAAGGTTCTACAGGATCACAGGGCGCGACTGGAGCAACAGGAGCACAGGGTTCTCAGGGATCGATGCTGACGGCATCCAACAGTACGCCCTCTGCAATAGGCACCGCTTCTTCAGGCATCAGCGCAGAATATGCAAGGGCTGATCATACCCACCAGGGCCAGATAACGGCGTTGTTGGATCGCTATGAAGAGTTGTCAAATCAAACGTTTACTGAGAACGCACATGGCGGCACAGTGGCCGCGTCTCCCACGAGAGACATTCAGACTGCGATTGATGCGACTCCAGCAGGGCCTGCATGTCAAGTAATTGTGGGCCCCGGCTCTTATGCGGGCTCGGGAGTCACAATACCATCAGGCAGAAATAATATTTCAATCGTGGGACCGATGCCTCAAGATTTTGGAGGCACTATCGCATCGCTCTCAAGCGGTCGCACTTTTACAGTTGGCAACAACGTCACCCGCGCGAGAATTATAGGACTTCAGATTGAAGGCCTAACAACTGTTTCCACGACAGGCACTGGCGTCCACAGGTTTGAGCGCTGCCAGCTCGGTGGAGGCTTGTCGATTGGCGCAATTTCGTCTACAATATATTTTGTAGGATGCGAGGTTGGAGCTGTCACGGTCGCCGCAGGCTTTACAGGAACAATACTGTTTGATAGATGTCTTTTCACTTCTACATTTACAAACTCTACTTTTAATCCTCTCAAAATCTTGATAAGCGATTGTGCAGGTCTTGCTACAGCGCCAGCAACAACTGCAATTTTAAATGGTAGATTCCAGACTGCTGATGGCAATACCCTTTATTACGCTAATGGTGCTCTGCTTCTCAAGACTCCGCTGACTGTTATTAATGCACTCACACCTGCTGCAGATCGCCTTCCTTACTTTACAGGCGCCACAACAGGTGCTCTTGCTACATTTACGACTTTCGGAAGATCACTAGTTGATGATGCTGACGCTGCGACAGCAAGGACAACATTGGGCCTGGGGACTGCAGCGACGCAGGCTGCGACAGCTTTTCAGCCTGCAGACGCAACATTGACAGCGATCGCAGGTCTTACGACTTCAGCAAATAAACTCCCATATTTTACCGGTACTGACACCGCCACCGTCACAGATCTAACTTCGGCAGGTCGTCTCTTGATTTCAGTAGCTTCGGCTGGCACAACAGGACAGGTTCTCACTTCTGCAGGCGGTACTGCTCCTCCAACATGGTCTTCTACTTCAGGCGGAGCACAGGGTGCAACAGGTGCACAAGGCGCTGCTGGCGCGCAGGGAGCGTCAGGAGCTCAGGGAACAGCAGGAAGCAGAGGAGCTCAAGGCGCGCAAGGCGCTACAGGTACGGGACTGCAAGGTTCGCAGGGATCTGCAGGAGCGCAGGGTCTAGCAGGTGGCACCGGTGCACAGGGAGCGCAAGGTCCACAAGGGCCTTCGGGTTCTGGCAGTTCAACGACTGGGGCGCAGGGAGCGCAGGGTTCACAGGGTTATCAAGGTGCGGCAGGAGTTTTAGGCACGACCGGAGCCCAGGGAGCGGCCGGATTCCCTGCGCCGGCAACGTGGTCGACAGAGTGGGTGGCTGCGAGTGGAGGAGCTCTAATTAGCGCTAGCGGATTCACCCTACAGAACCTGTCTTCTGGAGGTCTGAAACAGGACAGCGCCGGTAACTGGTACGAAGAGCTGACATCTACGACAGCCGTGGGTAGAATTATCCATGGTTCTCTCACGCCTTCAAGCACGACGCCCTGGGAAATGGAGTGGGATGTTGCATGTTCTGCATGGGACGGAGGCACAGGTCTCGAAGCCGATGAGGGCACTGGTGGCAGACGCAGTAGATTCTTCTATAACCACGCCTCAGGAGAATGGCAGCAGGCTAGCGCAGCGCAGGTCACAGGTCTATTTGATATCGACACAGACGATCGCGTCATCATGACTATGAGGTCTAGACCCGGCGGCATGAGAACGTATTTTGTGGACGGTGCTGCAGTAGGCGGAACACGTTATTCTGTAGATGCAACCACACAGGGCACTGCTCGTTATTGCTGGGCAAACGGCGGCGCGACCACTGTGACACGCACATATCGTGTATATTCGTTGCGTCTCCTTCACAATTCAGTGTCTTCAGCGCCTGCGTACACACGAATCGTCTCAACGCCCGTTCAACCCTAATCAGTCAGGAGGAGCTATGCTCTTCAAACTTAAAACACTCCGTATGGCTCTTTTAGGATTTACGGTATTTGCATGCTCCTCTGCCACTTCCGCACGCATGACCGTCAATTCGAAAATGACACCCAGCTTGCCGGCAAGGAAGGTAGAATTTTACTACTGTGAGATTGATAGCGAGTTACACAGGAAGACGTATCCTGCGATTCGCCTAAGGACAGCACACGTTCCTGATTACTTTGAGTTCATCATCCCGACGGGCGGATCAATTCGTGGTAAATGTTATATGCTGGCGATGCCCGATCCTTAAGTTCGTGTAAAGCAGGCGAATGCTTGTTATAATAGTTCATATGATGCAGCTTGGAGACATATGAATAGCAGTCTAACTGTGCTTGATCTAAAGGGTGCCGCCGACGCGCTCACATCTTGGCTTATTGAAAGATGCGGTGAAGAACCTCACTTTCTTGAAAGTCTAATTCGCGACGGGTTTCCCGGCGTCGAGATGATGACAGAAGCCGACGTTGTTCGTTGGCTTGATCTTGCGAGGGTTGCTGATACTGCCTGGTACAATGAGTTTACCAAGCAGGGTCTGGTTCGATAAGGCACATAGGAGACACACATGCTAGTAACTGAAATCCTGAATAGTATTCGTTCTGCGTCTGGCACCAATGAGAAGAATGCGCTGATTCGGCAGCATTCAAAGAACGAGGCATTCTGCACGGTTCTCCGCCTCGGTCATGATCCCTTCCTGCCCTTTCACATCGTGAAGATTCCAAAGACTGATGCGAAGGCAAGAAATGTCACAGATCCAGAGAATGTGCGCTGGGATCGCTTCTTTGCTGCTGCCGACGACTGTGCCGCCCGGCGTGTCACCGGCAATGCTGCAATTGCTAGAGTTCAGGATGTTTTCCTGAAAGTCACTCCTGAGGAAGAGGCAGAGATGCGCAAGATTCTGGATAAGCATCTCGCACTTGGCGCTTCCACAAAGACGATCAACAAGGCGATCCCTGACCTCATTCCCACATTCGAGGTTGCTTTGGCTCAAAAATTTGAGGAGAAGCGAATCTCAGGTCGCTCTGAGGTTGCAGTCGAGCCAAAGCTGGACGGCATTCGGTGTTTTGCTGTTGTCGAAAACGGACACACGACGATCTTCGCTCGCAGTGGCAAGCTGATCACTAATTTTGACAACACGATTGGACGAGAGCTCTCACTGCTGGGAGACGGCTGCTATGACGGCGAGATCATGGGTCAGGACTTTATCGATCTGATGCGTCAGGCTTATCGTAAGGAAGACGTCGACGTTTCTAGAACTTATCTTGCGCTCTTTGACTTTTTGCCGCTGAGTGAGTGGCAATCAAAGCAACCTCGTCTGTCTACACGTGAGCGTTACGAGAGTCTCAAGTCGAGACTCAACAGTCGAACAGATCTTGTCTCCCTTCGACTTGTTGAGCGCCACTATGTTCCCGCAGACATGCGTCAAATCATGAAGCTCCATGACGAATTTGCTGCAGCAGGCTATGAAGGCGCGATGATCAAGGACACCTCTGCTGCGTACAAATTTGGCCGCGGCTGGGAGGTCATGAAGCTCAAGGCATTCTCAGACGTTGATCTGCCGATTCTTTCTTTTATCGAGGGCACTGGCAAGCATGCAGGCAAGCTCGGCTCTGTCATTGTCAATTTCAACGGTGTGGACGTTCAGGTCGGCAGCGGCTGGTCAGACGAACTGCGTGAATCAATGTGGTCAGATCCCAAGTCCTTCATCGGTCGAATCATAGAGGTGCGCTATCAGGAAGTTACGCCTGATGGTTCTCTTAGATTCCCAACCTTCAAATGCTTTAGAAACGACAGAGATGAATGAACATATTCTATCTTGACAAGAGCGCAACAGTTGCTGCTGAGTATCATTGCAATAAGCACGTCGTCAAAATGATCCTTGAGGCAGGACAAATGCTATGCACAGCTCATTGGCTTACTATGCCTGAGTTTAAGGCGAGAGTCCAGCTGGGCCTAAAGCCCAAGGCCGCGATCCAGGAAATTCGAGCACTGAAACCCGCACAAGACTTGCCACCATGGGGCATCACACATGTGAATCATCCCTCCTGCGTCTGGACGAGGCAGTCGGTGCAGCATTACAGGTGGCACTCCGATTTAGGCCTAGAGCTTTGTGCTGAGTATACCAAGCGCTATCAGAAGCACCACAAGTCAAAGGTCGTGCATGAGTGGCTAGCAACTCACTTGCCGAGCATTCCAGATCTGCCTTTTGTGGATCCGCCCACCTGCATGCCTGAAGATGCGAAGGTGCCGGGAGATGCTGTGCTGTCTTATAGAAACTACTACAGTGTCTATAAGCGGCGGATGACAGTCTGGCGTCCACGAGCGCCTGAGCCCACTTGGTTTTAATTAGTTGTGTGTTGTAGTGTAAAAACTTTTGAGCTGTGATATAATAATTGTAGGCAACAATTGAAAGGATTGAAGAGCTATGTCTGCCAAAGATAAGAAGCTAGAGAAGACGAAGGAAGTTCAACAGCACAATCTCCGCAAT
>Ga0255098_1000527_pt1 | contig 10083 bp, 6 predicted proteins | sample Colum_Atlam_RepC_2_FD_188440 | JGI IMG/M metagenome (GOLD analysis project Ga0255098, IMG submission 188440) | Freshwater microbial communities from Columbia River, Oregon, United States - Colum_Atlam_RepC_8d | ecosystem: Environmental > Aquatic > Freshwater > River | place: USA: Oregon... | reverse complement strand
TTCTTAAAGTATGTTTTTTTATTTTTATAACTCTTTTTTACTATTTACCAATTGTGGTCGCACACAGGGCACAAGTAAGTGTATTTCAATTGGTCGTCGTCCGTGCGAATGTACAAAATGTCGTCGTTTTCGCATTGTTTGGGGTTGGGGCACTTCTTGGTAATGTGGGGCAAGGTGGGGTCAAATTTGGCGTATTTGGAAACTTCGGCGCGCTCTGCGTCCACCACCTTGACCACCCGCCGCGAAACGCACTCCGAATACGGCATTTCTTCTTCGCTGCCGCATTTGCGGCAATAAAGCAGGAGCAAATCGTCGTCGCCCGACGTAATCTTCAAATACAGCATGTTTTCGCAAACCGCGCAGAACTTCATCTTTTTTTTATGGCGACACATTTATTGTTCTCATATTTTCTGTTTACTTGTGTACTTTTTTCGAAACAAGTCCGAGAAGAGGACCAAGAGGCCGAGGACGTAGACGAGGTAGACGACGCAGACCTGCTGCATTTGACCGTTGGAACAACTGTACGAGTAGAGCCCCATGGCGAGACCGAACACGAATTGGGTCAATTGGAGGGTCGTGACGAACTTGGCCATTTTTCCGCCGAACCCCAAACAGCGCGCCAGAAAATAAGAGTACATGAAGGTGTGGACCCCGGAATTCAAAGCGACGGTGTAAATGGCCCAGGGGGCGCGATTGACCGTGGTAGCCCACGTGCAGACGACGATTCCGCAGTGGTGGTACACTTGGAGGAGGCTGGGTTTCGCCCTTTTTCCGTAACGGTCCGACTTGGCGATGATGACCCACGTGTCGAGAAACTCGTAGTACTTGCTCCAGTAAAACAACGTCGCCCAGTAATCAATGTAATAGTGGTCCCATGTCCATGGGTCGCACAAACTGCCGAAACCTTGGTTGGCGAACATTTGAAAGGAGACTTGAATGGAGCCGACGAAAAGGTAGGCTGAAAAGACGGCCAAGGCCAAATTGTGCAAGACGACGGCAAAACTGAATGTCCGACTGGTGCGGCCGTCGAAACCTTTCAGGCCATATTGTTTGAATTCGGCCAAGGAAACGTATTTTTGAAATTTCAGCCGCTCATAATGGCGCGCCCACATGCGCTCTTGTTTTTGCGGCGAGTACGCGTTTTCCAAGACAAAGGTCAAGGCCGGCAAACTGACCAAGTAGGCAGCCAAGGCGCCCCCCACATCATAGACCGACATCATGCAAATTGGTACTGTTTGCACGATGTTTTTTTTCTGTTTTACTGTTTTCTATTGTTTGCTGGCAGTCAACCATAAAGTCGCGGTTACGCGAACAAGTTGAAAAATATTACTTTTATTTAATCTTATGGTTTGTGTTTGCGGGTCACCTGCAATAAATACGGAACCGTTTGTCGTCAAATGCGAGTGGTCGCTCGCATCATTACAAAAAGTTATTTTTTGAAATGGGTAATATGTTGGAGGTAGGGCATAAGAACTAGCATTGCCATTTGTTCCTTCAAGATAATAATAATAATTTGTATTCAAATCCGGAACGACCTGAGGGCCGGTAACACTTGATTGATTCACGTACACATTTTCGTAGTCAGATAGACCCGTAGGTCCAGTCCAGCCCGTGGGTCCGGTTTGGCCAGTGAGTCCAGTTTCACCGGTGGGTCCAGTCCAGCCAGTCGGTCCAGTCCAACCAGTCGGTCCAGTCCAACCCGTAGGGCCTGTAAAGCCAGTTGGTCCAGTCCAGCCCGTAGGGCCTGTTAAGCCAGTTGGTCCAGTCCAGCCCGTGGGTCCGGTTTGGCCAGTGAGTCCAGTTTCACCGGTGGGTCCAGTGCAGCCAGTGGGTCCACTCCAGCCAGTCGGTCCAGTCCAACCCGTAGGGCCTGTAAAGCCAGTTGGTCCAGTCCAACCCGTGGGTCCGGTTTGGCCGGGTCTTTTAATCAATGAAAATATTTCACCTGTCACTCCTACTCCAGTCGTGCCAGGGATGATTTCTTGCGCAACTAAATCACGAAAAGCTTGTGGCCCCGTCATTCCAGTACTACTCAACTGCCAACCACCGACTGCACCCAAAACACTAACGGCCGGTCCAACTGTGACGGTAGGCGCCGCCAAGCCAGTGTTGAAATAAGCAAGGCCGTTGTTGTCCATTCCAATATCCGCTTTCTGTAACAAATTAGTTGAATACATTGTAATCGTTCCAGGACCAATGACTAAATTGCGCCAAAAGTATTGAGAATTGCCAAGAGAATACATGTCGGATTCGGCCGGCAGAAAATCTCCTTTCAACTGGACAATGTTTTTTTCGTTCGTCAAAAACAACCCATTTGTTTCTGTAAATTGGGCGAGGCCTTGTAACGTCAACGTCGTTTGGGAAGTTATCGTGGAAATAATGCCTATCAGTCCCTGTTGTTGACTTATAAATGGCCCATCGACTAGTAAATCATCGATAAAACGAGTATCGTACCCAACAATGTCAGCTGAAACCGTATTTGAAGTAAATGTGCCCGTAGCACCTGTTGGTGCCATGGTTCTGTACGTAAAATCGGGTGACCCCGTTATCCCGATGCCGTCGGTAAAAGTGATGTATCCTGCTTCAGTAGGAACGTCAATGTGTCCAGTCGGCCCCGTCATTCCGGTGGGTCCCGTTTCGCCCGTCGGTCCGGTTTCTCCCGTGGGTCCAGTTTCTCCTGTCGGGCCTGTGCTTCCCGTACTGCCGGGTTGAGACGCTCCCGCTGGGCCAACTGGGCCCACTGGACCCATTGGACCTGCTGGAAATAAGTCTCGATTCGCACATATCAGAGACCGTACTCTTCCATAAAGTATCTGGTCCGAAGAATTCATGGTAAAAATATATATTTTAAATTTTAATTAAAGAACGGCGATTCGTACTTTTTATAATGGCAACACCACATTAGATTTACTGTTCCTGTTCCAATTATGTTCGTCCATAAATTTGCTTTTTTTGCTGGAGCTAGGATGCCTTTTTTTGAATGTGGTTCAAGAATTTCTTCAAAGGGTGTTACCCCTAAGCGATTCTTACTATATTAAATCTAAAACTATCATTTACCATCGTAGGTGCTGTATTTGCAAATGTTACATTCAAAAAACAACTGATAGACGCGATAGTTGAGCCTCTCGAAATAACACCCGATAAACTGTAACTACTAACCAATGCAGAGGCCCCACCATTTGGAGGTATTCCCTTCCTATCAATAAAAGGTCCAGTGGACGCACTTGCTCCTGAAATAGTCATAACTACACCAATGATGGTAGTTGGTTGTGTTTGTCTCATACTACATACCGCACTAACCATGTAAACACCTGCTGGTATATTGGTGACTACTCCGTATTCTTGGGCTGTTCCACTTGCTAAGTTTGTATTATCTGAATATCCAGTTCCATTGGGTATTAAACCTGGCGTGTAATTGTAACCTATTTGATTTACTGCTGGTAATGTTGTAACAGTTCCCAAAGTGACAAACTGGTTTGCCGCCAGGGTAAGACCACTTATTGGTTTATTATTCAACTGAATTGCGTTTGTATTCGTAGCACCAATCGAAAGAGCACCAGCAGTCGCCGTATCTATATCGTTAGTTTTTACAGCACCAGTAAGGTTAATTACTTCTCCTACAACGTTCGTAATTGTTCCTACTGCCGTTCGCCCTACCGAAGTCGTTGTAGCATGAGTCCCACCTAATGTAAGCGTTCCAGAACCTGCAGTATCCATAGAAGAACCAACAATACCAAAGGTCGACATATTAAGTGCTTGGGTTGCCGTTGGAACAAATGGGACATTTTGAAAAGACACACCAGCAATAGGATTTCCAGTGCTTGCCAACATTTGACCCGCTGACCCAGTAGTTCCATTAATATTCACTCTAAAATTGAGTGCGTTTATAGCGGTTGGATTCGTTATGCTTCCTATAGTTGTCAGGGTAGAATTCGTTGTCCCCAAATTAAGAGTTCCAGCAACGGCACTATCTACGCCATTTGTGAGAAACCCAGCAGTAAAATTATTCACTCCAGTCCAAGTGTTATTCTGGGTCAAAAGAGAAGTAGCACCGCTCAAAGTGGAAGTGATATTGCTGTAATAATCACCACCAAAAAGAGTAAATAAGTTAAGAGGCACTGCCCCAGTTCCAGTAGTATAAACCTGTATTTGAAGACGACTATTGACACTCGCCATAGTGTAAGGACCGACCAATGCCAACGAGCAGTGAAAAGCGTCTGGGTCAGCAGAATTAATCGCATTAACGTCACTTGAAAATCCACTTGTTCCAATTTGAGCGACAAAAGCACCAGCACTACTGACTTCATTGAGGTGAAAGTGATAATACAACTGCCCTGGTTGAGCGGTAGTATATCCCCAAATTAACATAGACCATAACCCAGTTGGAATTGTAAGAGTATTTGGAAATCCTACGTCTGTCGTAAAAGTAGATATGAGTGTATTAGTCCCACTCGCTATTGACGTCATAGTGTAAAAATTGTTGGTTGTAGGTGAGTTGATAGGAGCGAGTGTCTGCTGTAATACACCAACGGAAGGAGCGATAATGGGGTCAGTCTGTGTCGTAGCGTAGTTAAAATACAAAGTCAAACCATTCCCAGAGTAATTCCCTATCAACCCATCCACATATCCTTTTGAGGCGGCGTCATTACCGAGTACGGGGTCGGGAATATGAGGCGGTGTATTAAAAACGGTCTGCCCGTTTATATTCAAATCTGTCGCACTTACAGAGTTAATATTGGCAACATTAATAATACCATAAGTATCCATATCCAGCGTATTGTTCGCTGTATCTGAAAAAGGAACGCCGCCCCATACCATAGAATTATCAATCACACTTTTTTGAAGGAGTTGCCCATTCGTTCCAGCAAGTCCGTTAATTTGTATTTCAGTTGAAGATATTGTTATTGTAGTGACGTTATTCGTGTCCTTCACTTCTATGGATTGAGGGGTTATTGACGTGCTTTCTGTCCCGTCAATAATCTTCATAGTTGTATTTGGGTATCTAACTTCGGTCATATATGTATTCTTGTATTTTATTTTCACGGCGGGTCGCTAAACAACTGAAGGTATCTTATTCCCAACTCTCCACTAACATAGATAGGAAGGTAAGTCCCAGTTGATTGTTTTGTTCCCGAAACAGAAGGGGTTGATATTTGTAAAACAGTTGGGGACAACGCAGCGGCGTTTAATTGGACGAAATCACCAGTGCCCAACTGTATAAGGCTTAAACCAAGAATTGAGTTATTCACAGCGTCATTGTTCGTCTGCAACACCGTTTGCAGGGGTACAAAGGAACTGCCAGTAGGCCCAGTTTCTCCAGTAGGACCTGTTAAACCCGTTTCTCCGGTCGGTCCTGTTAAACCCGTCGTGCCAGTCCATCCCGTCGGTCCAGTTTCTCCAGTCGGTCCAGTCCATCCCGTCGGTCCAGTTTCTCCAGTCGGACCACCCGGGTCACCTTGAGGCCCCGTATCTCCAGGGGCCCCCGGAGCACCAATAGGGCCTTGCGGTCCCGATGGGAACAGGTCTCGATTCACGCAGATTAATGACCGCACTCTTGCATACAAGATTTGGTCCGAAGAATTCATACTAAAGAATTTTATTTTAATCTGTTCTCTGGGTCGCTTATTACATTTATACTGTAATTTGTTGAACTATCAGACTATAAATGGTTCCGTTTCCTCCATTGTTGGTTCCAAACCAAATGGCAAAAGAAAAAGTTGCTACTGCGCCCGGGGTAACAACGACTGAAAAACTCAAGTGCCCAAAAAGATTAGATGGCGATACGCTACACTGCGCCAAGGAATTGGTCTGTCCAAACGTTGTATTGGCTGCATTATTCATGAATAAATTATTATAAGCAGACCTAACTAACGATGCATCGGTTTGAACTCCTCCACCATTTTTATACCCCAAATTAGCGAATAAATTAGTCGTTACGCCGGATGAATTGACGGATAATGAAGCATTGATTAAATAACTGGCCGTAACAGATGGAACTGAAACATTAAGAAATGTGCTGTTGTCAAATACCTGTCGGTAAGCAGCACCAGCGAACCCGTTATTAATAAAAACTGGCCCCTGCTTAAAAACGGGTAATACCGATGGAGCAGCCCACAATGCCGTAGTTCCATTGCTTGTCAACACATTTCCAGAAGAACCTGCTGACCCTGCTATCTGCAGATTACCTCGGATATTGGTTGTGTTTCCGGATTTGCCAATCGTTACTGCGGTGCTTGTATCTGTTCCAAGCAATAAATTGTTCGCCGACGCGTCAACGGAATAGTTTACCATATTCAATGGGGTTGTCGCCGTGCCGACCCAACTGCTCGAAGAGGTCGCCCAAGTTGGAACGCTCGCAGGACCATTGCTTTTAAGAAATTGGCCATTGGTGCCAGCATCTCCGGCTATCTGCAAGTTACCTTGTAAGTTGGTTGTATTTCCTGATTTACCCAATATGACTGCGGTGCTGGTAAGTGCTCCAAGGAACAAATTGTTGGCGGACGCGTCAATGGCATAGGTTACCATGTTCAGGTTGCTCTCTGCCGTGCCAATCCAACCGCTCGTCGTAGTCGCCCACGTTGGAACGCTCGCAGGACCATTGCTTTTAAGAAATTGGCCACTTGTTCCTGAATCTCCGGCTATTTGCAAGTTACCCTGCAGGTTGGTCGTATTTCCTGATTTACCCAGGGTTACTCCAGTGCTGGTAAGTGTTCCAAGCAATAAATTATTGGCGGACGCGTCAATCGAATACGAGGCCATGTTTAGATTGCTGGTTGCCGTGTCGACCCAACCTCTCTGGTCAATTAAATCTCCAATTTGTTCGTAATTGATAATGTCCGTCGGCGCCGGGCTGAGTTTGTTCACCGTGGTAGGATTCACGTCGAATTGATTCGTCCCGGTCCAAGTGTTGTTGCTACTCAAGAGCGTTGTTCCAGAGTTCAGAGAGGTTTGGATAAACGAATAAAAATTGCCTTCAAAATAGGTCGACAAGAGCCGGGTTACTCCTGGAGTTTTAATCGCATACAAAATTATATACAAGCGGTCGGTCAATGCTAAGGGTATCTCTGCTGGAATCGACAACATCATGGAATACGCAGTAGGATTGTCGTTGGGGGCCGAATTTACATCCGGCGATATGCCACTTCTTCCCAAAAATGTGTCCACGTTCAACGCCGTTTTTTGGTAAAGGTCAAAAAAATAATGAACGTCTTCCGGTGTTTCATCAATGGCTCCATAAACAAAAGCATCCCAAAGGCCTACGGGTATTACGTCAATGCCCAAGGGTTCTGTAATAAATTGGGCAATGTTATTCGACCCATCTAATAAAGTGGTATTTTCAATATGGCCAGCAGCTGAACTCACAATAGGAGACAAGGATTTAAAGGCTGGATAGGTTGGGTCTGTTTGGGAGTAATTCAAAAATAAATTAAATCCGCCGGAGTATTGCCCGACGAGACTGTCCACGTATCCTTTTGGCGCAGCGTCGTTTCCAAAAATGGGCATGGGTATGTGAGGCGGGCTGTCGAAATCAAATTGTCCTACCATGGAGGTTTCCCCCGCCACGGGGGCATGGATACCACCAACATTGGAAAGGACGTTAGAACTCATGTCCACAGTTTGATTTGCAGTTGCCCCAGCATCAAGAACTGCCGCTAAATCAGGTATTTCGCTTACCGGCAAATCCGTCCAAACAGGATTGTTGGTCACAATATCCTTGGTTAAGACTTGCCCTTCGCTTCCTTGACTTCCATTGAAATTTAACATGAATGGCGTCAAGGCTACGTAAGAACCATCGATGGTCGTCGTATTAAAACTTCCGTCACTTAACGTGGTGTAATTTGACCCTGAAGTTCCATGCATAATCAAACTGTCACTGCTTAGAGCGTAATATTTACCCGTCGAATTGTTGAAAGATGTTAACTGAGTGGTATTAAAATTGGTGACCGCTGAACTACCGAAATCTGCAAAGTACAATCCCGTGGTTGAAAAACTACTTTCGAGTCCAGTGGAAACAAATTTTAAATTTTCAGGATTTATGGTCATTGAATCAATGGGGGTCACTTCATTGTCGGTCAATATAATCGATTGGTTGTACGCCCTATTGTTCGTGTTTAAAACAGTCTGCAGGGGGACAATGGAGCTTCCAGTCGGTCCCGTAACTCCAGTCGGCCCCGTTTCTCCAGTAGGTCCGGTGGCACCCGTGGGCCCCGTTTCTCCAGTGTTTCCTTCTCCAGTCGGCCCCGTCACGCCGGTTTGGCCAGTAGGCCCCGTTGCTCCAGTCGGACCACCTGGGTCTCCAGGCGGCCCCGTATCTCCGGGAGCACCAGGAGAACCAATGGGGCCTTGTGGGCCTTCAGGAAAGAGGTCTCGATTCACGCAAATTAATGACCGCACTCTTTCATACAAGATTTGGTCTGAAGAATTCATTATATATACTTTCCTTTTTTTTCGTCGTACAAGGTCAAACTCAAATTGCGGTAACAATCCATCGGCGACAATTTGACGACGTTGTCAAATAAGTCACTCTTTTCCACCATTTCTTCGTGGTAGGCTTGCAGATGGTAGCCCGGAATCCTTGAATTGAGGTGGTGGATGTGGTGGTACTCAATGCCCATGTAGAAATATTTTAAGAAGAAGGGGACTTGAATGAAGGAGCTCCCCAACAATCCGCTGTTTCGTTGCGACCAAGTCTCATTGTTGACGACATAGGGCGGGTTGAAAGAGTGTTGGTTGTGAAACGTCATGAACGACATGGACGCGAAAAGGAAGAGACTGGCGCCATAGACCGGCAGAAGGCCGATTCGGTAAACAAAATTCAAATAAAAATAAACGCCGACGTTGTTGATGGCATGGTCCAGGACAATGAGGGAGAGGGACTTTTCGAATTTGTCCGGGCGGCGCAATTTCTTGAGAATGTAGGTGAAGCGCTGCAATATCCCAAAGTAGAGGACCGGAACGGCCGAGAAAAAGACCAACGGGTGGCGAAACCAAGCATAGAAACGGGGAAGATTTTTGGTGGAGGCGATGGTTTCGTTGAAGCTGTAATGTTGTTTGTTTTCGATGTTTCCGGTCGTTTTGTGGTGGGTGTCGTGGTCCAAAAACCAATTTGGGCTCGTCAATGTCAAAATGCCGGCCACGTGCCCGAGCGCCCAATTGAAGGGGCGGGAGGGACTGTACGAGTGGTGCACGCAGTCGTGAAACACCATAAAAGTGCGCCCCAACATGAACATTTGCGTTAAAATTGGGAATACACAGAACCAAGAGTCTTTCCAAAGCCAAAGAAGGTAACTCGATGTCGCAAAGCTGGCTACATGCCCCTTTAGGTCGACGGCTGCACTAAAATACGAAGATTTATGTTTTTGAAACAATTCGGCTTCCATTTAAATGGACTTCACAAAATCTTTTTAATTTATATAAGTATGAAAAGTCGAAAACAACGGGCTGGGTTTACCCATAATCTGAGAGCGCGGTACGAATCGGCTAGAATTAACAAAAAATCGCCGTCTTACGCCAAGTACGCGAAACATTTGAAGTGGTACCAAAAACCGGCGGGGGCAGCCTATTGGGCGTACAAAAATTTGACGCGGAAGAAACACGCGAAACCCGACACCTTTTACAAACACCCAACAAAACACGCGTCGGTCTCACCAGAAAAGAGGTCGCCTGTAAAACACAAACACGAGGAAATTCATGCTCCAACTAAGAAAGGTCCCAAACACGAAGAAATCCATGCTCCAACTAAGAAAGGTCCCAAACACGAGGAAATTCATGTGCCAAGTCCATCGCCAAGTTCATCGCCACGCGTATCGCCAAATTCATCGCCAAGTCCATCGCCACGCGTATCGCCAAGTCCATCGCCAAGTTCATCGCCAAGTCCATCGCCACGCGTATCGCCAAGTCCATCGCCAAGTTCATTGCCACGCGTATCGCCAAATTCATCGCCAAGTTCATCGCCAAGTCCGAAGTCGAGTCCTTCAATACGCACTGATTTACCAGAAAAAGGGAAAAGTATAAGAAATTCACCCAAAGATTCAGAAAGTACGATTTACCGAAAAGCCAGAGCGGCGAGCGCCACATTGAAAC
>Ga0255098_1000526_pt1 | contig 10104 bp, 9 predicted proteins | sample Colum_Atlam_RepC_2_FD_188440 | JGI IMG/M metagenome (GOLD analysis project Ga0255098, IMG submission 188440) | Freshwater microbial communities from Columbia River, Oregon, United States - Colum_Atlam_RepC_8d | ecosystem: Environmental > Aquatic > Freshwater > River | place: USA: Oregon... | reverse complement strand
GTTCGGGACAGCCGCATCATGCGGTCTGTGATTCCGCCAACGTTCATCAAATTGGCGGTCAGCAAAAAGAAGGGCACGGCCAACAAAATGAACGAGTTGTAAGACTTGAACATTTCATTGAACAACACCATGGGCGACAAGCGCGGTTCGATCAGCAACACCGGCAAGGAGGCCAATCCAAGCGCAAACGCCACCGGCACACGCACAATCAGCAACAAAAAGAAGCCGCCAAAGAGCACCAGCGCGGCGGTGCCCGGCGACAACACAACAGAGTTCATAGGTGCATTCCCTGCTGATCGTCGCGCTCAGAATCAATCAACATTTTTTCGATTAAAAAAGCGATCCAAAAGAAACCCGCCACGGGCCATGCGATAAAGATCATCCACATGGGCAAGTCGGCCAATTCGGAGGTTTGGTTCCAGCCAAACTGCGTGAACTCAATGCCCCAATAGAGCACCACGCAGGCAAAGCCCAGAATCAGGCTGCGGCTGGTCCAGCGAAGGAAGCGGGACATCGCAGGGCTGGGATTGGCCCAGATGTCGACGTCAAAGTGGAGCCCCTCACGAACCCCCACCGTGGCGCCGATCATGACCATCCAGATAAAGAAAAACCGGCTCATTTCCTCGGTCCACATGTAGCGGGGAATCCACTCCGTGAACCGGGAACCTATTTGCAGGGTGACAGGAACCATCAACACCAGCACCGTGATCGCCATCAGTACGACCAGGAGCCGGTGTGCAAGGCGAAGCCAGTAAGACAGCATGAAGTGTCAATTCACTTCAAGGCATTGATCTTGTTGTAAATGGCTTCCGCGCCCACTTCCTTGGCATAGGCGGCCATCACCGGCTCCACCAGCTTTTGCATTTGGGCACGCTCTGTGAAGGCAACTTGCTTGAGCTTGCCCTCTTTGGCATATTTATCCAGCTTGGCTTGATCCTCGGAAGACTCAATTTGCCGCCCGTAAGCGCCAGCCTCTTTGCCGGCGCGAACAATGGCGTCTTGCAAATCTTGAGGCAATTTCTTCAGGGTCTTCACAGAAACGCACAAGGGACGGATGGTGATCGCATGGCGGGTCATCAACAAATTGGGGCCAACCTCGTAAAACTTCATGGCCTCAACCCCTGCCGCCTCGTTCTCACCCGCATTGATCACGTTGTTCTGAATGGCGTTGTAAACCTCGTTGTAGGCAATGACGGTGGGCGCCATGCCAATGGCTTGGAATGTGCGACTCCAAATGGGGGCGCCTTGCACCCGCACCTTGAGGTTCTTCAATTCAGCCAAATTGGTGGCCGATTTGTTGGAGAAAATATTGCGCACACCGCCGCCCGCGTAACCTATCAACATCACCTCGGCTTTTTGTGCGATTTCATCTGCGACGGGCTTGAGAACGTCCTGGTCCAGCACTTTGTTCCAATGCGTCAAATCCGAGAACAAAAACGGTGCGTCAATGAAGGGCGCAGCTTTTGAGAAGGTGGACATGTGAGCAGGCGACACAATCGCGTAATCCACTGCCTTGCCTTGGTTCATGTAGGCGAAGTAATCTTTTTCTAGGCCCAGCTCACTGTTTTTGTGCAACACAAAATTCACAGGTTTGCCGTAGTATTTTTTAACCAGCTCCTCAAAGCGAACCAAGGTCTTTGTGAAAGCATGGTCATCGCCGAATTGGGAGGCGCCATGGAGCGTAATAGCTTGTTGGGCCTGGGCGCCCAACGGCAAAGCAATGGCCAATAAACCGCCGAGCAAGGTGCGACGCACAGATGACATGGTTGTCTCCTATTAAGGTTTAGTTTGAGTCAATCCGGCCCCGAATTTCTCGCCACTGTCCTGCCTCAATACGGGGACATCATCAGGTTAGAACAGTGAAGGGTTTCTGTGTACTAGGGTTTTCATGCAAACGGCATGTCTTTGCCTTGGATGCATTGCACAATAAGTCACGAGCGCATTGCCTGCTCTGCATGCACCAACCTACCACCGCTAGAAAGCCTTTCATGAAATGGAAAATGTCAGACCGCTCTTTGTTTGCGGTCCTGCTGCGGTCCCCTTGGTGGGTCAGCTTTGTTTTGGCTGCCGCGCTGGCTTTGGCGGCTTCGGCTCTTTTGCCAGATGAGTACAAAACCGTCGGTGCCTTGAGCAGTTTTCCCTTTGTGGTGGTGGGCGTCATCGCGGCTTGGCGTCAGCGCGCCAACCTCAGCCCCGAACAAGCGCAAGCGCTGCAAAGCGAGCTCTCGGCCATGAATTGGCGCGCGTTTTCACAATTGCTGCAACAAGCCTATGCGCAACAAGGCTATGGTGTCAATGCTGTGGCCAACAGCGCGATGGATTTGAAATTGACCCGGCAAGGCCAAACCACGGTGGTGTGTGCCAAGCGGTGGAAAGCAGCCTCCTGGGGCTTGGAGACGCTGCAGGCTTTGGTCGCCGAGCGAGAAGCGCTGGACGCCACCCACCTCGTGTGTGTCAGCCTGCAAGACATGCCGCCGGGATTGAAGAAATTTGCGCAACAACACGGTGTGACCTGGCTCGGCGACCAAAGCCTGTGGGCTTTGGTGGCGCCCCTCCTGCGCAAGCATTGACACGAGCGACATGGCTTGTCACAGGGCCGTTGCACAATAGGGCATGCCATTTCTTCCGCCTTTCATTGCGCCAACCCGTTTCTGCGACCCCGCCAAGGCTTTGGCACATGCTCAGACGCTGTACCAGCAGAGCATCGATCACCTGCGCCAAGCCATGCAACGCTTTGTGGCGGGCGAGGTCTTCACCGATCGGGTGCGGGCCTGCTATCCCTTCGTTCGGATTCACACGGAGACCGTGCTGCGCACGGAAAAGCACGAAGGGGCACACCTGAGCTACGGCTTTGTGGCGGGCCCGGGCCGGTACGAAACCACGTTGACGCGGCCCGACCTGTATGGCCGCTACTACTTGGAACAGTTCACGCTGCTGCAACGCAACCATGGCGTTGATTTGGAAATTGGGGTCAGCCACCAACCCATCCCGATTCACTTCTCCTTTGCAGAACATGACCATGTGGAGGGCGAACTCAGCGCCGAGCGGCGCCAGCTGATGCGCGATGTGTTCGACCTGCCCGATCTGGCCGCCATGGACGATGGCATTGCCAACGGCACCTGGGAGCCGCGGGGCAGCGAGCCGCTGCCCTTGTCGCTGTTCACCGCGCCCCGGGTGGACTACTCGCTGCATCGCCTGCGGCATTACACCGGCACGCGCCCTGACCATTTTCAAAACTTTGTCTTGTTCACAAACTACCAGTTTTACATTGACGAATTTGTGCGTCTCGGCCACGAGGCCATGGCCGACCCGAAAAGTGACTTCATGGCCTTTGTGGAGCCCGGCAATGTGGTCACGCGACGCCAGGGCCTGGCGGTGGAGGCAGAAGACGCCCTGGGCAAAGCGCCCCCCAGACTGCCCCAGATGCCGGCTTACCACCTGATGCGCAGCGACCGCACAGGCATCACCATGGTGAACATTGGCGTGGGCCCTGCCAACGCCAAGAACATCACCGACCACATTGCGGTATTGCGCCCGCACGCCTGGATCATGTTGGGCCACTGCGCCGGCCTGCGTAACTCGCAGCAACTGGGTGACTATGTGCTGGCCCACGGCTATGTGCGCGAAGACCATGTGCTGGACGAAGAGCTCCCCTTGTGGGTACCGATTCCCGCGCTGGCCGAAATTCAGGTGGCACTGGAACAAGCCGTGGCCGATGTCACCCAGTGCAGTGGCGCCGATCTGAAGCGCATCATGCGCACCGGCACCGTGGCCAGCACCGACAACCGCAACTGGGAACTGCTGCCCGACAACACGCCGCAGCGCCGCTTCAGCCAAAGCCGCGCGGTAGCGCTGGACATGGAAAGCGCCACCATTGCGGCCAACGGCTTTCGCTTTCGCGTGCCTTATGGCACTTTGCTGTGCGTCAGCGACAAACCCTTGCACGGGGAAATCAAGCTGCCGGGCATGGCCAACCATTTTTACCGCGAACGGGTCGACCAGCACTTGCGCATCGGCATGCTCGCGCTGGCGCTGTTGCGCGACAAGGGCACCAGCGAACTGCACAGCCGCAAGTTGCGCAGCTTTGCAGAGGTGGCCTTTCAATGACGGCCCCCTACCTGGTGTGCGAGCACCTGGTGAAAAGCTATGGCGATGCGCGCGTGGTGGACGATGTGTCTTTTTCCATCGCTCCGGGCGAATGCCTGGGCGTGATTGGCCCCAACGGTGCCGGCAAGACCACCACCCTGCGCATGTGCCTGGGGCTGACAGCACCGGACAGCGGCGAAGTCCGGGCCTTTGGCCTGCACATGCCGGCCGATGCCCTGGCCATCAAGCAACGCCTGGGGGTGGTCAGCCAGTTTGACACCCTGGACCCCGACTTCACCTGCGCCGAAAACCTCGAGGTGTATGGTCGCTACTTTGGCCTGAGCCAGGCCTCCCTGAAAGAGCGAGTCGGCCCCCTGTTGTCCTTTGCGGCTTTGTCGCACAAGGCCACGGCCAAACCCGGTGAGTTGTCGGGCGGCATGAAGCGCCGCCTCAGCCTGGCCCGGGCCCTGATCAACAACCCGGAATTGCTTTTGCTCGACGAGCCCACCACCGGCCTGGACCCGCAAGCACGCCACCTCATGTGGGAGCGCTTGCAGCAGTTGTTGCAGCAGGGCAAATCGATTTTGCTGACCACCCACTTCATGGACGAAGCGGAACGCTTGTGCGACCGGCTGCTGTTGCTCGACCATGGCAAGAAAATGGTGGAAGGCACACCGCGCGCCTTGATCGATGCCCACCTGGAGCCCGACGTGGTGGAAGTCTTCGGCCCAGGCGCCTTGGCCTTGATGCAAGCGCCGCTGGCCAGCTTGGCCCATCGCGTGGAGAGCAGTGGCGACACTGTTTTCTTCTACACCTCGGAAGCGGCGCCTTTGTTGCAAGCCTTGTCTGCCGTGCCGGGCTTGCGCACCCTGCACCGCCCCGCCAATCTGGAAGACCTGTTTTTGAAACTGACGGGTCGCCAAATTCGGGAGGATGCATGATGCGCTGGTGGCCAGTGTTTTTGCGCAACCTGCGCGTCTGGCGCAAGCTGGCCATACCGAGTTTGGTGGGCAACATTGCCGAGCCCTTGATGTGGTTGGTGGCCTTTGGCTATGGCTTGGGCGCCTTGGTGGGCGAGGTCAGCCTGGGCGAGGACAAAGTGCCTTACCTGCTGTTTTTGGCCAGTGGCTCGGTCTGTATGAGTGCCATGAATGCAGCCACCTTTGAAGCTTTGTACTCCGCGTTTTCGCGCATGCATGTGCAAAAAACCTGGGATGGCATCATGAACGCCCCGATTCGCCTGAGCGACATCGTGCTGGCGGAAATGCTGTGGGCGGCCTTCAAGTCGCTGTTGGCGGTCACGGCCATTCTGGCGGTGATGCTGGGCCTGGGCATCAGCCACAGCCCGAAGCTGCTGCTGGCTTGGCCCTTGCTGTGGGGCGTTGGCATCACCTTCAGTTGCCTGGCGTTGATCTTCAACGCGCTGGCCAAAGGCTATGACTTTTTCACCTATTACTTCACGTTGTTCCTCACCCCCATGACTTTTTTAAGCGGGGTGTTTTTTCCGCGCGAGCAATTGCCGCCCCTGGTGTACGGGCTGTCCGAGTTGTTGCCACTGACCCATGCCGTTGAGTTGATTCGCCCCTTGTTCATGGACCATTGGCCCGAGCACGGACTGTGGCATGCCGGCGTGTTGCTGGCCTATGCCGTCGTGGCCTACCGAATTGCCTTGGCGTTGACGCTCAAGCGTTTCAAACAATGATGAACCGGAGTTGACCCGCATGTCTGTTTCTTCTTCACACCCCGCAGCGCTGGAGCATTTGGGCCCAGGTTGGTTTGTGCTGGTCATGGGTTGGTCGGGCTTGGCCATGGCCTGGTTCCGTGCGGCGCCTCTTTTGGGTGACAACGCGCCGCTGCTCGGCCAAGCTGCGGCCACTGTGGCGGCCGGTATTTTTATCAGCTTGGTGGTGGCCATGGCCTTGCGGTTGTCGCACTACCGCGCAGCGGTGCAAGCCGATCTGCGGCATCCGGTGAAGCATGCTTTTGTGGCGGCGCTGCCCATTTCCTTGCTGCTGCTGGGCACCCTGACCGTGACCGCCTTAGACCCCACAGCCGCCCTCGGCCCCATCCTGTGGTGGATGGGTTCTTTGGGCGAATTGGCCGCCACCGTCTGGGTGCTGGCGCGCTGGCTGCGCGCCAAAGAGCAAGGCGGTTTGCAATGGCCTGCCGTCACGCCCGTGCTGTTCATCCCGGTCGTGGGCAATGTGATTGTGCCCCTGGCGGGCATCCCCTTGGGGCATGAGGCTTGGTCGGCAGCGCAGTTCGCGATTGGCCTGTTTTTGTGGCCCGCCTTGCTGGTGCTGCTGCTGGCACGCATGGTCATGGCCGGCCCCTTGCCCGGCCGCATGACGGGCACTTTGTTCATCATGGCGGCCCCGCCCTCGGTGATCGGCCTGTGCTTCTTGCAGTGGGAGTTGACGCCTGCGACAGCCTGGGGCGCCTGGGGCATTGCCCTGTTTTCTATTTTGTGGGCGCTGACCCAGTTGGCGGTGCTGCGCCAACAGCCGTTTGGCATTCCGCACTGGGGCATGAGTTTTCCCTTGGCAGCCTTCGCCGCCTTGAGTTTGCGCTTGAGCCAAACCCCCGGCGGGGAGTGGCTGAGCCTGCCCGCCACCGCCTTTCTGGCCGTGGCTTCGGTGGTCATTGTGGGGCTGACCTTGTCCACCTGGCGCGGACTGCGCCAGGGGCGCCTGCTGGTGCCGGACGCCTGAGGCCGCGATTCCCCGCACAAAAGTCAAGAATCCTTGCTTGGCTGTGCGGGCAATCTGCACGCCGGAATCCCCTAAGATTAGGGTTACAGAATTTTCATTTTCACTTTAGAAGAGCTTTGCCATGACATCACGCACCCTTGTTCACCGCCTGGAAGTTGCCAGCAACCTGTACCACTTCATTGAAGACCAAGTGCTGCCCGGCACCGGTGTCAGCAGCGACAGCTTCTGGAAGGGCTTTGACGGCATCGTCGCCGACCTGGCCCCGAAGAACCAGGCGCTGCTGGCCGAGCGGGACCGCATTCAGTCTGAAATGGATGCCTGGCACCAAGCCCACCCCGGCCCCATCAAAAACATGAAGGCCTACCGCGCTTTCCTGGAAAAAATCGGCTACCTCGTGCCGGACCCCGGCAAGGTCAAGACCACCACGTCCAACGTGGATGCCGAGTTGGCCATCCAGGCCGGCCCGCAGTTGGTGGTGCCCATCCTGAACGCGCGCTATGCCTTGAACGCCGCCAACGCGCGTTGGGGCTCTTTGTACGACGCCCTGTACGGCACCGACGTGCTGCCCGAAACCGACGGCGCGGCCAAAGGCACGGGCTACAACCCTGTGCGCGGCGCCAAAGTGATCGAGTACGCACGCTACGTGCTCGACCGCACGGTGCCCTTGAAGGGCGGCTCGCACATTGATTCCACGGGCTACGCCGTGGAAAGCGGCGAGCTGGTGGTGACGCTCAAGAACGACAAACGCGTGAAGCTGGCCAAGGGCTCGCAGTTTGTGGGCTTCCAGGGCCCAGCAGCCCAACCCTCCTCGGTGCTGTTCGAGCACAACGGCCTGCACCTGGACCTGCAGATCAACCGCAACACCCCGATTGGCGCGACCGACCCTGCCGGCGTTTGCGACCTGGTGGTGGAAGCCGCCTTGTCGACCATTCTCGACCTGGAAGATTCCGTGGCCGCCGTGGATGCCGACGACAAAGTCTTGGCCTACCGCAACTGGCTGGGTATCCTGAAGGGCACCTTGACGGAGGAAGTGGCCAAGGGCGGCAAAACCTTCACCCGCGGCCTGAACCTGGACCGCAGCTACACCGGCGCCAAAGGCCAGCCCGTGACCCTGCATGGCCGCTCGCTCTTGTTTGTGCGCAATGTGGGCCACCTGATGACCAACCCAGCCATTTTGTACACCGGCAACGATGGCATCACCCATGAAATCCCCGAAGGCATCATGGACGCCGTGATCACCACCACCATCGCCCTGCACGACTTGCAAGGCCATGGCGCCAAAGGCATTCGCAATTCCCGCACCGGCTCGGTGTACATCGTCAAGCCCAAGATGCACGGCCCCGCCGAAGTGGCCTTTGCCGCCGAGTTGTTCACCCGCGTGGAAAAAGTGCTGGGCCTGGCCGACAGCACCGTCAAGCTGGGCATCATGGACGAAGAGCGTCGCACCAGCGTGAACCTGAAGGCTTGCATTGCCGCCGCCAAGAGCCGCGTGGCGTTCATCAACACCGGCTTCCTGGACCGCACCGGCGATGAAATGCACACCGCCATGCTGGCCGGCCCCATGCTGCGCAAGGGCGACATGAAGTCCAGCGCCTGGATTCAAGCCTATGAGCGCAACAACGTGCTGGTGGGCTTGTCCTGCGGACTGCGGGGTCGCGCCCAAATTGGCAAGGGCATGTGGGCCATGCCCGACCTGATGGCGGCCATGATGCAACAAAAAATCGCCCATCCCAAGGCCGGCGCCAACACCGCGTGGGTGCCCAGCCCGACGGCTGCCACCTTGCATGCCCTGCATTACCACCAGGTGAAGGTCAGCGATGTGCAAAAAGACCTGGAAAAAACGCCCGCCGACAGCGTGCGCGACGCCCTGCTCAACGATTTGTTGCAAGTGCCTGTGGTGGCCAAGCCCAAGTGGTCTGCCGCCGACAAGCAGCAAGAGCTGGACAACAACGTGCAAGGCATTTTGGGCTACGTGGTGCGCTGGGTGGACCAGGGCGTGGGCTGCTCCAAGGTGCCTGACATCCACAACGTGGGCCTGATGGAGGACCGCGCGACCTTGCGCATTTCCAGCCAGCACATCGCCAACTGGCTGCACCATGGCGTGGTGACCCCAGCCGAGGTCAAGGCCACCTTCAAGCGCATGGCAGGCGTGGTCGACAAGCAAAATGCCGGCGACCCGCTGTACCAAAAAATGTCGGGGCGCTTCAGCACTTCGGCCGCCTACCAGGCCGCATTGGACTTGGTGTTCAAGGGCAAGGCGCAGCCCAGCGGCTACACCGAGCCGCTGCTGCATGCCTGGCGACTGAAAGTGAAAGAAGCCTGAGCCTGAGTGGCAGGGTCATTTTCAGCAAGGCCTCTTCGGAGGCCTTTTTTCATCCTTGCGGACGCGAACGTTATGATGGACTTCCGCTTGAAGTGATTGCAGCATGTCCACGCCTCCCTTTCTCCAAAATTTTCTGCGTCGACTCTGGCGTGCCCTGTTCGCTGCCTTGCTGGCGGTGAGCGCGCTGGTGGGCTTGTACCTGGCCTTCACCTACAACTTCGCCTACTCGCGTGGCGAAAGCGTGGGCTTTGTGCAAAAGCTGTCCTACAAAGGCTGGGTTTGCAAAACCTGGGAAGGCGAGCAAATGCGGGCCGTGGCCACCATGCCGGCGGTGCCAGAGAAGTTTTCTTTCACCGTGCGCGATGACGCCGTGGTGGACAAAATCAACGCCCACCTTGGCAAGAAAGTGGTGCTGGAGTATGCACAGCACCGCGGCCTGCCGTCCTGCTTCGGTGACACCGAGCATTTTGTGGTCGATGTCCGCCCAGCGCCTGAAGAATGACGCAAGCCCTGGTTGACCCATGCCGCTGCCCCTTGTGTGGCCAGCCCAACCGGTGCGCCATGGCGCAAGCTGACCCCGCTGTGGCAGAAAGCACCGCGTGCTGGTGCGTGCCCCTGCGCTTCTCAGCTGAATTGCTGGCGCGTGTGCCAGCGCAGGCGCAGCGCAAGGCCTGTATTTGCCAGCAGTGTGCGACCGCTGCCGATTCACAGCCATGACCGACGCCGGCTCACTGGCCGCCTTGCAGCAACGCTATGGCCGCCGCCACCGTTGGCTGCTGTTGGCCACGGTGATGCTGGGCTCGATGGCGGCCATCATGTCGTCCACCATCATGAACGTGGGCATCCCCGACATGAGCCGTCAATTCGCCCTGGGACAAGAGCGCGCCCAGTGGGTCAGCTCGGTGTTCATGGTGGCCATGACCGTCTCGATGCTGACCACGCCCTGGTTGCTGGCGCGCTTTGGCTACCGCCGCACCTACATGG
>Ga0255098_1000525_pt1 | contig 10126 bp, 6 predicted proteins | sample Colum_Atlam_RepC_2_FD_188440 | JGI IMG/M metagenome (GOLD analysis project Ga0255098, IMG submission 188440) | Freshwater microbial communities from Columbia River, Oregon, United States - Colum_Atlam_RepC_8d | ecosystem: Environmental > Aquatic > Freshwater > River | place: USA: Oregon... | reverse complement strand
ATATATACATCTTATTGTGCTATTCTAAAATAATTTATTAAACTATTTTTTCATTATCATTAATGTTGTTAATGTTGTTATTATTTTGGTAATTTCCTAAATGTATTTCTGTATCGTGTGTATATTCAAATTCTAATTTACTTGCTTCAATACGAGTACTCATTTTCTTCCTATATAAATGTATAAATGCAAACAAACACAATAACCATATTGATCCACATATTACTGCAGGTATAATAATAATTTTACAACACATATTTAATAATGTATCTAGAATAATGTATCTAGAATAATGTATCTAGAATGATAAACTAATTGTTATCTAGAATAATTATTTTTATATTATTTTTTACTTGTTCCAATAATATCCATAAAAAATAATACTATATTATAGTAAATACCAAAAAGTAAATAAATATTGTGTTCTAGAATGGATTATGATAATTTAGTATCAAAATATAATTACCAACAAAACAAATTTGTCCAACAAGTACCAAAATTCGATTTCCTAATTACTAATCCTAATGGAAATATGGATTTAGACTACAAGGCAAATGTTAACAATCTAGATTTCTTCTTTAACCAAGAATCACCCTACAAATACCCACCACTTATTATCTGTGCTGACACCAAACGTATTAAGCAATCCGCTAATGTATATCAAAAATATATGGATGTAATCACCGATGAATGTGGAAATCGTTATAATATCCGTAATCTAACAGATGCTGCCGGTATATTACAAGCTGGTTATTCTGCTAATATAGATCTAGACAGCCACCTTAAAAATATTAATTATTACACTGATAAATGCTATTATGATAATTGGAAAATTGCACCTGACTCCGAAATGCCTGCCTGCAATGGACTTAAATATAATGCACCTATTTTAACACCTGATTATACAACTGTTGGACGGCGATATGATGATTGTCTAGGTATTTGCAATTCAAATGCTTCTCCCTGCTGGAATACCCCTCCAACAGATATAAATTGCGAAACCAATGTCCGCAAACGTTATGACTTTAGCCATAATAAATTCCAAATGGAAAGCTGCATTAAACCTAACGAATGGAAACCATTCCAAAAAGCCGAAGCACCAGCAGCATTACCACTAGAAAAATATCCTAATGCTAATAGAAATCAGAAATTAATGGATAGTATTAATAAAGGGGTACAACATGACTATTACAAGTTTATTGATAGTCCTAAATGCGTAATGTATCCTAATCAACGTCTATTTAATAATGTTACTAAACGTTCTATGCTACCTAATCAACATTTCCGCAATGTTGATCCTGTTTATCCTATTTATCCAAAATAAATATTAGTAACTTTTAACTTTTATGATAACTTTTAACTTTTATGATAACTTTTAACTTTTATGATAACTTAAATTTTATGATAACTAAAATATAATTACAAATTAGGAAATCAATATAGGAAATCAATATAGGAAATCAATATAGGAAATGTATAAACAAAGTGATTTATTATTTGGAAGTATTATATTTGTATTTCTAGTTATTCTAGTAGCTTATTTTTTTACAGATTCAAAATCATTATCAGCAATAAGTAGAAATATATATACTAGCAAATTTCAAAATATACCACCCTACATAACACAATCATTATATATTAATATTTACTCTACACCAGAAGATTATCCCAAATACAAGTTCCTATTCAAAGGCACACTAAATAGAAATATAATGGTTAGAAAAGGTAATATTTTTGTATTAGTACCAAAAACCGCAACTAGTATTCCTATCCGTGTGTTTAACAATTCATCACAGACTAGATTTAGTATTGAAGCCAATGGATTAGAACAAGAAATTCAATTATGCGACTTTCTAGCAACAACATTTTAACTCAAAAGATAAATATAAAGATAAAAAGATAAATTCAAAAAGATAAAGATAAAAGTTTTTTCCATTTTATAATTTTTGCATTAAACAATCCACCAATTAGTACCATCACTTTGGAAAGTATTATAACCCATAACACCTCCGGAATATGCAATACTATAAGTTGCTGAACCATCAATATTAGAACCATTACCTTGTACTATAACAACATTTGCACCAGTACCAATATTCTTAATCTTATACATCCTACCTTTCACAGTAGTACTATTTACTGGTAAAGTAACACCAATATTTACACTAGTAGTATTGCAAATTACTGTATGATGACTTGCATCTAATGTAATATTACTAGAAATACTTATTATTGACGTAGCAAATGAACCACTTACACTTAATGATGACCCGGGGGCAGTAGTATTTACACCTACAAAACCTTTGTCACTATTAACATTTAATCCTGCGCGATATACATAAATATTATATCCATTCCAAGCAGTAAAATCACCAGAAACAGTAAATTGATTAATTGCAGTAATAGCTATTATAATTCCCCTAGTTAACACTGTATTACCGACAACACATACACCACCAACTAACAAACTCTTACCTTCATCAGAAGATGGAAAAATATTATTACTCACTGTAATAGTAGAAACCCCAAGAGAATAACTAACTCCAGAAATAGTATTTATCGAACCATTTGCAATTCGCACTTCTGGTGCAACTGACAATAGCGAAGGCGGATTTATAATACTAACACCGACATTACCAGTATGAGTTATTGACATCCGCGCTTCAATACCATTTTTAACAGGATTATCATCATTATTAGTAAGGAAATCTAATCGACCATTTAATATTTTACTATTACTATCGTTAGAACCACTGACGGCGGATAGTACTTTTTTCCTAACGCTAGGATCTAATGTTTCGGTAATACTAGTTAACCCTGCAAAATAAATATCACTGCGCTCATCAAAAATACTACTTCCAGAATTTGTAGCGTGATAATTACTCTGTAATATCATCGCGCAATCATTACTAGTATCACTACTAGTAGTATGAATCATAGTTAATGGACTATTCTGATTACCAATACCAACATATCCGCCACTAGTTAAACTTACTATATTATTCTCCTGTGTCCCATTATTAGTATAAAATCGCATAATACCCTTATTATCAGTTCCTGTACCATCATGACCCATTTCAATATGACCTAAATTTACCGGCGGTTCCAAAACATCATCAGTATTATACCCACGGAAATTAATTGCAGTCTTTCTAGAATACAATGTATTTTCATTAGTAGTATTAGTAAGTGTTAATTGTGGTATATTCTTATTATTCCCTGTTTGACCAGTAATTTCTAACATAGTAGATGCTTTTCCACTACCTAGTATTAAATTACCATAATTATCAATATTACCCTTAATATTATCACCATTATCAAAAAAAGTAAACACACTCGGCCGACGTAATACAGATTGATATGGCTTTGATGCCTCTGGACCACCATATCCACGAGTATCCAACGTTAATAGAGTATTACTAACAATCGTAATAACTGTAAACTCCACATTATTAGCAATATCCAATGTAATAATATCACCCACTGTCAATTCTATAGTAAATTGTGTTCCAATACCATAAACTGTTGCATTACTGCTAAATGCAACTAATTCACCTGAAAGTACTGAATATGGCAATGGTCGGGAACCTAAATTATTTAGATTACCGGCATCATCTAAGACTATACCCAAATTATATGAAGAATTATCATTTGAATTAATAAACATTGCTCCTTTGCGTGTCGTATTAGGATTACCATAACTATATATTTGCGATACTAAATCTGCGGATAATGCCGTATCATAAATGCGCATTTCGTCCATATATCCACGATAGAAATTGACACTACCATTACGTGAACCAATATAAGTTTTATATGAACCGTGTTGTACCGCATTAATTACACCAGGTGATGTAACAGTATTATCTAATTCACCATCAACATATAGATTTACTGTACAATTGCTAGCTTGAAGTGCAACAGTCATTGCAATATGATGCCACGTTGCATCGTTTACAATACTAGCGCTAGTACCAACTAGAGAAATATTATTAACACCATTAACAGTTATATTGGCAGTAGGACGTAAATTACCATTATTAGTAGAATCCCATAATCCTAATAAATATGTACCAGCAATCGCAAAATCACCACCATTAGAAATAATATCATATCTAGTAGAATTTACAATATCAGTAGGTATATTAACCCATACAGACACCGACATTTGATTAGTATTTTCTAAAACCGTATTTAAATCATTAGGCGCAGTGTTCTCAACAAATAAATAATCATTATTACCATCGAACAATAAACTATTATTAATTAATCCAGCAGACCAGCAATTTTCAATATCAAAATTCTCTAGTATAGCGCTAGTATTAATATAAACGGGTGAATTGCTTTGTAAATAAGATGATGCACCAGAACTATCTCGGGCTTGTGTTCCAACAGTTTCGTCAAATTTATAAAAGCCAATGAGATTTTCCGGTAAAGGATATAAATCATCATATCGTAGAGAGTTACTGCTTCGAATAACGTTTAATACATTGCTATCACCATCTTGGAATTTTATATTCTGTAATCCAGATGTAGAATTGGTAATTATATGTTTACTTGTATTCTGTAAAACAGCAGATGCCGGATTTGCAGGATCATTAAAAGCAGTTGATGCTTGACTTTGAATATGAAGATTCCCAACAGGATTATTAGTACCAATACCACATTGATCTTGATGATTAAAAATGAAATTACTATTACCATCTTCTAGACTAAATAAAGAATGATTATAACCAATTAATTGCTGATAAATACCAGTATCTAGCAAATCTAAACTTTGATTATCCCACGAAATAACGAAGCCATAATCATTACCCTGAATACTTTGTAAATGTGTTACCACCTGATCTCGCTGTTTCAAACCATCATACTGTGACAATAAACGCTGTTCCCCACCAATAGATGAACCATCACTAATATCAATCAACTGATAATACACACTAGGAATACTACCATTACTCCAAGTAATACACGCCGTACCCTTATTATCTACTGAAACTGCAGCCAATGGACGTTTATATTGAAATATATTTACATTACCAGAAAATCGGTCAGTATCAGCAAACAATTCAGATGAATTAACTTGTATATTCCATACTGCATCACTGGTTTGGGTCATATTAGTTTCGAAACGATATGCAACTACATTTTTGCTACCGGTGTCTAATGTTACATTTGCTGTAGTTAAACTTAAGAAATCTATATCATTAATTTTTTCTATTACATTACCTATATTTGGAATACTAGAAGTAATTTGAATTTCCTCTGATATTAAAAACCGATTAGAAATACTTTGCAAAGTAATTATCTTATTTGGACCATCTAGCGTATTTATTGTTGCAGTAGCACCACTTGTCAATCCAATAACATTATCACCAACCTGATATAATGATGTATCTGCCTGATAATTTCGATAAAATGTAATCAAGAAACCACCATTTCCATATTGAGCATTAACTTGTTGCAAATTAATTTCGGATAATGATAATAAACCATCACTAATACTGGAAATTGCACTATTACCTACTGATGTAATCGGTATTTGACTAGAATATGGCGTACCATTGGGATTCATAATTCTAACTGCAACAGTATAACGTGGGTCGGGTGTATTATCTACCGCTGTCATATATCCTACAGCAAAACCATTAGGTACAGTGGCATCATCACTAGGTAATCCTGCAACATATGCAAAATTAGCATTATATGCACTAGCTGCACTAATTGTGAATTTACTAACTACAATACTACCATCACTATCATTAATGATTGCACCTTTTACTGAATAAATACCAGTACCACTGCCAGTATCATCTGCATTCCAAACAATTACGTAATTACCATTATATAATCCTGCAACACGTGGAAATTGTTGATTACTTGTAGATGGATTTGTACTATCGAGTTGTATATCATAAGTACGAATAGGAATACTATTATGATATATTTGATAATATACTTTATATAATCCTAATCCACTATCATAACTAGACCATACAACAATAAAATGATTTGAATTTTCAGTGCGATTACCTGCAACACTAGGATATGATTGATTTGCAGCAGTAGTGTTATTAACTTGAAAATTAGTACTATATGGTGAGCCATCAGATAAAAAGCGTTGTCCATAAACATCAAAATTTAATTGTGATGGACTGTCCTGAGTGTTCCATACAATTACATAACCGCCAGAATCAAGTTGTGATAAACTAGGATTAATTTGATAACCTGTAATAGTTTGATTTACAAGTAATACTTTGTTATAATTGCTGTTTAAATCTAGACAGGCAGTTGGAATTTGTTTTTGAATACCTATTGCACCATCTCCAGTAATCCGCATTTTTTCTCGATTATTAGTTTTAATTACTATATCTGATGGAGTAGTGGTATTAATATATGAATAAAACGGTTGTAAGGAATACATTACTTCTGGAGCACTAGCAGGAGATATAACACTAGATACAATAGCAGTTATTTTTGTGTGGAATGTAAATTGTTGATTTAGAATAAATCCAGTGGTAGCAGTAAATGTTATTTGTAATCCAGAATCTAGTGTAATAGGTGATAATGTAATTGGTACAAATTGTTTTTGAAATGTTGTTCCACCATCATTAGACCATGTAAATGTATTAGGAGTTGCTACACTATCAATCTGGATTAAATATACACGGGAATTATTACCAGAATAAGTACCACTTACATTAACATTAGCAGTATCACTAGTATTAGTTAAATATGTTGAAAGTCGTAGAATAGTATCTTGCCTATCGGAAACAGACCAATATATTTGTCTACCTATATCAGTTGGATTAAAATCTGAACCAAATCCAGAAGAACTTGAATTGGGACTATAACTAGGTCCATCTAATCGAATGACTACATTACCTGTTTGATATGCTAGATAGGTTTGATAAATTGCATATGGATTATCACTACCAAAACTACCAAGTGATAGGATACATTGTGTTCCATCTCCTAATGTATTACTAGTTTGTAATGTTAAATCACTAGCAACATTAGATTGAAACGTATTAACTACTATACCATTATAACCGGGTTTATCGTCACTCTCGTGTGTTATTGCAATATCAAGTTGATAATCTAAATTACTATCAGCTTGATTAATTAATACATTACCATCTTTAAATTTAATTACTGGTACTCCATTAGAACCTGTTCCAAATTGTATATCTCCAGTGTTAGAAACAAAACTTATTACATCACTACTTACAAAATACATATCACCAGAACTCATATTTAAAGTATTAAAACTTTCTATATTTACATTTTGCGTTTGCTGATTAGCAGGTGTTCCTCCACTAGATACACCAATATCTATATTTGCACCCATCGATAATAAAGTTATATCACCATTGGATGTTAATACATCAAATCCACCTGTACCTGCAATATTTATTATTCCTCCGATAGTATTTGATGCTTCTATTACAATTGCATTAGATAATGCAGCATCACTATTTATAGTAATTACTCCAGTATCAGCAATAATATCAAGATTTCCAGAATGTGTTTGCAGTATTAAATCACCTATAATATCACATTTATAAAAACCACTAGATTCAGTTGTATGTGTTGTAGCAATACAAGAATAATCCGCTTCAGAAGTAAAATTTAATGAACCATGTTTATTAACTATCTGTAATGTTTCTTGTATTTGCGACATTCTATATACTTATTTCCTTATATAATTACTGATTAGTTATATCACTTATTAGTTATATTATATAGAGAAACTTATACTAACTTTTTAAACTTTGATTTTTTTGTTATTTTTTCTTGTTTTTTTATTGTAATATTTTTGTAATGAATACATTTTATAATGAATACATTTTATAATGAATATATTTTGTAATTATGTTGTTCAAACTAAATCAAAAAAATATCAATAAAATATAATATAAATCCTAAATCCCAAAATCATTATAGGAAAATAAGAATAATTAGGAAAATAAAATGCCACAAGCAGGTCTTCTAGAACTAGTAGCACACGGTATCCAGGATATATATCTAATAGGTAATCCCCAAATAACTTTCTTTAAAACTATGTACAAAAGACACACCAATTTTTCTATGGAAGCATTCCAACTTAGCTACGATGCAAAACCCACATACGGTGCAAAAACAACATTTAACATCACACGATATGCAGATTTAATGTACACTATGATACTCGAAGTAGACTTACCCCAATTATATACACAATACACAGCAGATCCTACATATGGAGGTAGTGCTAGCGATTTTGCAAAAGGTAGTGGCAGTATTAGTTGGATTAACAACACTGGACACGGTTTGCTCAATTATTGTGATATTACTATTGGAAAACAAGTAATTGATCGTCAATATGGTGAATGGATGGATATATGGACACAATTAAGTCAGAGTGAATCTAAAAAGCGCGGATTAGATTTAATGCTTAATCGTAATTCCGAATTGCAAACTGATCCAGGACCATTTACTGTATATATACCATTACAATTTTGGTTTTGCAGAAATATTGGTTTAGCATTACCATTAATTGCTCTACAATATCACGATGTAGAATTAGAAGTGAATTTTCGTCCATTATCACAATTATATACTTTTGGTGCAAATAATTATTATACTGTAGTAAGTGATGGTACAAATGTAGTACAAGTATATAAACCTTATCCAACACAGTCACCATCTCTTACTAATTCTAGCCAAGCAAAAATAATGGTATTCCCAGATGGGAATCAATATTTTATTAATCCTACAGCAACAATTGGCGGTGTTGGGCAAACTGGATTACCTGGACAACCATATTTAGTTACAATGGTGCAAAATATACCTATTGGTTATTCCAATGTATCTGTATATATAAAACCTAATGGTATCCTAGATACTACTTATAATACTGATATTTCTGAAGTTCGATTATATGTTGATTATATTTATTTAGATACTATCGAACAACGTGAATTTGCTAGTGCTAAACATCGTTATTTAATTGAACAAGTACAATTTAGTGGTAGTCAATCAATTGTAGCAAATGCTTCTACAGAACGATTTAAACTTAATTTTAATCTACCGGTAAAAGAATTATATTGGGTTAATCAATTAAATGCCGTATATCTAACAAATGATTTATTTAATTATTCTAATACAGTAAATCCTGTATTAACACAAGGTAATATAGTAGCTAGTGGGCAAATATATATAAATGGTATTGAGCGGTTTAGTGTTCGTACTGGTGATTATTTCCGTTTAATACAACCTTACCAAAAACATACACGTAGTCCCAACAATTTTGTTTATGTATATTCATTTAGCTTAAAACCTGAAGAACATCAACCTAGCGGCTGTAGCAATTTTTCCAAAATCGATACCAAAGAAATATTCCTTAATATGAATTCTAATATTGGCACACAACAATTACGTGTTTATGCACTTAATTATAATATATTACGTATCTATTCTGGTATGGGTGGTATTGCATTTAGCAACTAATTCTTTTTCTTATTCTTTTTCTAATTCTTTTTCTAATTATTTTCGAATTAATTAATAATTATCAGTCTCTAGAATGAAACTATTCAAAAATATATGTCTCATTATATTCGTAATTATAACTATTTTATTTACAGTAGGTTATACTACGCAACCAATTGTATCTAATAATAGTACTAATATTATATCTACACCTACTGGAGATAAATATGAACCGAGCCAATTTACATTTTATATTACAAATTGGAAAAATATTGCAAATGATGTAAAGAGCACATATACGGAAAATACTGACTACACTAGTCTAAGTAATGACAAAAAATTAATATTTCAATCATTATTATTTATGTGTATTGGAATAACAATACTTTTATCTTTAAGTATTATTATTTCATTATTTGGACTAAAGTTTATTAGCAAAATATTATTCTTTATTATTCTAATTGTAATGATTATTGTATTCTTAATTATACAATTTGCAATTGTTGCTGATTCATTAATTGATATGGCTAAAAATAAGTCTTTAAGTAAACCAAATGTATCTAACGGTAATGGATATTACCTTATTCTAGTATCAACTATATTAATGTTTGTTAATTATATTATTTATGTCATTCTAGCATAACAACTTAAAAAT
>Ga0255098_1000523_pt1 | contig 10142 bp, 14 predicted proteins | sample Colum_Atlam_RepC_2_FD_188440 | JGI IMG/M metagenome (GOLD analysis project Ga0255098, IMG submission 188440) | Freshwater microbial communities from Columbia River, Oregon, United States - Colum_Atlam_RepC_8d | ecosystem: Environmental > Aquatic > Freshwater > River | place: USA: Oregon... | reverse complement strand
GTTTACGTTGATTCTGGTGTTGTTCTAAGTGTCCTACCACAGATTTCGGGAAATACTACCCAGCTGAAGATTCGCCAGCAGCTTTCGAGCTTTGTGCGTACGCAAACCGGAATTTCTAGTACGCCTACATTAAAAAAACGTGAAGTAGAAACAACGGCCAACATGAAAGACGGCGAAGTTGTTGCTTTGGCTGGTCTTAGGTCGTCGGGAGAAACCAAGCTGGGCCGATCTTTTTTTGGCTTTTCCGTTGGCAGTGGGCACACCCAAGAGGAGTCTGAGATCCTCGTTATTTTCCAGCTCGAGCAAACTCCGCAGTCATGACTGCTAAATACATTCGGCAGTCATGACTGCCAAATTCAATCCGGCAGTCATGACTGCCGCTGAGATTGCTTTTTATGATCACTAAAACAGAGTCAGGAAAGTGGCGTGTTGATCTTCGGCTATCTAACGGGGTCCGAAAAAGAAAGACGTTTCGAACACAAGCTGAAGCAAAACAATTTCTCCACTTTGCTAAATCGCAAGGCGTGAATGACCCTTGGGTAAAATCACAAGTAAGGGACAAGCGGACGTTGTCTGAGCTTATCCACCTTTGGTTTGACGCTCATGGATCAAGTTTGAGTTCGGGTGTTGATCGAAAGAACCGGCTACTTAACTTCGCCAAAGAAAACGGTGACCCCTACGCAGACGATCTTAACGCTGAGATGTTTATTCATTGGCGTTCAGCACGGCTGGCAAATGGTACATCTGAAAACACGGTAAACCATGACCTGGCGCATTTGAGAGCTCTTTACAATGAGCTCGAACGAATGGGCTTGATAAAACTGGGCAATCCGTTGAGTCGTGTTCGTACTCTGAAAGTTGTGCCTGTTTCCTTATGCACCCTTACAAATGACCAAATTCGTTCGCTCTTAATCGAGCTCAAAGATAAGCCGGCGGAGCTTGTCATGATGATTTGCCTTTCAATAGGTGCTCGCTGGTCCGAGGCTCAAAATTTGACGTCTGTGGATCTTATCGAGCCCAACCTTATAAGGCTTCTAGGAAAGAACAATAAGTACCGATACCTTCCAGTATCCAAGTCTTTGTTTGACCGATTGCGCGCTCTACCTTCCGTTAGCCTCTTCCCAAGAGTCGCCTACGAGCAATTTAGAAGAGCTGTCGAGAAGTTGCAGATCGATTTGCCTGAAGGCCAACTCACCCACGTGCTGCGTCATACGTTCGCAACGACATTCCTTAAAGAGACGGGCGATCTTAAGGCGCTCCAGGTTCTGCTAGATCACAGCAACATAGCAGTAACCAGCCGATACTTGCACGCCATGCCGGACCATGCGGCTCGGGTGCTATATGCAAACCCACTGGCAGTCATGACTGCCGATTAGCATTACACCTAAGTGTAATAAATCCATTACACCTAAGTGTAATAAGTCATTGTTTACTATGCCAAAAAAGCCCTGAATCCAAGCAAAAATAATTAAAAAAAGATGCAAATACTTGTTGACACATAAGAATAATAATAATAATATATGCATATCAACTAAGGGGGTGGCACAAAATGAACGAATACAACGATACAGAGAAGCGCGTATTTTCTGCTGCAGACGCCCTCTATGCAGAGACCGGCAAAATGCCAACTGTCCATGCTGTCCGCAAAGAGTGCGGCGTAGACATGAATACAACGTGTGAGCTTGTTCGCGAATGGAAGGAACGCAAAAAGCGTGAGCTCAATCATGAGAAGATTTTTCAGTTAAGCCAGGCTAAAGTTTTCAATGAGAATGTGGCAGAACTAGCAAATGAGATTACGCATCAACGAGCAAAACTAGAGGGCTTTATTCTAGGGCTTCGCGCTGGCGGAGTTCGTTCGGGAAGCACCTTAGATGTACGGGACAGAACTCAAGAGCTGACTGACCTTCTTTTAATGCACGACGCCATCATTGCTTCAGAGTTTTCCCGTTTTGCAGACGCTAAGAAAACGCTTGATGTTTTTTTTGAGATTTCACGAGGCTGTAGAGCGGCGCTTTCAAATGCTTACATGGCAGTCATGACTGCCGACTAACGCCATATGAGGACTTGTAGCATAGACTGGAGAATTTTTTGCTGACAATCTTTGTACGAAGAAAAAAGGCAGCTTCTTTTTGATAAGCGCTTTTGCTTTTTTCTATGACTGATGCTTGTGCTTAGCTGGTAGTCATGACTGCCGCAAGTGATACTCGAGTGACAAGTGGTGACGCATTGTCATAAGCCCGGAAATTCCGAAGTTCGTCATGTAGAAGAGAGGGGTCGCCCACTGAAGGCATTTGTTCTTTGACCGTATCCATAAGGCTTCTTCTGAACAGCCGCAAGACTCCAGAAGCTGCTTGATCTCCATGATCAGCTTCACTCTTTCTTTTAGATCTTGGGACATCCTCAATTTCTGGCTTTCAAGCTTAGGTGGACACCTTCTGCCGAGGAGTGCTGCTTTTTCAGAGGGCTGGAGCTTCCAGGCATTGAATGCTCGGATCAGCTGACTGTTTGGCTCACTTTTCGCGATGGACACTTTGTGGACACCTCAGAAAATTTCGCTTTTTCTTGATGAGCGCTTTTTGTTTAAGTCTATGTTTTATATGGGAAGTTTGGTAGGCCCCCCGGGAGTCGAACCCGGCACCAACGGATTATGAGTCGCTTTCGTTGAGCACACTGGGGCACATTCAGGCACTTAGCGGGTATTTTACACGAACATCAGCACACTTGAGCACACTTGAGCACACTTGCATGGACACATTTTGGACATTTTCAAGATCTGATCATGGAGGAAGCGAATTTGCTAATCCGATTTTTTAATAATAGCATTCAGGGGCGGAGCGCATTGCCGGTGAACTCGAAAGGGGGAGCGCCCATGCCGCCTGATGTCAAAGTCAGCGCCCTGCCAAGTGCGGGATACCCAAGTGGCCCGGCCAACATTCTCGAAACCCTCGCTTTAGGCGGGGGTTTTGTTTTTGGAGATTACATGGAAACTGATCATAAGATTGTGGAAGTCAAGCATCGCAAGAGCACTAAGAAGACGGTTCTTTCCAATTCGGATGTTCGGGAGGCTGCTCGCGCAGGCAATGCTTGCTTTCAAAAGTTCGTCGATACTGGCAAATTGGGAGGCAGGCAAGATAAAGAGGCGAGCGAGTAGAATTTTCAGATTTAGCAGGGCCAAAATCTATAAGGGGATGGCAGTTTTCGGGGGTGATGCCAGCTATCAATACCGACAGGTCATATTTCATTCAGGACTTCTTCTTTGGAGAAGACTCTTGGAGTATTGCGCCCGCGAGTTTTTTTCCTACTTCATCGCCCGCGATTTGAGAGACGACCCAAGCTACACTTTCAACGCCGACCAACCAGCCGAGCTTGTCAGCCACAGCAAACTTTACTTTTGCGGACGGCTTTGTTCGGCCTCCGCGGATTTGATTGATCATTGCCGTGGTGGTTCCAAGGTGTTCAGCAAGCTGGGCGTCTGAGGTCATTCCCCACTTTTGTCGAATTTTATCGAACCCTTTCACAACCCAGTCTTCACCACGTTCTTCTAACATTTAAAAATCCCCAAAAAACCCTTGTGCTCGCCAAAACGAACTGATAAGTTCTAAGTATGAACTAACCAGTTCGTTTAATAAAGGTGGACGCTTAAATGGTAACACCCAGGCTGCAATTTTTCCCAATTGTAACGATTGCCCGCTTCGCGGAGCTGTCTGGCGTCGACGAGCAAGTCGCACGTGGTTGGGCTGACAAGCGCAGGATCCCGACAATAAAAATAGGAAGGCATCGCTTGGTCGATCTCCTTGAGTTCTTGAAAACGCAGGGTAAAACAAATGAGCAACTTTGATCAGGCTCCCAACAAAGAAGCGGGCGCCGCACGCCCGCACCGCAGCGTAAGCGAGGAGCGCGCGCGCGCCGCAGGCGCTCTCCTTGGTATACATGGCGATAACGACTTCCGCTCACAGTCGTTCACTCAATTGAATGCCCTTAAACTCCCAGAAAATTTCGGGATCGCGATCGATCCCAGTACGGGCGAGTTCAAAAAAGAAATCGGCCCCGGGATTTATGAAACCGACCGCCTCGAACACCTCACAAACCGCTACGTCCTCCGATCGGCGGCTAAGAATCTCCTACAAGGTATCCGAAAGCCTGCTGAAAACGGAAACACGTATCCGGTCTACCGTGTTGTTCGTTGCGGAGTGGGAGTGATGAGCGAGGAGCAAGGCGTCGGGATCTGGAAAAACACAGAATTTAAAAGTACCCACTTCGGCGGCCTCTGTACATGCGGATCTGTGTGGCAGTGCGCTGTGTGCGCTCCGAAAATTTCAAATCGAAGGGCTGCCGAACTCGCTGTTGCGATTACTCGAAATAATGAAGAAGGCGGAGTCACTGGCCTTCTGACATGCACGGTTCCCCACGCTACTGCTGATCGATGCCAAGAGGTTCTACACCGTCTTCAGATTTTATTTACAAGGCTCAACTCGGGCCGTTCTTCGAAGGCCTTTAACGATGAGTTTGCAATTCGGGGCCAGGTGCGTGCGATTGAATTCACGCACGGTTTCAACGGCTGGCACCCGCACTTGTTTTTTCTGAGACACCTCTCGATTGGGATCTGGTTGGCGACGAGTTTTACCGGCGTTGGGCTCGCACCGCGAAGCTGAATTTCGGGTGGGAACTTCCTCGGATTTCCATAGATTTTCGAGGCGGCAGCCGAGCCGCACAGTATGTAAATAAATGGGGAATTGAGAATGAACTCACGACCGGCATGCAAAAACAAGGCAAGGGTAACAGCAGAAGCCCTTGGGGATTACTTGAAGATTACTCGAAGGGATGCCGTGCCTCCGGCGAAAAGTGGAAAGAGTTCGCAACCTCAGTTTCCCGGCAGGAGCCCGGATCAGCTCGACTTATTTCCACACGTCAACTCGTCTGGTCGAGGGGCCTGAAAGACATTTTCAGGATAAATGAAATAAGTGATGAGGAAATTGCAAGTTCCCAAGAGGAGCCAGCAATTTTATTAGGAACTTTGTCTTTTGAGGATTGGATAAAAGTAATTAATCAGGATTTTGAAGTTCGCCCTGTTTTATTGCAAATCGCTGCGCTGGGAACCATGCAAGACGTTCGTAACTATGTAAATCAACTACCTGAGCCTTCAAAAAAGCTCATCATCTAACGAGGATTCAAAAAATGAATTTTTTAAACAACTCTGCGATCAAAAAAACATATTTGATGAATATCTACCCATCAAAAGGCGTCATTAAAGAATCGGGGCAGGTTTATGACAGCACGGTCTTGTTTTTGATGGCCACTCAGAAAAATCCGAATGGAAGCTATGGTTTTACTTGCGAGACCTGCAAATGGGGAACAAGTGAAAATTATCAACGTTTTGAACATCTCCGCTTAATGGAAACTGGTCCGATCGAAGTTGAAATCGAATTTCGGGAAAATGTGCGAGGCAGTGGCGATAACGAGCGCAAGGAAACAGAAATTCTGAATATGCGAATTGCACAACTTCCAGCTGCTGTTACCCCAGAAAAAAAGGCGTCTTAATGGACGCTTTTTTGAGGATTAAAAAATGAGCTATGTTAATTTTTCTAGAAAGTCTGATGGTTGCTACGAATTTTCAGACTTCGACGAAAGGCGCCATTTGCAATATTTTTTTTATAATTACACATTTTGGCAATATGAATTTCGTGCATTCGTTTCCCCGAGCGAAGTTCTTTGTCGAGATGCGGCCGGGGAAATTTATATTTGCACTTTGGCCGAGGCTGAATTGCCAGAAAATAACCCTGTTTTTAATTTCTTTGAAATCCAGGGAGCTTCTACTTTTTTTCGTATCAAAAAATTAGTGGCTCGTAAAAAATGAGATCCCAAGTAATTGTCGGCTGCGCCAATGGTAATAAGGTCGCGATCCTCTCGGCCGAGGATCCATGCCCCGCAGGCCAGAAAATGGTAACCCAGACGATTCAAATGGTTGAGCAATCAGATATTTACGCAAGCCCACCCGCCTTGACTACTAGTCAAGCTGCAGAAATTTGGGGGATAGCTTTCTCCACTGTCTTATTTTGTTGGCTTACAAGCAAGGGAATTGGAACGATTGTAAATTTCATTAAAAACTGAAAAGAATTTGGCAACTGCCAAAACCGAAGCGAGTCGGAAACTCGCATCAAAAAGGTGAAAAACCATGAAAACTGTAAATCGCAATGCGCTCGCGGGCGCCTCCGTTGTCTTGGCTTCGACTGCTGCTCTACCGGTTCAAGCTGCCGTCGATTATTCAAGCATCACATCTGCTTTTTCTGCTGCCGAGATTGTAACTGGCCTTTTGGCAATTGGCGCAGTTTTGGCCTCAATTTATGTGGCTTGGAAGGGCATCATGATGGTCATTCGGATGATGAAAGGCGGCTAAGAAAAAGCAGAATAGAAGGGGGTGCCGGCCCCCTTTTTTTTTTAATCGAGATTAAAAAATGATGATAACTCAAGAAGCAATAGTTTTTGCGTGGGGTCTTCTTTGCAGTTGGGCCTGCATAAAAGGTTTTGAAAGATGAATATTTTACCAAAATTAATACTTTCTCTTAGTATTTTTCAAAGTGGAATACTGTCAGCGAATGTTGTTAGCTTCCCTCAGCCGAGCAATAAAGCTGCTACAGCTGTTACAAATGCTGTCATTGCAAATTTAACGAAACGAGGCTTTGCAGCTAATGATCCACGAGTTGCAGGCACTGTCAATAATGTTCTTAGATTCGCGGGCGGTTTGGCAGGCGTTTCTACAATGGGTTTTCTTGGAGGTGTAGCTACTGGTATTGGTCTTGGAACTGGTGCCGCGCTGCTTCTCGGGGGAGGTATCTATTTAACCTGTAAAATTTCAGGCGCTTGCGAAATTAATATTCCAAGCACGCCACCGGCGATGCCGTTAAAAAGCCCGCAAGACTTGCTAATTCCTGGAGCACACCCTGTTACAGGCGCTCCAACAGCATTTGAAAACCCAGAATCAATTATTGAATGTACAGAAACATCTACTTTCAAATCCTGTAATTACTTTACAGATTGCACATCGAACCCAGATTCCATTACTTGCTTTACCCAGGTCTTCAATTACACAGACAAAGCATCTAACCAATCAACGACCTCAAGCCATTCCTTTACCAAGCATTTTGTTGCTATTCCCCGACATCAAAATGCAGATCCAATTTTTGAAGGAAATGGCGTAGGTGGAGCACGTCCCGCCCCTATAAATCCCTACATGAACCAACCAACCTCTATTTCTTCTCCTGCTGGAAATAATCCAGGTAGTTACCTTACTCCTGCGCAACTTGGAGAAAACGCTTCTCCAGAAATTCTGGCTAGACTTGCAGACGCTCTTTATGGAGCTGCTTCACAACAAAGCACATATGCAACACCCTTTATACCTAGAAATCCATACGATCCAATAACCCAATCACAACTTCCTCAGCAATCCCCAATAACTGTTGGTGACATCTTATCTCCGCCTCTTATTGGGAATAATCAAGGCGCTGCAGTTAACCCAGGTGGAATTATTTACGAAGGCCTTCAGGTCGGAGACTATGCTTCTCCTACTGGTGAAAGTGAGGCATCTAACCCAACAGCTCCACAACCAGGAAATCAATTGGATTTAGGGCCCGATCCCGGCATTCCTTACGGACCTCAAGTAGTCGGTGAGCCATCTCTCTTGGTAGCTCCATTTATGGATCTTGTTTCACCGATCTTTACATCTGATTTCTCGAGATCTGGCGGAACATGTCCATCATTTGGTTTCTCGATTGCACTAGGTGATTTTGAGTTCGAACAACTGTGCATATTCCTTGAGAATTACCGCAGTCTTTTTTATGCACTAACGCTTTTTGTATTTATTTTTTCATCAATCAGAATAATTTTGAGTGCTTAATAATGTTTGGAATTTTATCTTCGGCTTTGGCTCAGTTCGCAAATTACTTTTTTGGAAAAGTTGCGGCTATGGTCTTGATGTATGCAATTCTCTATTGGCTCGCAACAACGCTTTCAACTTATGTAATTTCTGCTGTAGGCGTACAAGGCCTATTGAATTTAGCAGGACTCAACGCATCTATTAATAACCTATCTAGTCAAAGCTCTTTTCTTTCTTATTTAGCCGTTTATTTCAATTTATGGGTAGGTCTTAAGCTCTTACTTTCAGCTTACGGGGTTCGATTTATGATTCGTCGAATACCTATGTTTGGTTAATTAAAGGTTATTATATGCCAATCAATGTTTACACGGGGCTGATGGGCTCAGGCAAAACCTATGAATGTGTTTCGTCAGTTATCATTCCGGCGTTATCAAAGGGGCGTCGTGTTGTTTCGAACATTGAAAACCTTCAGGTAAATGATATTAGAGATTACGTCATATCAACGTATAAACTTGATCCATGTAAAGTTGGCGAACTTGTTTGTATTGATAATGAAGCAGTGAAATCTAACGATTTTTTTCCTGATGGATCGGAAAGGCCGTCTGTCGTTCAACCTGGAGATATAGTTTGCATTGACGAGGCATGGCAGTTTTTCGGATCCTCGGACAAGCTCAGTGAAAATGCGATGAACTTTTTCCGTATGCATCGCCACTATGTAAATCCAGAAACTAAAGTTTCTTGCGATATTGTTCTGATGGTCCAGTCAATTTCTGATTTAAACCGATCCCTGAAGCTAGTTGTCGAATTCACTTTTGTATTTCAGAAACTAAAAGCTCTTGGACTTAACGCCCGTTATCGAGTTGAGATATATCAAGGTCACAGAACACCAATTAAGTCTCGACTTTCGTGGGAAACAAAAAAGTATGACAAGAAAATTTTCCCGCTTTATTCAAGTTATTCGGGTGGTAAAGGCAACGAAGTTTCTATTGATCAAAGAACTAACATCTGGCAGTCAAAAAAACTCTGGGCCACTGTTTTTTTCGTTTCTGTAATGTTCGTCATTGGAGCTTTCTCACTAAATAATTTTTTTGGTGGCCAATTATTCCTCTCCGAAGATGAGACCCAGCCAGGTGTTTCGACGGGAAATAACTCTTCAACTGTCGCAATTCCAGGTCACCCCGTTCAGTCTGCCCAAGTTGCGACAAGCTCTCAGCCTCATACAGCTGGACGTATATTGGGGAGCATTCAGGTCGACGGGGTTCTAACTTATCTTGCAGAAGACTCAGGATTTATACAGCCTTTAAGCCCATCTTCAGTTACAGGCCGTGGCATATCAACCTACGCAGAATTAGACGGCAAACGGTATCTTTTCAACATTTATCAAAAACCAAAGGACTCTGAGCAATGAAACGATTTTTCGCTCTTCTACTCATAGTCATTTCACCTGCAGTCATGTCTGCAAGCAAAGTTGACCTGAGTCAGGTAACACCAGCAACTGCTATTCAGCTTTACTATGCCGAGCTTTCACGGAACGATTTTGTTATTGACCCTCAGATCTTCGAAGATAAACGCGTTCTTAGCTTCCGAAGTACCAACATTGGGAAACCAGCCTTTAAGAAATTGCTTGCAAGTCTTGGTTATCGCTTACGCGAAGATTCAGGAGTTGACTTCATCGAAAAGACCGAAGACCAAAGTACAGATCTTCGTGTTTTCAGACCAAAAAATAGGCCTGCAAACTATCTTCTTCGACAGACTCAAGGCCTATTGCCTGGAGTAAAAATTGCTAATCAACGAACGCTTCAACAAACAGGCAGTCAAACAACAACTGCTGACGTGCCGGAAGGATCTGCAGCTGCATTAATTAGCCAGCCTTCGGACGTAATTGTCTACTCAGGCCGTCTTCAAGATTTGCAGGCTGCCAAAGAAATTTTTGAGCAACTAGACACGGTTCCCCAGACTCGTTTTTTGAAAGTATTGATCCTCGAGTTTGCTCACGAAAAAAACACGGATGATGCACTCTCTGCTATTTCAGACGCAGCACAAAAAACGGGTTTGTCTTTCGATACCAACGCTGGATCAATTGGATTTTCGACAGGCAGTTTTTCTGCACTTCTCAAGATGATATCAACGGACTCCAGATTCCGATTCTTGTCCAATCCGTCTCTGTCTTTGACCTCTGGCGAAACGACTCGATTTGTTGTCGGTGATTCTGTGCCGACGCTGGGAGGGACAACAACAACGGGAACTGGTGCGAGTACCCAGGAGATTGTTT
>Ga0255098_1000513_pt1 | contig 10301 bp, 7 predicted proteins | sample Colum_Atlam_RepC_2_FD_188440 | JGI IMG/M metagenome (GOLD analysis project Ga0255098, IMG submission 188440) | Freshwater microbial communities from Columbia River, Oregon, United States - Colum_Atlam_RepC_8d | ecosystem: Environmental > Aquatic > Freshwater > River | place: USA: Oregon... | reverse complement strand
CAGTCAGGTCAGTTCCATCCTGACTGCTACCGCTCCCGCCTATGCCGTTCCTCCCCGCAGGGAGGACAACAATAGAAGAGGGCAGCGGTGGGTTGGTAGCTGCACTTTCAGACAATTTGCCTGACGAGTGTGCCACCGGGGGGCTAGTGTTACCGGTCTCACCCTGAGAGGGATTGACGCGGTTTTTGCCCGATTGAAAGATATTACGCCATCCACGCAATTTTGGGGCTTGTTGGCGCTGAGATGCAGACCCGGTCTTTCCACCAAGAATGCAACTGCTCCCGAACTTTGAGCTCGAGGGAGGCTTGGGGTGGTCCTCGCCGCCAGAATTTCCCGGAGGATTTTCTGAAGGCGCCAACACTTGAACCTGGGGTCCTCCAACATCGCTTTGTGGCGGGAATGAAGGTAAATTGGCGGGAGGGTTCCGACTTCCGCCAACAGTTGAATGCGCATTTCCGGGCGGATTTCCGATTGGAATGCTGGACAAATGCGAGCCTCCACTGTTCATCTTCCGTCTTACGACATCAGTTTTGAATGGAGGCGTTGGCGCATTTGCCAGCGGTTTGCTGGACGATTGCGCGAGGGTGCTACCATCAGCAGATGTGACAGCAGCAGGAGTGAACGATGGTAGGGGTGACGAAGGTATCGAAGCTGCAAGCAACATCGACGACAGTTCGTGGGTCAGAGACGTTCCACTCGAACCACTTGAGAAGGTGCTTCCAAGATCGCTCGAGGAAGACTGGGGGACATCGACAGATCTGGAAAGATCTGCCGATGAAAAAGGGGGTTGAGCTCCGGGGGCTCCAATCTCAATGCTATGAAGCGGAGTCAGAGTAAAAGTGGTAAAGTGAGCTCGTCCTTCACCATTGGGGGAGTGGGGGGATGAGGTGCTGGATTGATCCGCGCCATCTTCGGTTCTTTCTAAGATCACCGAGAGAGGACCACCGGCTCCATTTGCATGGAACTGGTTGTCAGACTCACCGGCAATTTCAAGAAATAATCCGGCGGCTTCAGAATCACCGGGTACAAATTCAGTTGAGGAAGGCATGTCGAGTTGCACAGATTTACCAGAATTGGCAGCAGCTGTGACCGCTTCCACAACCTCAAGGGCTGCAATAGCGTCCTCAGTTGCTTTCAAGGCTTGATCATTGGCAGCACGAGTGACTGCATTCGCCAAAACCTGTGCGTCAAGTGGAGAATCAGTGATTGCGATCACAGTTGAGAGGTTGCCCGCATCAAATGATTTGGCAGCCTTGGCGACTGCATTGGCAACACAAGTCCTTAAACAAGCTTCGGCAAATGCACGGTAAAGTTCAGTAGCATCATCTTGAGCCGAATCAGTCGCGTCTGCTCCAGTTTCGTGAACGATTTGCAAGGGTTCGTCGAAAAGAGGACGAGGAAAATGTGCGGGCACAGATGGCATAACAGTCACAGAATTCTGAGCCACAATTGCGGCAGAAGAGTGTGTGCTGCATGATAGTCCTGCGGACTTGAAATGCACTTCATTGATTTTCCTGGCAAAGAAAACATCAGCTTCACATCTCTGGATGTCCAATGAGGGAAACAATTCGTTCCAGACAGAATCAAAGAAAATTTGGAAATCTTCTGTGTTCGTGTGGAACAAATTGCAATTCTTGCCAAAATTCTCGTGAATAACCACGCCAAACTTGTGGGTCATTCCATTCTGCTGAATAGATCCACGAACAATCCTTTGCAGGTGATCATGAATCATTTCAGCGGTTGGGTTGAGAGTGTTAAAAAACACTCTCATCCTGTTACGGAATCGCTGATCAGTTTGGAGCAGCATAATCAACACATGCATGCAATAGCTGAGTGATGGAGCCACGACATTGGTGGTATTTTGCTTCTTGTAATTGATGATGGAGCACACCAACATACAGCGAAAAATCGCTTCAATGCTGAGGAACTTAGCACCACTTACAGGGAGTTCTTTCCATTGTGCGGGGGTGCCCGTAAGGGCGGCGGGGGTCTTCAAAAAGCGATGCATTGTGAGACTACGCTAATCACTCAAAAATCCTCCTCTATTTACCATCAATTTTTTTCTGTTTTTGCCCACTTGGTTTTTTGAATTCACCATTAAAAATTGATTTTTATTTTCTTTCCATCTACTCCTAATAAGATTGCTAAAATGGCAGACGAATACATCCAGGAACTCCGCCGGATGATGAGCGAAATTGAGGAACGCCGAGAATATTTATCGGACAATGAGTATCTTACAGCGATGAATGAATGTTTGCGGTCGTATTTGACTCATTACGAAGAACAATGCACCTGCACAGAGGATACATTTGAATGCTACCAATATCCCAGATTACTCCGGAATTGCCGTCACAAAGATACAATCCTCCAATATGCCCCTTTGCTCACAATTTTGATTCCGGGGGGTCAAATCCCGGCGGATTTCCGCCTCCAAATGGAGGTCGCATACGAACCTTATGATCAGAATACATTGGTCAGATTATTGAGATATTTATTGGATTTCTCATTAGAATCGGACATAATTTTTGACAAAGTTATTTGCGCATTTTCTATTTTCCATTTGGTTTTCAAACACTATGGAATAATGGAAAAAAGCCCAAAATTGCGGGAAGTTGTTTTCAGAAAACTGGAAGAATTCCAGACATCGGAGGGGACCATTGCTATTCTGGAAAATTTCGATTTCAGTGTTCTTGGGATTAGTGAGAATCCAATACCCGGTTGGAGGGGGAACGTAGTTCCCCCGCCCCCTCCTATTCCAGCTGACATATCTGAATCCTCTTTGGATTAAGTGATTATTATAAAAATGAAATAAATTATAAATATAATATATAAAATAAATGGGTATATTCGAGCCAGAAAATTTTGACAAATTATTTATTATTTTGGACTATATTTTTGATTTAGATTAAGTTTACAGGTATTTCAAGAATATATTCTTTTCTGTAATTTCCGAACTATTTGTTCCAATTTGACTAGTTGCGTAAAATTGTATTGAACTTTCGCAAATTTATCTTCGTTTGCAATATAAGTTAATAATTTTTCAAAATTATCAAAAGTTTCGTAAATAAATGTCATTGTCTTGCTTAAATATAATAAAATTAAACAATTTTGTATATATAATTTATAATATTTTTTGAAAAAATAGATGAGTTGATGAAACATTAAGAATCAAAGATCTGGAAAGATCCAGTCGCAAGTTTCCTGCAAATTGGACAGGATTGAAGCTGAGCCGCACAAGTTGCACACACACATTTGTGACCGCATGGCTGAAAGGCGTGTGTTTTTTTAGCATCCATGCATACACAGCAGCAATCATCTGATTGAGCCTCAGCAGCACACCCGCCACCAACTGCAAGTCTAGACATACTCGATCGAAGTTCAGCTTCTTTTTCAAGACCATCGCTCTTTTCTTTCTTCTTCCTTGCAATCTTTTCGTAAAAAGTGCGAAGCTCTTGAAGGGCTTTTGCACGAGTTGCTGGTTCAGCGTGAGTGTTTGCCACCAAAAGAGTTTTTGGATTGATATTGCAACCTATTTCTTTGCATTGAAAAAAATGAGGGTTGACACAAGATTCAAAATTTCGCTCAAGATCACCTTTGCAAGCTTGTTCAATGTCTTTCCATGTTTTAAATTGCAAGACATCTCGTACATGTTTTTTGTGGTTTGCAGAATCCAGTATCTGGATCAAATACAATCCAAATAGTGATGCAACAACTTGAAAGCGATATTGCAAGTGTTTATTGCCATCAAACATTTTCTGAACTTCACACAACCTGTTCAAAATGATTGTAAACGCCTCTTCTGATAGAATAGGTTGTCCGGGTTGGTCTAAAACTTGATAGATAACTCGAAGAATTACACTAAAGTGCTCGGTAGCTGCTACCATATCGCGTTGGATTTTAGACAAAGTCTGTCGATTAACATTTTGAAATTTCGAGTCACCTTCGAACATTGCTGTATAAAAATGAGTGAATAGTGAACAAAGTGAGTCACCATAGCACACAATTCCGAATGGAGAAAGAACATCTTCTGGGAATGTTCGAAAGATGTGTTCAAAAAAAGATGACGACAAAAGCCAAAAGCGAATTGAAAGTGACAGTGTTTGAGACAGGACTAGATTCTGCAAAAATCCTGGAACTTCATTTCCTCGTGTGCCAAAAAATGGATGAAATGGGTTCATGCGTATCATACAAGCAGTGGGTGGAGCAGCACTAGCAGCACTTCCACCACCACCAACTGCAGCGGCAAAACTGCATGCTACAGATGACGGCGAAACAACACTCGCAGCGCACCCACCACCAACTGCAGAAGTAAAACTGCGCGCAACTGGCTGTTCTCCAGCCACTGCACCTGTCATGCGCCATGTTCCATCAGCATTGCTCAGAGAGAACACGAACCCTTTGGGTCCAAGTTGCTCATTGAGCAGTTTGACTACACTATGCAGAAAATCTGCGTCAGTCAGCTGCGAAAATGCATTCAGCAACGGAGTGATAAGCTGCACAAAATCAAGCTTGTAGATTTTATCCACATGAAACCTGACAATCGAATCGAGTGATTCTGCAAGATGCTTCAAAAATTCAGCACCTGACAGTGTTCCTGCGATCATTTGGGCAATATATTGCGTCAGAAACCAATTAATAATATTTCTAACAGTCTGATCGGATGATTGCTGTTGAGCTCCGTGTTTCGGCATTTTGTAGAACGCTAAAATAGTAAAAGAATAATAAAATAAACCCATCAATTTTTTTGATGGGTTTATTTTATTATTCCTGTAATAATTATATAATTTCAATAAAATTACCCCCCAAACGGCGGGTAGCTCATTTCAAAAAGGGGCTAACTGTTCAGAGCTCGGGGCTCGTGTTTTGGGGGTTAGCACCTTTTGCCACGGATAGCTAAAAAACTCTTTGAGTTTTCTAGCCCTTGGGTCAAAATGACATCTTCATTTTGACCAGTGGCGAAAAGGGGCTAAGGGCTCGGGTTTTTGGGGGTTAGCACCTTTTGCTCTAACAATTCTTAATTTCGCAAAGCGAAATTAAGAATATTTTTAGAGATAAAAGGGGTTAGGGAGTGAAAAATGGAAACTCCCCGTCAAATAAATACGCATTCACAAACAGCTGCGCGTTCCGCGAAATTGTGATCAATTCGTCGCCCGTATAGCATTTGGAAGTTAGCTGCCCTTTCGGCGCCTTCAGGCTCAAATCATACGGTATCTTATACGTATAACTATAATTCCGTCCTTGTGCTCTATAAGAGTTTGCTAAGGCGATTGCATCATATAATTGTCCAGTTGAAGGCAACAACACAATATTTTCATAGCATTCTTTATCTACTTTATCCCAGCTCTCTCTGACCTCAAAAGGCACGCTAGCATATGTCTTGTATTGCTGAGCGACTAGAAAAATATTGAATAATTCCTCGTAAGTATACGTCTTTAAGACCACTTTCGGGTTCACAATGGAATAATATTTGAAGGTATAAATTGGCACCAAATAGGAATATTTATTTTTCAGATCGGGCGCCTGATTCACGCCCGTTTGTAAATAATTATAGAAATTCGACCGAAGAAGAAGAAGCGACATAATATAATTTATATAAATAGAATCCGGCTGACATGTATACGCCTGATATTGTGTCGGCTGTTTGCCAATTGGCGGACATTTGCAAGGAAAACTCATTCTTTTATTATAATGTATGAAAAAAATTATTGGATTAGATCCTTATTCCGAAAAATATTCACCCTTGGAAAAATAGTCGGTTTGCTCGTGCTCTCCGCAGGTGTTTTCACAGCAAATGGGAACACATCTTTATAAACACACTTCTCACTCAACCGTTCATTTGCCCGGCTGTAATAATAGGACCGTTCTAAACAATCCGCAATATTCACCTCTCTTTTGAAATTATTGGTGCACTGCATAAAACTACCGTTCTTGTCAGGACAAGGACTCTCCTTTGTTATAAGACATTTCGCCAGTGTAAGGGGATCATTGTAGCATTTTATGTCACTAATTCCAAATTTCTCTCCTGATCTCTTATAACAATGACTAATGATGAACAACACAACAAATATAAAAATAAATATAACAAAAATAGTGAATAATTCCATGATATTTACATAGAAAAAATAAGTTTAGAACTTAAAAAAATATTCGTTCATAACAATACAAAAAGCTAGGATGAGTGAGAATAAGACAAATATTGCTGAAAAATTGGGCGCGGTTAGCTATGATTTAAATGTCGATATTCCAATGATAACTGCCAGGGTTGAATCTCAAGTGAATGATGGGATTAGTGCATCCGAACTTATCGATCTAATGTCGCAAATCTGCATTTCTTTTTCCACGGAAAATCCAGACTATAACACTCTTGCAACCCGCCTGGAAATCTCCAATCACCACCAAAATACACCGGCAACCTTCCTGGAAGCAATGGAAATTCTTTTTGCCAATAAGGACTCCAATGGCTGCGTGAATCCACTTGTTAGTGAAGAACTTATTGAGATTACCCGCGCCAATCACCAAAAAATAGAGGAACAAATTGACTACCAGCGGGACTATCTATTTGACTACTTCGGCTTTAAAACACTCCAAAGATCCTACCTTATAAAGTCCGGTGGGAACCCTGTTGAGCGCATCCAGCATATGTTTATGCGTGTTAGTATTGGGTTGCACAAGTCCGACCTCAAGAGTGCATTTATATCTTACCAATTCTTGTCCCAAAAATTCTTCACACATGCCACGCCAACTCTATACCACAGTGGCACACCTAATTCACAATGTCTATCATGCTTCCTTTTGGGAACAGCCGACAGTGTCGATGGTATGTATAAAACCATCTCTGATTGTGCCCAAATTAGCAAATGGGCGGGCGGGATTGGAGTACATATTTCCAATATTCGATCGAGGGGCTCCTATATTAGAGGTAGTAATGGCGAAAGCAGTGGGATTATTCCAATGATGCGTGTTTATAATGCAACTGCGCGGCACATTGACCAAGCGGGGAAAAGAAAAGGCAGTATCGCAGTCTATTTGGAGCCCCACCATCCAGATATTATGGATTTCTTGGATGTTCGCAAAAATAGTGGGAATGAAGAGGCTAGAACACGGGATTTGATGACTGCATTGATGATCCCTGACTTGTTTATGCGAAAATTGGAGGTGGCTTTGGGGAACCCGGCAGATGTAGTAGAGTGGTGCCTATTTGACCCAGACAGGTGTCCCGCATTGGAGATGACATATGGGGCGGCATATGAATTATTATATTCAACATTTGAAGCCAAAGGCTTTTACAAGGAGAAAGTCGATATTGTAAAAATCTGGAAGAAAATTCTGAGCAGTCAAATAGAGACTGGAACACCGTATATTCTCTACAAAGACCGCATTAATAATCACAGTAATCAGAAGAATATTGGGACAATTCGGTCATCCAATTTGTGCGCCGAAATTGTGGAATATTCCAGCGACAAAGAATACGCTTGTTGTTCACTTTCCAGCATTTCACTCGGAGAAATGGTGGCTTACACGCGGTTTGATTCATCAACCAAAGTAACCGTTTATACCAAACCGGGGTGCATCTATTGTGATTTGGCGTATGAATTATTGGATAAGCACGATATTCGATACGAAAAGATAACCGAACACGAGCATAGAATGGTCCCCCAAATATTTTTTGGCAAGGAGCACATTGGAGGATACACTGATCTCGCCAGATATTTGCGCCCTACTATCAATACTGAACGCCTGAGGAATGTATGTCACACCATTGTCCGCAATTTGAACCGCGTAATCGATGTGAATTATTATCCAGTTGAAGAGACCCAGCGGTCCAATTTTCGACATCGACCGCTGGGAATTGGCGTCCAAGGGCTGGCGGATTTCTTTTTTAAAATGAGGATTCCTTTTGAAAGCGAAGAGGCGAAATACGCAAATAAAATGCTATTTGAGTTAATCCAATATTATTGTTTGGAGGCAAGCTGTGACCTTGCGGAAGAAAGGGAGAATGTTATGTTCCAATATCGCGCCCAATTTAACAAAGTTGGGGACAAATATGTTTGGGAGCATTATGAATTTACAGAGGAAGAAATGGAGCTTACAGATTATATGGGTGCTTATGTGACGTTCCAGGGAAGTCCATTGAGCAAGGGGGTCTTCCAATTTGAGTCCATGGGTGTAAAATTGGAGGATACTATTTTTAAGGAAAAATGGAATCATCTTCGTGAGAGAATCCTTCTCCATGGTGTTCGAAATAGTCTTCTGGTTGCCCTAATGCCGACTGCTTCTACTAGCCAAATTCTGGGGAATACTGAGTGTTTTGAGCCTATAACTAGCAATATTTATACAAGGCGAACATTGGCGGGAGATTTCGTTGTTGTGAATCAGTATTTGGTGCGGGATTTAATGGCGCGAGGGGCTTGGTCCCGCGAAATAAAAGACTGGATAATTGCGGCGAACGGGAGTGTGCAAAATTTGGAGTGTTTGACACAAGAAGAGAAGGAATTGTATAAAACTGTTTGGGAAATAAAGCAGAAAGCGCTGATCGACCTTTCCGCTGACCGGACCCCATTTGTTTGCCAGACGCAGAGTTTGAACCTTTTTTTTGAGGAGCCCAAGAATACAACCTTAGGGAGTGCGCTTATTTATGGATGGCGGCGGGGACTGAAAACGGGAGCCTATTATATACGCTCTCGTCCAAAGGTGCAAGCCCAGCAATTCACGATTGAGCCCAAGGCGGTTCAATGTGAAAGTTGTTCGAGTTAAAAAATAATATAATATATATTTATGGATAAAAGACATTTTACGGTTGTTATTGGTTCTAAAGAGAATGGTTTATATATTTCTTCAAAACCGTCTTCTGCTGCAAAAAAAGCAGTTAGCAAACTTTGCGCTTCTAACAAGAGCAAAAAGGTTGAGTTTTGTTTAAGAGAGATTACACAAGGTTCTAAAAAGAAGACATACGGTCCATATTTAGGAGAAATGAAGAAACTAAAAAAGCCGATTGAATTAAAAGGGCGGTTAATTCGCTATGATATAATTGTTCATTTGAAGAAGGGGAAAAGCTCTACAATAAAGACTGCTAAAAAAATGAAGGGGGGTGGAGAAGTTGAACAAATACAAATAATAAACGAACGTGCAAGAAATAATTTAATTGAAATGAAAAACTATCAAGGGGTATTAAATGCGATTTTTAATAGGAATGAAATTTTAAGTAATTTATACTTAAGGGGTTTTTTACGAAATAATCAAGGACAAAGATCATACGTACCAACATATTATCCGCATATTTTTATACAAGGAATGATTAATGCCATCGATACTTTTCAAGAGAATAAATATAAATTTATTATATGTTTAATTGGACTTCATTCTATCAAAGACTATATAATAGATACAATTGGAATAGATAAAATTATTGAAATTTTATTTAATACTAATTATAATGAAGAAGAATTTAGTCGTATAATTGATAGCTATAATAGAGAAGATGATGAACCAACTCGTCCATTTAATTTGCAATTAAGTAAAAAAATACTATTCATGTTATTATTGAAGTTTTATTCACATAAAAAAGAATTTAATAATGTATTAAAAAAATTATTATCTATACGAGATATGAGTATTATGAATAAACAACATATAAATGAATTATTATATTTTTTTATGCATTTTCATGATGAAGAATATAAATTATTAAAATTTTTATTAGATAATAAACCAGATTTATTAGAGTTTATTCGAATACTTAAAAATATTAATGAAGCGAATAGTCAAGGTAATATTCCACTTTTTACATTATTTAGTAATAATCCGATAGAATTTGGAACCTCCCAACAGCGAGAAGAATTATTTAGAAATGTTTAAATGGTGGAAAGAAACAAAGTTCTGAAAATAAGGAAGGGGGCGGGGTCTGAAAACTTGAGCCTATTATATACGCTCTCGACCAAAGGTGCAAGCCCAGCAATTCACGATTGAGCCCAAGGCGGTCCAATGCGAGAGTTGTACGGCTTAATTCATTTTATATTTTTCTAGTATATTTTGAACTTTTGGATTTGTTTTATGCCAACTAACATTATACTTATCCCATACTTCATCTAAATTTTTATTTTTTGCATTATTTATAACAGATCCTCCTGGATGTTTTGGTATAAAATCCGTTATATTATATTTATTATTTTTGTAATAAACAATAAATTTATTTGATTCCTTTGTCTCCATTTGCTCTTTTATGGAAAAATTCCATCTCTTAAATGCTAATATACTTATATATAGTAAATAACTAAAAATTAGAAAGTGCAACCATGTTATAA
>Ga0255098_1000512_pt1 | contig 10302 bp, 11 predicted proteins | sample Colum_Atlam_RepC_2_FD_188440 | JGI IMG/M metagenome (GOLD analysis project Ga0255098, IMG submission 188440) | Freshwater microbial communities from Columbia River, Oregon, United States - Colum_Atlam_RepC_8d | ecosystem: Environmental > Aquatic > Freshwater > River | place: USA: Oregon... | reverse complement strand
GTTACTTACCTTGCTCATTGAAGGCGCGTGTGGGTGTGTATGTGGGTGCTCAAGTTAACGCGGCTGCGGCTGCGGCTGCAAACATGGCACGCTGCTCTTTATCGCTATACTGATTGAGAGGGTCGTTATTATTGGGGTCATAATCAAGCATGACGGGGTCAGCGAGTAATGGGAGGTTAACAATATAAATGTCGCGCAGGGGAACTAACTTGGTAATCGTCGCTGATTCGGAATCATCCATAATTACCTCTTCTATCTGCTCGCAAACAAGACAGTCTTCTTCTTCGATAATAATGGTCTCGCCGTCGTCTGGTGAAATGCGCGGAAACTCATGCTTGTGTGTTATCCAATTTATTACTCGCCATTTCATATATGTATATGGCGCATTTCCCTTGACAATTCGTTCTCCATTTTCGTCGCGACGCGTTCGCGCAACCCATATAAACGGTCTCTCGTGGTCCGTTTTGTCTGTTGATGCAAGCCACGCCTCATATTCGCGGCGAAACTTTAGGACCGGCGTTATCGTCTTATACAAAGACTCGAGAAAGTGGGGTCGACATTCGGTACAGTATCGATAACCCATCGCGTGTTGACCGACGCCCTCATAATGAATATCATCGTCTGTTTTCTGGAAATCGCCGCATAAATAACAGCGCAACATATAAATCATGACTAGGCGCATAGGTGGCGGGATTTTCGCTTCGGGGTCGGCATACCACTGCATCTCGTCTTCCGTATACGCATTTTTCGAAACATCTATAACTCGATGCGCTAAATTATGGTCACTGCGACGATACTGGGTGAGAAGAGAAGCAGGGTCGCACAAATGAAGCGGAGTGTCGCTATAATCGTACGTCATATATGAAGACGGGATGCGTATGGGATTGGGGTGTGTCGCGTCCGATACATCCCGTTCTGGAATATCTAAAACTTTTGCAACTACATAGGATTGCCCCGTTGCGTCGTTGGGATTTTTAGTAAGAACATATTTTGCTGGAAAACCGTTGATATTTGTTGCGGTTGGATGTTCCATTGTTTGCGGATGTAGATGCGTGCGTGTGGTTAGTTATTTGTTTATAGTATTATTTATTTTATTTTGGATTTCAATTTTAAAAATGCTTGAAATTATATTTGGTAATACGCGCTTTATACGCGCTCTACATGCTTTTTCTACTTCCATAGCATGCGGTTGCTAGAGCCATACCTAGAATGGCGCCCATTATTTCCAGTATCATTTATTTGATATTACGTATTCTGTATTCTGTATTTTATATATATATTGTATTTATTTTATTGTATTTATTTTATTGTATTTATTTTATTGATATAATAGCGCGTAAATTTTTTTAGTATGGTATATATATAGAGAAAAATGGAAAGTGGATTGAACATGTTGGTACATTCCGTAATCATCGGTATTATTCTGTATGTTATTATGACCTTTTTACTTAAACAGAGACAGGCTGTTGCTGTAAATAGAAGTCTTGTTTTAGCCGCTCTCGCGTTGATATACATGATTATGTTCGGACATGGGTTGCCAGGACGAGTGAACAGGGACCTTTTTTAATACGTTGCCGTATATTAAGGGACTTTCGAGATACTTTTCGCAGTATTTCTAATAGTATAATATTTATGGTATTATATTATAATATTTATGGTATTATAATATTATAGTAGAATGAATACAAAAACAAACAGCCCTGTGCTTAATCCTATGGCGCGTCAAAATGTGTATATAAGTCCAAGTCTACATCCTGTGAATAGAAAGTTATACCTAGAGACGTTGTCATTGTCGTTGTCATCGGACGATTCAACGATATCACCTGATACGAATTCTGATACGAGTTCGCATGCATTTTTTTCATCCAATGATTCGCTGATGTCCTTGGAAGACTATAGAATAAATATAGGAGAAGAGAAAAAACAAGATGACTATATTCGGTTATCGAATCATGGTCGTGGAATTATATCATCGATATGTTGTAGTTGGTGTAGTCGGGATTAATATCGTATTTTTGGATGAATAATAATATTTAGTAATATTATAAAATGACTTTGAAAACCCTACCCTCCTCGACCCTACCCGCGACTTCTGTCGAGACAGCGGAACTTAGTTTCTCTAGTGATGGTGCGCCATCTGCGAAGCTGTCTTTGAACATCAACGCCTTCAATGGCAACAGAACCAACTTTGGTGGAAGATGCAATAAATGAAATCGGTGAAGTTGTCGTGTAGTGTGGACGCAGTACTATATAAAAAATAATAAAAAAGTATAAAAAAGAATAAAAGTATAATATGTATATAAAAGTATAAATATTATATAACAACCTAGTATATAATAATAATAATAATGCAGCCTTCGTTTTCTACACAGTGTACACAGTGTACACAGTCTACACAAATTAGACCATTCGGGGGTGGTAACGCTACTAGAGTCACTTGCGAAACACCCCAACAACCAAGTACTACATTGTCGTCGTCAATGTGTGCTACAGGAGGATTCGGTAGCGGAGTAAACAACACGGCTGGTATGATTCGACCAATGTGATGATATAGTTATGCAAACTTTAACAGTATTATATTTACTTGAATAATTATATAAATAATATTAAATAGTTAAATAGTTAAATTTTAATAAAAAACATATAATAAATATTATATACATGATAAATTATTTTTATAGTCACGGTTTCAACTATGTTACACTATTAACTATTATAACTTTTGTAATAATATTTCAAATATTTATAAACTATACAATACACAATGATTTTAATGTTAGTTATCACATTGTTATAAGAAATATAATATTTGTTTGTATATGCTACTTGTATTATCAAACTAAAAATATAAAAGTTATAGTTTATGGTATTGGTTTAATTTTTTTATTAGGAATTATCGTTCAGTATATGTTACTGATGTGCCCTATCACCTTTTTTGACGAAACATTACTACGTGTTAAAAATTATTACAAGTGGCACGATCTAACCGTAGATCAAGTAACAAAATTTAAAAACAATCCAGAACGTTTTTCGGCTACTGAGGGTTACTATGCTGATAAAAATGGAGAAATAGATTTAAATAAAAAAGTGGAACACGCACAAACAGACAAAAATATTTTACTATTAGACAAGCTAAATATTAAAGAAGGGACAAGAATAATCGACCTTGGTTGTGGATATGGAAACTTACTACTAGAAGCAAAAAAAAGAGGAGCGATTTGTTATGGTGTTAGTATATGTAAGCACCACATTGACTTTATAAAAAAACAGCACAATATTGATGGTATTACTGCCGACTTTAATAATTTGCCAAGCGAACTTGATGGTAAATTTGATTGTGTTGTAGCAAATGGTAGTTTAGAACATTTAGGGTTTATTGAAGATGTAAATAAAAATATGTTGAATCAAAAGTATGAAAAATTTTTTCAAGGGGTTTCAAGGTTAATAGATAATAAATCAGATAATCGTCAAATATTCATAACATGTCTTCATAAAAATGATGAAAGAGGTGAAAAATGGTCTTTATGGGATTTTTTCAATGGATACTTGATACAAATGACGTATGGTGGATTTTACCCTAGTTCTCCAGCTGGACTAACAAAAAATATGATAGACTTTGATATTGTATATCAGACAGATGCTACAATACATTATGAACTATCAAGTAGAGAAGGCGTTGATGGTTCAGAATATGATTTTGGTTCAAGATTTATACGCAATAAACGTTTATCATCTTTATTTTTACAATTTTTGTCATTTTTAAATGATCCTTATTATATACAAAAAGAGTTATACTACTTATTTAACTCGTGGAGATGGCAGTTTGAAAACAAAAATTGTATTCACTATTGGATTATTGCTAAAAAAAATAACATATAAAAAAGTGAACATTTTTAAAATTATTAACTCTGCATATGTATAAGCATCTACACCTGAACCGTCTTAGGAGTCTTTGTCATGATGACTTGTCCCGCGACGTCTGTGCGTTTCACGTTTTTAATCGGTAAATAATTTACACTCAATTTTTGTAAATTATTGACGCCTTGTTTTGCGCTTGCTTTTACTAGAGTTGCTGCGCGCATCACGACGGTAGTATCATAGACGCCTGGTTTTATAATATTGGTGACGGTGGCGTGACCGGAGGGAAAATCCCTGAGATGAAACCATAGCGCGTTTTGCGGAGATGTGCGAACAAGTGTGTCATTTTCTTTTTGGGTTTTTCCTATATGGATATGATAAGTTGCGTTGAATATTTCGGTGTACATTTTGGCGGAATATATGGGCGTTATATAATTTAATATGTGAATATATTTACAATCAATTTTATATTATATAGTATCCTTGTAGCCCCCGTATCCATGAATAAAAATAGTGAAGAATTGCGAATCATTCCATATACCGCCACATCACTTTCTGTTGTTGGGCGGTTCATATTTATGTTTTTGCTGTATAAAAATAAGAGCACGAATAGTTTATCGCTGACTTTTTGTATTCTAAGTATCTTTTCGTCTGCGATGTGGATTTATTATAGTATGCAGTCAAATGATACACCCATGGTGGTGCGAAGTTCGATTGAGATTTCGCTGCTTTCTTTGTCGGCGGTATATATCGTACGCAATAAAGTGAGGCAATATTATGAGGAGCTTCGCATTCTGCCATCGTGAGCGTCATTGGCGCGGAGTATAGAAAAAAAGGTGCAAGTGCGTGTGCGTGCTGCGTGTGCGTGTGGTGCTTACCTTTACTCGTAGTTGTCGCCATTGTCGCCATTGTCGCCATTGTCGGATTGATAGCACACTGGTACCAGTTTCCCGTCTGCATCATACTCGTATGTCTGTGAGCTTTGAGAAGAGCGGCACTCGTCGCATTGGCATGTGTCGTTGTTGGCGTTGTTGTCTGCGTCTGCGTATATTTCGCGGCATTCATAGCAATCGCATTCTTGATTTTCGTAGTCGTAGTATTCGCCGTCGCTCTCAGTGTCGCCGTCGTGGTAGTATGCGCCTTCGTCTTGGACACCGTCTTCTTCGCTCTCGGAGTAGCATCGATTGAATGACTGAATTGGTTGCGGGCGTTGCTGTTCTCTGGGAGATGGAGACGCGACTGAAACGGGCGACATTTCTTGTTCTTGTTCTTGTTCTTCGCGCTCGTTCTTCTCGTTGACAAGGTCGGCAACCTGTTGCTCGAGACACTCGATTCGTTGCGCGTGTTCTTCTTTGAGTGCCTTTTCTTTGCGTGTCTCTTCTTCGGCGCGGTTGAGCCTGTCAAACAACTCGGCAATCTCACGTGCGTGTTTGGATTTGAGGTCGTTCATTTCGTGCAACACTGTGTCGTATTTCCTCTGGTACATCACCGCAGTCTCGTGATACTCGGCGGCAAGCGAGTTGGTATGGTCCAACTGTTTGATAAAGTCCTGCTGATTTCGCTCCAAACGTAATACCGTATCCTGTAGGGACCAGACGAAGCCCATACTTACCGTGACTCCTTCGAACTGAGTTTGTCTTGATGATTCGATTCCTGAAATTCTGGCGGTGGTGGCGGTGTTTTCCATATTTGATACTGATGCTTTCTTTTTTTGTTCACTGCATTCTAAATAACGGATTAAAATCATTTCAATTTTCTGTTCTTACAATATCAATACAAATAAAAAATGCAAAATGCAAAATAGTATTGATATTGTAACTGCTGCATTATGAGTTATGCAGAATAAACTTTGACAACTGAGGGTTCCAAAATCCTACCACTTTTTTCTCAGGTGGTTGCTGGGGGGCAGAAGGCGCTGGTGGTATATTTTCAAAAACGACGGTTGTTATTTTTTGCGTAGATAAACTATGCGTATACGTGGTAAACATTTCCAATAAAGGGGTTGACATTGTGTGACTGTAATTGATAATACAATCTTCGGCGTGTAGTGAGGAGAGATAGTATATGTTGCCGTCGATTTCAATCATTGAAAACTGGTGGGAGGGCTGCTGATGAGCGATAGCTGACGCTGATGACATGTGATAGAGGGTTACTGGATTGACTTTTTACATTATATATATGAAGTTATATTTATATCAATTTTTTATATTGTATATGTTGTATATGTCGAATATGTTGAATATGTTGTATATGTTTCGAAAAAAAAGGTTAGTTCGTTAGTTCATAACAACACACACATGCGCGCGATGTCTTACCTTTAGTACCCGTAAAGCTCCTCGTTGGATGGTACGATAGAACTTGAAATTGAGACACGTGGGAGCTGCTCTTGCTGCTCTATATAAAATAGGTCACTGTCGCGTACTGCGTCGTCATTGGGCTCCTCCGCATACGAGATACCCAACTTAACAGCCGCACCGTGCGGGTCTTCCGTGATTCCCTTGATACCGACAATGTTGTCGATGAAATGCTGCGCTTCTTCCAGATTTTCGGCAATCCATTGTTTGTGGCTTTGTTGCTCGTCAAGCCGTGTCTGCAGGTATTCCAACGTCTCCGCAAGTGAATCCAACTTGCTTCGAAGAAACTGGTTCTCATCTTGTAGTGCGTAAAATTCCTCTTGCATGTTTTGTATGTCTTGCATATCTTGATTTGGATGCGAACCTGTAGACGACGGGGTTGTAGGGCACGATGAGTCGTCGGACTTGTAGCAGGAGAATGATGCCATGACTTTGATGTTTCTTGTTGTTTTTTGTTTCACTACATCTGATTTAGTGCATTTAATTCATTTCAATTTTCTATCCGGAGAATAATCGACCATGGTGTACGTAATTGCATACTCATCTTCTACACTTTCGACAAGTACATTTGCGACAACGAACACGTGGTGTGTCCGGACTGTTTACGATACAGCATATCAGAATTGAGAATATAAATGCGAATGCTCCCGCCATTGGGATAATCTCTGCAAGAAATGCGGGCATTGATGGTGATGTGTAACGTTTTTGAAGTTCTAGTTTGGGTCGTGTCTATATTTCAATATATACGACAATATGGTTTCAATTTTCTAGGTGTGGGTATGTGTGTTTGTGGGAATAGAAAATACGGATTACAGGCTTGGAGTTGTATAAGTAAAGTAATTGTAAAAGAATTTAAAATTTACTTCTTTTATACCTACATACCTACATACATACATACATGAAGTCGTATACTAGTTTATATCCCAGTCCGGATAAAGATTATACATTGTTTAATGAAGCGTCTAGTGACGCAAGTTCTTCGAGCATTTCGAGCCTTGGTGGGTTAGGGGACAACCACGACTTGAAGAAATATGACGATTATATAAAAACGATAAACAATGAGACGCAACAGAAGTGTGAGATTAATCAAAAATCGGTTGAAATAAATTTAAATAGAAATATGTCGGTGGATTATAAAAAAGGGAATGCTTACAAACCTTGTGTAGTAGGTGTGAAAAAAGATAGCGGGAAACAGGGATGCTTCTCTTGTTTTACATGGTGCAGGTGCAAATAGTTGAGTTGTTTTTCATTACATGTTGGAATATATGGGATAATATGGGATAATATGGAATTATAAAATTGAACCGTTTATATACCATATATGATACGATATGATACGAAAAGAAACACCAATCAACAACAGCACGACAATATGGAAAACGCGGGAAGTGTAGGAAATGCAGGAAACACAGGAAACACAGGAAAAGTTCATCTTACAAACAATGACGAAGAGAAATACCAGATGGTGCCCGTACCGCCTGGTTTGTTACAATACTATGTAAAAAAGGAGACGATTCTTTCAATGAAGGAAGATATAAAGTCGATGAAAGCGAGGTGCACCGACTATAAGAAGAATTACGAACTCGAGTGTCACACGAAAGAAAATTTACTGCGTCTTATTCCGAACACGCCGATGGGGTTGAAACATAGAGATGTATGGAAAATATTACTGGTGATAAAATCTGTTACTGGGGATAAGGTTTGCTTGAAGGGTGCTCTTATAAATCACGGCACGGGGGAACTGGCGTTGATATCTAGCATTAATGCTGCTATTCAAACCGAGTACAAACATCGGACAATTCAGTCACACGATGACCAGTATAAAATATGTCAGTGCAAAATGATTGCTCCCTTGTTGTTTTGGGATGAGCTTGTAAATAGGTTGACGAATTGAAAATTTAGGATGAATTGGGATGGAGTATAATTAAGCATAAATGATTAAGCGATAGCGACATTTATAGATTATATAAATTGTGATTTTTTTATTTATATAATATATAGCTAATTCGGTTTTTAATAATGGTAACAAAGATGAAAAAAACAAAATGTATGGGAACCAGTAAAAATAAACGCGCGATGTCTGGTGGGAGAGGAAAAATAGGCAAATACACGCAAAAATTTAAACGTTCTTATAAAAGATTTGATGAAATTGAAGACAAAGGCGATGATGAAAGTAGATTTAAAAAAATGGAAGAATGGGGGAGAATGAGAAACATATACAATTTTTTGAAGATTCAAAATGATAAATACAAAGGAAGTGCCGGAACAGAAACAACAGCTTGGGAAAAAATGAATGATAATGATGACTACAAAAGTGCAATTAGTTGTTTTGAAAAATATGATAATCGTATTTTATCGAAAGGAGAATGTATTCCCGAAGAAGACTATATAAAGGGTAATACCGGGGCTTCTTATGAGGCTCAAGATAATGCTAATGATGTTTCTGATGATGCTGCTAATGTTGTTTCTGGTAAGACTGGAGCTAATACTGGTGCTGCCGATGTTTCTGGTAAGACTGAAAATACTAATAAGAATGCTGCTGTTGAGACTGACGCTAATGCTAGTGATGCTGATAATAATGATAATAATGATAATACTTCTGGTGAGACTGATACTGGTGCTGCCGAGGTTATTCCTGTTTCTGACGCTCCTGCCGATGAAGCTCCTGTTGCTGAAGATTCTAGTACTACATCTGATGCTGATGCTGTTGTGCAATCTGATGTTTCTGATGATGCTGTTGATGCTCCTGTTGGAGATGCTCCTGTTGGAGATGCTCCTGTTGGAGATGCTCCTGTTGGAGATGCTCCTGTTGGAGATGCTCCTGTTGGAGATGCTCCTGTTGGAGATGCTGAAAATGATAACGACACCAATCAGGAACCTCCTGCTAGTGATGTTTCTGATGATGCTGTTGAAGCTCCTGTTGGTCAACCTAAAGCCGACGCTGAAGCAATGAAGGCTGATACCAATGATACCGATGATCGCGAAGGCGGCGGTCGTTCAAAACGCAAACCAAGGTCTAGTCGTCGTCGTGGCAAGTCTATGAAATCTAAAAAAGGTCGCAAGACTCGTCGTAAACACAGGGCAGGTCGGCATTAAAATATGCACAATAATAAAACAAAAAGTGTTAGCATATGAGATATGAGATGTGACACAATATGATACTATACTTACCTTATAGTATGATAATGAAATAGGGAACTAGCCTTTTTGTCCTGCCCTGCATTCTTTATTAGTGCTGACTTTGGCTTGCGGCGTGTTCGTCATATTCGACATCAATGAGTTCTTCCACTTTTGCTTCGACGTGTTCGATGAACCGGAGTTCCGTATAAAGTGAGCGGATGAATTCTTCGACATAGTTCACGACGGGTTGTGTGTTGAAGTCGTCGGCAATGCAGCGGCACATTCTTCCAATCGTTTCGAATGTGTGCTCCAGCGTTTCGAGAGGTGTAGTGTGGAACTCGGGAGTATTGTGTGCGAGAACGAGTCTGCGCGCGCCCGTGTTGAAACATTTTGCGTGTATTGCGGTCAGTTCTTGTAGAGCTTCGTAAATGTCGAGTGAATGGATTTCCCAGAAGTTTTGTAAGGGTGGCGGTGTTGGTGGATAATTTCTTGCAGTGTTGTTGCACCTTGCGATGAACCGTTCCCATATGAGTTTCAATTGAAATGCGGTATTGAGTCTCGGTATGAGTGTCGCTGTTGCACCGTCTTCGGGTTTCTCGGGTGCTATAAACTGCGACATCATGATGAGAAGATTCGATGCGGCGTCTGCGTCGGCGTCGGCGTCGGGGTTGGGATTAGGAAACCACGGGTCATATACGAATCCGCCCATCGGTTGCACACGCTGGCATGGAAATTGAGTCGTGTATCCGTGACCATACACAATAGTGAGTTCTTCCTTTGTCGGGTCGTCGCTGCTGTCGCTGTCATATTGGGGTCCGTAGTCGATAATGGGGCGTTTCGGTTTTGCTGCAGAGGTGGTGGTCGTTGGCGTCGTTGGCGTCTCATTTACGATTTTCCATTTTGCATATTCATCCGCACTGATAAGTCCCGTTTGGAGGCAGTACCTGAGAGGGTCGTTAGGGTTGTAAAC
>Ga0255098_1000506_pt1 | contig 10438 bp, 8 predicted proteins | sample Colum_Atlam_RepC_2_FD_188440 | JGI IMG/M metagenome (GOLD analysis project Ga0255098, IMG submission 188440) | Freshwater microbial communities from Columbia River, Oregon, United States - Colum_Atlam_RepC_8d | ecosystem: Environmental > Aquatic > Freshwater > River | place: USA: Oregon... | reverse complement strand
AATGAGTTTGGCGTTTCTCTTTTACATGCTAATACTTCATCAATATATTCAAAATCAAATACTCTTGCGGCTCTAACCCATAAATCTAAATCCTCATAGGCTAAATTTTCATCATAATAATTTAATTTTTCAAAAACTGATTTTTTAATCATTGATGAAACCGAACAAATTTTAGTTGTTCTTCCGATAACCATTTTGTATATGTCGCCACTTTCTGGATGGTCTTCTTCTGTGTAATAATTCCTTATAGAATTTCCGTTTTCATCGATTTCAATTAAATTTCCATACACAATTCCAAGGTTTTTGTACTTTGAATTTTGAAATTTTTTTATTTGGTTTTCAATGCAGTTAGGTAGTAAAATATCATCTGCAGCTAAATCGATAAAATAATCACCTTTAGCATGTTTTACTGCGTGATTAAAAGTTTTAGTATTTCCTAAATTAACTACATTTGGTATAAATAAAATGTTTGGGTATTTTTTCAGCCAATTATCAATTACTTTTTTTGAATTATCCGAGCTACAATCATCTGCTATAATAAGTTCAATGTTAGCATAGGTTTGGTTCATAACCGAATCTAAAGCTTCTTCAACAAAAGAAGCATGATTATAAGAAAGACAAATGACACTAACTAACGGAAAATTTTGCATATTTTAAACAGAAGAGTTTTATATTTGTTACGAAAGTAAATAAATAACCATGATTGAGCAAAGTAAAAAATATAAAATTGCTATTATTGCCTATAACTTAGATTCTGGTGGATTGGCAAAAGTGATTGAGAATATTTTTCTTTTATTCAAAAGAATTAAAATTTTTAATGTTGAATTATTATTATTAGATAACATTAAAAGGTTTAATCTTGATGGGAAAGTAGTCTCTTTTGGAGATTTACCCTACATAAATTTTCCTTTTTATAATAAGATTAATAGGTATATTCAATTTAATAAATATATTAAAAAGCAGAATTTTGATTTTATTATTGATTTGCGTTACAGGATAAATCCTATAACTGAGTTACTTATTGTAAAATTAATTTATCCAAAAACGAAATTAATTTATAATATTCACAGTTCTAAACTAGATACATATTTACCTAATAATACTTTTTTGACTAATTATTTTTATGGTAAAGCATATAAAACTGTATGTGGTGCAAAGGAAAATGAAAAGTTAGTTATTCAAAAGCACCATTTAAAAAACACAATAACTATTTATAATCCAATTGATTTTGAGGATATTAAAGTTAAGAAAGAGGAATCTATTGATTTTAATTTTGAATATATTTTAGCAGTTGGACGATTTGTAGAATTAAAGCAATTTTATGAACTAATTAAAAGTTATGCGAACTCTAATTTATCTCAAAATAAGATAAAGTTAGTACTTGTTGGTGAAGGAGAAGAACTCTTAAGATGTAAAGAATTAGCTTTGTCTTTAAATTTACACGAAAATGTAGTCTTTGTTGGATTTTCTAGTAATCCTTATAAATATATGCAAAACGCAAAATTTTTAGTGCTTTGTAGTAAGTATGAAGGATTTGGACTTGTTTTAGTAGAAGCTTTAGCTTGTAAAACTCCAGTAATTAGTTTTGATTTAGTTTCGGGTCCAAATGAAATAATAGTGCATAGAAAAAATGGCTTGTTAGTGGAAAATCAAAATTTCGAAAAACTTACAGAAGCAATAAATTTATTTTTTTTCGATAAAGAACTATATACAATTTGTAAAATTAATGCGTTAGAAAGTATACAAAAATTTTCTTTTGAAGAAATTAAGAAAGAATGGTTAAATTTACTGCAAATACAAGAATAATGAACGCCAAAATTATAAATATTCCAAAAATTGAAGATCCAAGAGGTAACTTGTCTGTTATAGAGCATGATGTGGTGCCTTTTGATATAAAACGCGTTTATTATTTGTATGATGTTCCAGCTGGTGCAGAGCGTGGTGGGCATGCACATAAAAAATTACAACAATTTTTAGTAGCTCTTGCTGGAAGTTTTGATGTAGTTTTAAACGATGGTAAAAATGAAAAAACAATTATATTAAACAAGCCATTTGAAGGTTTATTAATTACAAACGGTATTTGGCGAGAATTGAAGAATTTTTCTTCGGGAGCGGTTTGTTTAGTTGTGGCTTCTGATGTGTTTGAAGAAGAAGATTACATCAGAGAATTTGATGAGTTTTTATCGATTTCGAGTAAGTAAATCTTCGTAAATATCAAGTAAATCTTCAAAATGCTTAGAAAACGTTTTTGTTGCTAAATAACTTGGTATGTTGCTTTCTAATTCGTTTTTTAAACTTGAATTAGAAAGAAGTTCAATCATTTTTTCTTCTAATGCTTCAGGATTTTGAAAGGAATATGTCAAACCAACACGATTTTGTTCGATTTCATTTTTAATTCCAACTAAATTACTTGTAATTACTGTTTTACCAAAGGATAAACTCTCTATTATTACATTGCCATACGCTTCTATACATTCACTCGGAACAATAGAAAATTTAGAGTTAGTATAAAATTCTTGCAATTCTTCACGTGACTTATTTCCTAAAAATGAAACGTTTTTTAGGTTGTTGCACTTCGTAAAATTTTGAAGTTCTTCTAATTGATTTCCTTCGCCAACAATCCATAATTGTTCATTTGAAAATTGTTTGGAAATATTCTGAAACGCTTTTAATAAGGTCAAAACACCTTTTTCAGGAACCAAACGCCCAACAAACAAAATATAGTTTCCTTCTAAATTTGAGTTAAGTTTAGGTTCTATTAATATAGGGTTTGCTAACGTTTTACCTTCTTTTTGAAAATGTTTAGCTACAAATTGCGTTAAATTTTCTGATGGCGTTAAATAATAATTGATGTGCTTTTTGATTATTTTTTTGTGATACGATTGTTTTAAATGTAATAATGTATCTAATAAGATATTTCGTTTGGGTTCATGACGTAAAATACATTCTAAAGCGCTTTCATGTTTTAAAAGCACATCGTTTTCATTATTTAACATGTAGTATTTTGGGCAGATGTAATAATAATCTCGAAACGAGTACACAATCGGTATGCCTTTCAATTTTGCATATTGCATGAAGTGTGGAGTTACCGGCGCGCCAATACTGAAGCAATGAATTAAATCAGGTTTAAAGGTTTTAATTTCATTTATAATCTCTGTTGTAATTTTTTGGTGGTAGAATTTTTCAATCCAATTGGTCTTGATTTTTCCTTTTCCAAACCATTTAAAAGTTAGGCCGGAATTGTTTTTTTCGGCATACTGAATCAATTCATGTAAATAATGCTCAACTCCACCAAGTCGATTTTCATTATTAAAATTATTGATAATCCGTATTATTTTCTTTAAGTTGATTCTCTAAAAATTTCCCAAAAACTGAATACAAAACAGCTAATAAATAAGTAATTTTAAAAGTATGTAACTTAGAAACTAAGCTTACCATTTTGCTGTATTGTTTTGTAATAAGTTGTTTTTTATACATTAAGTATAAATTATCTAAAGAGTTTTTTGTTTTTTCAATATAAACAGAATTAAAATCGATATCATCATGTTGAACTGGATTATGAATATGTTTGATTTTAATGTTCATTTTTTGAAGTTCAAAAGAAAAAAGAGTGTCATCATGGCCATATTTTTTAAAAGAACTATCAAATTTAATGCGATTAAAAACCGATTTTTTTATCAAAGTATTATTAAACAAAGTCGCTCTATAAATATTTTTATTTCTTTGGTCAACCGTTTGATCTTCCATGAATTTTCCATATTTCCAACGAAGTAATTGTTGTTTTGATGGTGCTTTTTCAGCGTGAATTCTTCCACCATATACTACTTCGTAATCAGGAATTTGATTAACGTAATTTTTTACGAAATTAGGAGAAGGTAATACACAATCGCCATCTAAAATTAGTAAATTTTCATATCGAGATTGACTAACTAAAATATTTTTATTTTCACGATAACCTACATTTTTCTTCAAAGAAACATAACTACAATGGGTGAGTAAATTGATTTTCTCGTTCTCTAAATTATGAATCGAATTTGAAGCATCGTCTTGCGTTAAAATCTCAAAATCTATTTCTAAATCAACACATTGTTGATGAATCTCTTTAACTAAAGGCAAAAGATTGTAATGGTATATCGTTATTAAAATAGATAGCATTATACCGTTCTTTGAACCACTTCAAACATTTTACCGCCTTCAAATTTTAATGTTTTTGAAGGGTATTTTAAAACCAATGCATAATCATGAGTTGCCATTAAAATGGTTTTTCCGTTAGCATTAATTTTTCTCAGTACTTCCATGATTTCAACACTAGTTTGTGGGTCTAAGTTTCCTGTTGGTTCGTCTGCTAAAATTAATTCAGGATTATTAAGCAAAGCTCTAGCAATTCCTACGCGTTGTTGTTCTCCACCAGAAAGTTGGTGAGGCATTTTAGTTGCAAAACCTTTCATGCCTACTTTGTCTAAAACTTCTTCAATTTTAACTTCCATTTCTTCTTTTTCTGTCCAACCTGTAGCTTTTAAAACAAAAAGTAGATTTTCTTTGACACTTCGGTCTGAAAGTAATTTGAAATCTTGGAAAACTACACCCAATTTTCTTCTCAAATAAGGAATGTCGTTTTCTTTTAAAGTGTTTAAGTTATAATCTACAACACTTCCTTCGCCTTCAGTTAAAGCTAAATCGGCATACAAAGTTTTTAAAAAACTACTTTTTCCAGAACCTGTTCTACCAATCAAATAAAGAAACTCGCCATGTTTTACATCAATATTTACATCAGTTAATACTGGGTTTTTATCTTGATAAATCGTTACGTTTTTTAAGGATAGAACTGTTTGTGACATAGTTTTTAATGGGTTTTAAAATGTAAAAGTAATAACTTATGGTTCTGTTTCAAAATTTTAAAACGATTTCGATTAAAAATAGTAGGTTTGGTTGAAAACTATGTTCAAAAATTGTACAATAATATGTTAATGGCCTTCGTTATTACTTACAATAAGCCTTATATTTGGAACTTATAAATAACGAATCAAATGATAAAGTATTTAAAACTTTCTTTTTTAGTTGTTTTCTTTTCGGGAACACTTTTAGCCCAACAATCATCTATTTATACACACGAATTAACTGAATTTAATCGTGCTGTTGAATTATATAAAGATAAGCAATATCAAGCAGCACAAATTCTATTTGACAAAGTAAAAGCCAAAACCGATAATATGGAAGTTGAATCGGATTGTGCCTACTATTTTGCGAATTGTGCGATTCGTTTGGACCAAATGGGAGCTGATGTTTTGGTAGAAAGTTTTGTAGAAGATTATCCTACGAGTACAAAAACGAATCAAGCCTATATTGAAGTAGCGCATTACTATTTTGATCAAGGGAATTATCCAAAATCATTAGAATGGTTTGATAAAGCCGATTCGAATAACATGTCGCAAGCCGAAAGAGAAAAATATAATTTCCAAAAAGGTTATGCGTATTTCACAGCAAAAAACACCAAAGAAGCTACAAAACACTTCAATCAAGTAGTAAATTCTAAGACTTTTGGAAGCCAGGCGAAATACTATTTAGGTTACATGTCATATGAAACAGATGATTATAAAAGTGCAAATCAATATTTCGATCAAGTTTCCGACCAAGAAAAGTACAAAGAAAAAATGGGTTATTTTCAAGCGGATATGAATTTTAAGCTTGGAAATTTCCAAAAGGCTATTGATTTAGGTTTAGAACAAATGCCAAAATCTAAAGGCGAAGAGAAAAGCGAATTGTCAAAAATCATTGGTGAAAGTTATTTTAATTTAAAACAATACGACAAAGCGCTTCCTTATTTATTAGCATACAACGGAAAAAAAGGAAAATGGACAAATACTGATTTTTACCAGTTAGGTTACACGTATTACCAACAAAAAGACTACGAAAATGCCATATCGCAATTTAATAAGATTATAGAAGGAAATGATGGCGTGGCTCAAAATGCTTATTACCATTTAGCGGAAAGTTATTTAAAAACCAATAAAAAGCAACAAGCGTTAAATGCCTTCAAAACGGCATCTGAAATGGAGTTTGATTTGAAAATTCAAGAAGATGCGTATTTGAATTATGCGAAATTGAGTTACGAGATCGGAAATCCATACAAATCGGTTCCGGAAGTGATGAATGATTATATGGCGAAATATCCAAATACTCCATATAAAACGGAAATAAATACGTTGTTAATTAGTTCTTATATTACATCTAAAAATTACAAAGAAGCATTGGTTTTATTGGAAAAAATTAAATCTCCAGAAAACAAATTAGCCTATCAAAAAGTAACGTTTTATAGAGGTTTAGAATTATATACCGATGGTGATTATAAAGGCGCCTATGCGTTATTTAAAAAATCGTTAGCAGAAAATAAAGATGCAAAATTCACCGCAAGAGCTACTTTTTGGAAAGCGGAAACTGAGTACAATTTAGACCAATTTGAAGAAGCAAAATTGAGTTTCAAGCAGTTTTTAAATTCGGCTGAAGCTTCAAATACTCCTGAATATACAAATGCAAATTACAACTTAGCGTATTCGTATTTTAAATTGAAAGAATATGAAAGTGCAATTCAATATTTCGATGCTTATACCAAAGCTTCTAAAGATGATAAAGTTCGTTTAACGGATGCCTATTTACGTTTGGGCGATTGTAATTTCATGGCAGCAAAATATTGGCCAGCTATGGATGCCTACAACAAAGCGATTGACATGAAAAGTGTGGATGCTGATTATGCGGCATTTCAAAAAGGAATCAGCTACGGATTTGTAAGCAAACCAGACCGTAAAATAGAAGATTTAGAGAAATTCTCAAAAACGTTTCCAAATTCGCAATATGCAGATGATGCTTTGTATGAATTAGGAAACACATATGTGAATCAAAGTCAGAACGAAAAAGGAATTGCAGCCTATGACAAGTTAATTAATGGTTATAAATCTAGTTCATATGTTTCTAAGGCCATTTTAAAACAAGGTTTAATTTATTACAATTCAAGTAAAGAAGATTTAGCGTTAACGAAGTTCAAAAAAGTAGTAGCCGAATATCCAAATTCACCTGAATCCATTGAAGCCGTTTCAACAGCGCGTTTAATTTATGTAGATAAAGGTCAGGTAGATGAATATGCAGCTTGGGTAAAAACACTTTCATTTGTGGAAGTTTCAGATGCCGATTTAGATAACGATACATACGAATCTGCCGAAAAACAATATTTACAAAACAACAGCAAGCAAGCGATTTCAGGTTTCTCAAGTTATGTAAGCAAATTTCCAAATGGATTGCATGCATTGAAATCAAATTTCTATTTAGCGCAATTGTATTTTGCTGATAATTTAGAAGCCAATTCAGTGAAACATTATGAGTTTGTAGTTTCAAAACCAAGAAATGAATTCACAGAGCAAGCTTTAGCACGTTTGTGTCAAGTACACTTAAAAGCTAAAAATTATGATAGTGCTATTCCAGTTTTAAAACGATTGGAAACAGAAGCTGATTTTCCTCAAAATACTACGTACGCACAATCTAATTTGATGAAATCGTATTATGAAAAAGAAGATTTTACAAATGCCGTTGTGTATGCCGATAAAGTTTTGAATAACGACAAAATCGATGATAGAATTAAGAGTGATGCGCAAATTATCGTAGCGCGTTCGGCAATAAAAACAAATGATGAAACTAAAGCAAAAGAGGCGTATGCTAAATTGCAAAAAATTGCAAAAGGTGAATTAGCTGCCGAAGCTTTGTATTACGATGCGTATTTTAAAAACAAAGAAGGCAAGTTTGAACCTTCAAATGTAGTTGTACAAAAAATTGCGCAAGATTATTCAGGGTATAAATATTACGGAGCAAAGAGTTTGGTAATTATGGCTAAAAACTTCTACGGATTAAAAGATAGTTTTCAAGCAACTTACATTTTAGAAAGTGTAATTGAAAACTTCAAAGAATACACAGATGTAATTGAAGAAGCACAAAAAGAATTAGATTTCATCAAAGGAGAAGAAGCAAAACGTAATTCATCAATCACAAACTAATAATCTTATTTCATTGTCATGCTGAACATATTTCAGCATCTCATTTAAAAATATAGAACATGAAGAAATTTAATATAATCGCCTTAATTTTAGTCGTATTCGGAATCCAATTTTCTTTTGCCCAAGTAAAAGATGAAAACATTGGTTCCGAAGTGGTAAACATTGTGAAACCATACACACCAACTATTTCAGATGCGTTTAAAGTAAAAGAAACGCCTGTTTTACAGGATGAAGAGGAACAAAAAAAAGAACTTATTCAGTATAATATTTTCTCGTTTCCGGTAGCTTCAACATTTACACCTGCAAAAGGAAAAGCAGCTGGTGTGGATAAAGTGGAAAAAGAAAAATTATATAACAATTACGCTACATTAGGTTTTGGGAATTATCCAACGATCAATGCGGAGTTATTTATTACTCAAAACTTAAGCCGAAGCAATTATGTGGGCGGAATGTTGCGTCATTTGTCATCGCAAGGCGGAATTAAAGACTTGGTTTTAGATGATAAATTCTACAACACTAGTTTAGATGTTACTTACGGAGTTCGTGAGCGCGATATGAGTTGGAATGTGGATTTAGGTGTAAAAAACCAAATTTACAATTGGTACGGTTTACCAACAGAATCTATTTTCTTTGATGATCCAACGATAGCAGGAATCGATTCAAAACAAACGTATAATACGATTGCACTTGGCGGAAAAATGAGTTTTAAAGACGGAATTTTTAATGATGCGAGCATGCAATTCAAACGTTTTTCGGACGGATTAGATTCAGGAGAAAATCGCTTTTTCATCAAGCCGAATTTCGATTTCGATGTGATGAATCAAAAAATTAAAGCAGACTTTGTAGTGGATTATGTAGGAGGAAGTTTTGACAGAATGTACGATGTTGATTCCGAGTTAAAATACAGCACCATTATCGCAGGAACAAAACCAAGTATTTTGTACCAACAAGATGATTTATCAGTTCAAATTGGAGCTGGAGTGTATTATGCAACGACAAAAATTAACGGAGAAAGCGATGGAAAAATCTTTATTTATCCAAACATCAAAGCATCTTATAAATTAGTAGGTGATATTTTAGTCGCTTATGCTGGAGCTGAAGGTGATTTAGAGCAAAATTCGTATGCTGATTTCGTAAATCAAAATCCGTTTGTGTCGCCAACGTTATTTATTGCACCAACCGATAATAAATTTGATTTGTATATTGGGATGAAAGGAAAATTAGCCAATTCAGTAGCCTTCAATGTTAGAGCTTCAAATAAAAATCAAGCAGATAGAGTCTTATTTGTAAGCAACGGTTTTGATGGAACGGGAACCAATACAAACGGTTATGCTTATGGAAATTCATTCGGAGTTGTATATGACGATTTAAACACGCTAAGTATTTTTGGAGAATTGAAAGCTGATTTTTCTAAAAACGTAACTTTCGGAATCAACGGAACCTACAATAATTACTCAACCGATACACAAGCCGAAGCATGGAATTTACCACAATTAAAAATTGGTTCAACCGTAGATTTTGATATCAATGAAAAATGGTATGCAGGAGCCAATGTGTTTTTTGTAGGCGAAAGAAAAGATTTAGTTAAGGTGCAAAGCGATATTATATTTCCTATTATGTATGAAAATAAAATTGAAAACTTAGATAGCTATTTCGATTTGAATGCACACGTGGGCTATAAGTACAATGCAAAATTAACCGCTTTCTTAAAAGGAAATAACTTAGCCAATCAACAATACAACCGTTGGGCAAATTTCCCAGTACAAGGTATTCAGGTGTTGTTAGGGGCGAATTATAAATTTGATTTCTAAAATACTTAACCACAAAGCTCACAAAGGTTTGTAAAAGGTTCACAAAGTTTTTTTTGCCTCCTTATCACCCTTTGTGGTTAATCATTCACCATGACATTCAAACAAAATATAAAATCCCATTATCAAAACTTATTATCGGAGAAAATAAACGAATTGCGTTTTATGATTTCTGATTTAGCTCAAGATGCTCAAAACGATGCGAAAGGTTCTGCTGGTGATAAGCATGAAACCGCTTTATCCATGATGCATTTAGAACAAGAAAAACTCAATCAAAAACTTGCAGAAATCATCGGTCAAAAGAATAGCGTTGATAAAATTGATGCAGATGCAATTTATAATAAAGTTGCTCTTGGAAGTTTAGTTCAAACTAATGAAATGTTGTTTTACATCAGCGCCGCTTTGCCAAAAATCCAACTCGAAAATAAAACGATTATTGCTGTTTCTCCACAATCGCCCTTAGGAAGTCAGTTATTAGGAAAAAGTCTTGGAGATAAAGTTGAAATCAACAACAATCGATTCCAAATAAAAGTAATTGAATAAGTTCATTTACCATTAATTAATTTTTAGTCAAAATTTATTTTGTTAAAT
>Ga0255098_1000505_pt1 | contig 10451 bp, 11 predicted proteins | sample Colum_Atlam_RepC_2_FD_188440 | JGI IMG/M metagenome (GOLD analysis project Ga0255098, IMG submission 188440) | Freshwater microbial communities from Columbia River, Oregon, United States - Colum_Atlam_RepC_8d | ecosystem: Environmental > Aquatic > Freshwater > River | place: USA: Oregon... | reverse complement strand
CTTAATACGGTACCAGCTGCAGGATTACTAACTTCATTAGTTACTTCACCATTTACTGTGCCGTTATTTGTAGCTGTAGTTGCGAAATAAGCATCACCGCCAACGGTTCCCCCATCATTAGTAGAGGTTCCTTCGAATACAGCATTACCAGTTACGGTACCACCATCATTCGATGCAGTATCTTGGAAAGTAGCAGCTGCAACAGTTCCTGTATTTGTTGAACCACCTTGGAAGGTAGCACTAACAGTTACAGTTCCTGCATTTACTGCAGATCCTAAGAATACAGCATTGTCTACTGTTCCGGTATTTTGTGAAGTGCCATCGAATACAGCAACTGCTACATCTCCATGGTTAGCTGCACTATCATTGAATACAGCATTATCTGTAATTTCACCTGTATTAGTAGCCGAATCATAAAATTCACCCACAGCTACGGTTCCTGCATTTTCTGATGTATCATAGAAATATCCTGATCCATCAATTAAACTATTTATATTTCCCATATTTTATTATACGTTATAGGTTGAGTTTCCTTCGAATGTAGCTTCCCCGCTTATGCTGCAAGTAACATTACCGAAGTTTTGTGATGTGAATGTGATTCCGACTGATCCTGAGTTAATAGATGCGGGTTGTACCCAGCTGCCATTGTCAAGATTGACGATTGGCTCAACAGAACCACTAACGACGACAACATTAGTCGAAGATAATGGAAGTGTTGTTGCTTGTTGGGTATGTGCACTATCGCCCCACCAGTTACTTACAGAATACCAATCAGTTGAAGAGGCTGAATAATAATAAACGCCAGTTACTGGTGTATTATTACCACCACCGCCACTATTACCAGATACTACAGTATATGTAGAACCTGTTTTATTAACTGTGATTGTATTTGAGGTTGCGAGAAGAGTTTCATTATCTTGATTAAATGCCTTTACTCTTATTTGCATATCACCGCTGTTATTATTAAATATACTAAATGGAAGATTATAGTTATATCCGATAACATCACTCGCGAGGGGATTGCCGCCGGTTATCCAACCAGTATTCTGCAGATTACCTTCAATTTGGAATATAAATGTACCTGCTTCCCATGTATTTTGATCAGAGAATGATATTATAAATTCATGTGTACCGTTATTAGCAGGCCCCCCAAATGAGATTGCAAATGAACCGCTGCCGCCACCAGCATCGTCAAAATTTCCCCCGTCTAAAAGAGAGAAGACATTTTGAACGAATTCAGTTGTAGCTACATAAGTATCTGCAGCTGTTGTTACTTGAGTAACCGTGACAGCAGAAGACAATACAACGGTATTTGAGAATGTTTTGTTTCCAGCAACTGTTTGTGATGTACTCTTATCTAAGAATTCACCTTTACCACCAATAGAAGATGATGCATTGCTAGCTTTACCATAGTAGAATGCTTCTCCAACTTCGTTGAAGGCAAGTTCCCCATGGGCTATAGTAGCGGGCGCACCTAATGCAGGTCCGAGCAATGACCAATAAACTCCTAATCCATCGGTAGGTGGTATTGCGTCATTGTTGGCTGTTGCAACATAATAGTTGCCTTGATACATGACTTTATCACCGGTTTTGTATCCATTATCGGATCCGCCACTTTGTGATAAATTGACCCTTGTAGGGTCAAATGCTGCGGCACCGGCCAGAGCATTGCGTCTTTTAATTTTGAAAATATTTCCCATATTTTTAGGTTAATACCTCCAAATTAAAATGATCCACCATCAAGGAGTGATGCAACGTTTTGCACAAATTCTGTATTAGCAACGGCTAAAGTCGAATCTGATGTTGATTGAGTAACGGTAACAGCTGCACTTCCGAGATCAACAGATCCTGAGAAGGTTTTAGCTGCATCAACTGTTTGACTAGATCCTAATGTAACATAAGATCCGGAACCACCGATAGCACGAATGCCATCTGCAGCACCATAATAAAGTGTGTCATTTACTTCGTTATAAGCCAGTTCCCCATTTTGAAGAGCTGCTGGCGCACCGGATTGTCCGGATGTACGACGTTTGATTTGAAAAATGTTTGCCATAATTTTATTAAGAATAGAATGCGGGGGTCCGAAGACCCCCTTAAGTTAATTGTTTCGGAGTTGATTAGAATGTTCCAGAATCCATTACGCAATCATAGAGCGTTGCCGCACTAAGTGAGATTGACATAACGGTACCACCAGTGATGCTAACTGCATCATAATTTTGTGATGCAATAGTGCCAAGAGTTGTTACTTCTGATGCACCAGTAAGCGTTTGGAATGCTGTCTCGAGGACATCAAATCTCGCGTCGTCTGCTGTTGCAGCGGCACCAATCGCAGAACTTAAGTCACCTAATTTGGTGCTAAGAGTTACTGCAAAGTTTTCGTCATCGCCGATAGCTGACGCAAGTTCTCTAAGAGTATTGAGAAGCGTGGGTGCTCCGTCAACAAGATTAGCAACTGCTGTGTCTGTGTAAGATTGAGCGGATGCTAATGTAGCAGCATCCCCAGCAATCATTGCAGATGACAATGAATCGATGCTAGAAGCAAGTACTCCTGTAGCAGCTACTGTATCAGAACGAAGTGTGCTAATGTCGCCGGCTAAAATACCAGAGGCAGCAACAACTTCAGCTCTGAGGTTATCAACAGCGGCTGAAGAGCCTGAATCTAAAGCATTAATAGCAGCTGACAATGCAGCTACGTCTGCAACACGAGCAGATTCTTCGGAATCAATAGCTCCAGAGAGCGCGTCAATCTTAGAATCAATGTGTGTATGAAGTTCACTTAACTCAGCGTCGACTGTGCTGGAGAGTGAATCAATCTTAGAATTTAATGTACCTGAAGCAGTAGCGGTATCAGAACGGAGTGTGCTGATATCACCAGCAAGCGTTCCGGAAGCAGCAACTGTTTCGCTTCTTAATTGAGCGAGATCTGCAGCAGCTTGTGTTTCAAGTGAGCTGATATCACTAGCAAGAGCAGCGGTAGCTGTTTGAACATCTGTGCGAAGTGTTCCAATATTATTAGCTACGGTTGTAGCAAAATTTGGATCAGAACCTAATGCAGATGCTAATTCACTTAAAGTATCAAGAATAGCAGGGGCGCTATTAACGAGATCCGCAACTGATTGATCAATCTTGGAATCGAGTACACCTGAAACAGATGCGATAGTGCTAAGTAGTGAACCTGTAGCAGCGGCGGTTTCTGTACGAAGGGTGCCAATATCACCGGCTAATGTGCCAGAAGCAGCAACAACTTCAGCTCTGAGGCCATCTACAGCAGCAGATGAACCGGAATCAAGAGCGTTAATAGCTGCTGACAATGCAGATACATCAGCAACACGTGCTGATTCTTCTGCTGATATATCACCTGCAAGTACACCTGAAACGGATGCTAATGAACTTTCAAGAGCTGAAACTTCTGAATCAATTTTAGAATCAAGAACGCCTGAAACCGATGCTAATGAACTTTCTAAAGCAGAAACTTCTGAATCGATCTTGGAATCAAGAACACCTGAAACAGAAGCCATCGAGCTTTCTAAAGCCGAAACTTCCGAATCAATTTTAGAATCCAATACACCCGAAACAGAGGCTAAAGAACTTTCAAGAGTCGAAACTTCTGAATTAAGGTCACTAGCTAAAGCAGCAGTGGCAGTAGCAACATCTGTGCGAAGGTTGCTGATATTTGTTGCAACGGTAGTAGCAAAATTTTCGTCACCGCCTAAAGCGTCCGCTAACTCTTTTAATGTGTCAAGAACTTGTGGTGCGCTATTAACGAGGTTAGAATCAAGGTTTGAGGAAACCGTTTGAATGGTGCTGTTTAATCCAGCAACTTCAGAATCAATTTTTGAATCTAATATACCAGATGCAGCAACAACCTCTGCTCTTAAATTATCAATAGAGGAAGAAGAACCGGAATCCAGGGCGCCAATTGCAGCCGACAATGCAGCTACATCAGCAACGCGGGCTGATTCTTCAGTACTGATAGCGCTTGATAAAACACCTGTAGCAGCAACTGTTTCTGTTCTAAGTTGTGTAATGGAGGCATCGAGTGTGCTCGAAACGCCACTTACTAATGTCGTAACATAACCATTACCTCCGATTGGGATGATTTGGGTTGCGTTACCATTCGCGTCAGTTCCGCGACCGTAGTAAAGTGTATTATCAACTTCGTTGAACGCCAACTCGGCGTTTTTGAGTGATCCAGGGGCGCCTGCGGCACCCGTGGCTCTACGTTTAATTCGAATTATGTTTGCCATATGTTTATAGTTGTGTTAAACGGAGATGTCTCCGTTATAATATTTATCAAAAATCAACCCCCCTTTTCTCTTTTTATTCTAAGAAATATGTGAGAAAGAATACTTTGGCGTAAATAAACGCATGAGAAAAAAAGACTGCATATATAGTCTCAATGAAATCTTAGAATATATCTCAGAAAATGAGGTTTTTGAAGAAATCTCAAGAGAATTAAATATACCAGAAGAAGACCTAGAAATAATCGTCACCTCTATTATAACAGATATAGACAATGACGAATGCAAACGTTAGAATTTCTTGGGATGATTATGCTATAAAACTAGCAGAAGTTGCTTCTTTAAGATCAGAAGATCCTTTCAAAAAAGTAGGTGCAGTGGCTTTTGATTCAGAACATAGAGTCATAGGTGTGGCTTATAATGGATTAGCATCTGGTAAGATAGTTGACCCCGATTTTTGGTCAAACCGGGACAAAAGACGTCCCTTTATGATTCATGCTGAACAAAATTTACTCTCTTTGTTCAAAAGAGGGGAATGTCATACTATTGCATGTACGCTATTACCATGTTCTTCTTGCGCTTCTATGATAGCTGGATATGGTATTAAAAGAGTCTTATATAAAGAAGAATACGAAAGAGACCAAACGGCACACGAAATATTTTCTTTTTATGATATTTCTACTTCAAAGTTAACAGATATTTGAGCGTATTTGTAGTGCCAATTAATTCATCAACCATATTTTGAAGGTCTGAATGAGCTTCAACATGGCTTCTTAATTCGCTTAAAAAGCTGTAGAAGCTTTTGATAGATTCATCAATACCCGGATATCCATTTAATTCGATAGAAAAGGTTATATTTGACTTTAATCTCCCATAAACACCCATATATGCTTCGATTAAACCGTCAATTAAACCGTCTAATTCACCATAAACCTTACCAAATGCCTGATGTTCTGCATATGAATCTGTTTGCCAATGAGAAAGTCTCAAGTTTTGTTGAAATTGAATTAATGGCGTCACAACATTCATACACGTATTTATGTTGATTTTTGACTTTTCAAGATAAGATATTAATCACACCTAATATGAAAAAGAAGAGCAAAATACAGATCGAAGAAGTACAACAAGTTGAAGAGTATCGTCCGTCTGAAAGCAGAACTGTTATAACCAGTACTGTATCACAATATTCCTACAAAGTATTAGCTTCGAGAGATGATTATGTTGCTCTTCAGGAAGAAGTTACCAAATACCTAAATGATGGGTGGTTACTAGCTGGTGGATTAAACACCTCTGTATTTGCTAATCAATATCAATCTTCAGTTCTTTATACACAAGCAGTTTATAAAAAATAATATGGGTAAACTAAACACAGTAAAAAACGGAAAGGGGTCTAAACCAAGACCAGTTGATCAAGAGAAATTCAATCAAAACTTCGATGAAATTGATTGGGGTAAAAAGGAAGTAGAGTCAAAGGAAACCCCTAATAATTAACTCATGAAAAATATTCCAACTGTTCATGAACTTCGTAAACGGGGATATCAAGTCTCCGTAAATCATCACCGGCAATTCTTTAAATATGATTCTTTTAATGGGAAGAAGACTATTGTTGAAGCCTCTTGGTATGCTCGTAATGATGATTATCCTGATTATTTCCTTTCTCCCAATGGTGGTCGTACGGTAATTGCTATCACAGATGAAAAAGGAGCTATTTTTGAGGGGGTGACCCATTGTTCTACCCTTGATCGATATGTAAAGAAAGAAGGGGTAAAACGTGCTGTTGCAAAGGCTTACGCAAAACTTTGTAAGTATAAAAACATCGAACCATAATCTGTTTTAAATATATAGATTTGCCATGACGCCCGAATAAATAAGGGTATCATGGCAATTTTTTTAGACAATAAACCTATTAAAGATTTTGGAGACACCAAAGAGGTTATAAATGTACTAAATTGCTCTTCTCTGCAAGAAGTAAAAAATAATCTTTTTTTAATTAAGACTAATGGCGAAACTTTTTTGAAAGAAAAAGTTAATACACATAAAAATAATCCCGTTTTTGAATTCAATGTGTTGATTGGTTCTAAATTGCACAAGAATATCAAATTCGTAGTTTCTGAGAAGAATGAAACTAAGCTAAATCATCAGCAATTGGGTATTGATAGGAAACCCAAAACGGAAGAAAAGCCCCAAATTCTCAAAGAAAAGACGCAATTAATTGACGCAAAGTCTGAATCGACACCAAAACAAGAAACACCACTCACAGCTGATCTTGTTAAAAAATTGGTGTATGAAACTTTTAGTAGCTTAGTAAATGAAGATTCTAAACACCCTGAATTAGAGAAATTTTTTGACGTTTATACAGAAGGTTTCAAAAATCAGTTCATGCAAATTTCTGAGAAAATTTCTAAAAGAGAAATTTATCGTGCTATGGAATCTGGTGGTGGTACCAATGCCAAACAATTTGCTAAAGGCGGTACTATGGAAGGCGATTTGACCATTACCGGTAATCTATCAGTAGTTGGTAATAGCTATATTAATCTTCAACCACCTGATGAAGTAGCTAAAAAAGTTGTATTCAATGTAGGTGATGGTATTAATACAGAATACACATTAACACATAATTTAAACACCAGAGACATTATCGTCTCTGTTATAGATACTGCAACTAATAAAGTAGTATATCCATTAGCACAGTATACTACATTAAATGATATTAGTTTATCATTTGAAAATCCCGTTTCTATTAATGCTTATCGTGCAGTGGTTATTGGTTAAATATTTCGCAAATTTTGCGTAAATACTTAAATCATGCCGCATATAGAATTTGTCAATAATGTATTAGTCCAAAATAGTATATCTGCTATTTCTGGAATATATGCAGATACGTTAAATGCTAAATCTGGCATATTTTCACCTGATGTTAATCTTTTAAAGTCAACTTCTGGAACTTGGGATTCTGTTTATACAACAGTATCTGCCAATAGTGCCGATTGGCAATCTACTTATACTACTTTCAAAAATACTAGTGGAACTTTTTTAACATTAGAAACAGATTCACAATCTTTATCATACAATGAGTCATCAAAAGAACTTTCTATTTCCAACGGAAATACAGTGTCATTGAGTTCTATTGATAATAACTTAAAATCTTTATCGGGTAATTGGGAATCTACTTATACAACTGTATCTGCTAATAGCGGTAATTGGTCTTATCAAGGAGATGATTTAAAAGCTTTATCTAGTAATTGGCAGAATACGTATACAACCGTATCAGGTAATAGTGCTGATTGGTCTTATAACGGATCTGATTTAAAAGCTTTATCTGGCAACTGGGAAACCGTTTATACAACTGTATCTGCTAATAGCAGTAATTGGTCTTATCAAGGAGATGATATTAAATCATTATCCGGCAATTGGGAATCTACTTATACTACCTTTAAAAATACTAGTGGAACTTTTTTAACATTAGAAACAGATTCACAATCTTTATCATATAATGAGTCATCAAAAGAACTCAGTATTTCAAATGGCAATACTGTATCATTGAGTTCTATTAATAATGATTTGAGCGCACGAATGGGATTATATGTTCCATTATCTGGTGGATCAATGACAGGTAAGTTGAGCATTACTGCAGCTACCACATCTTTTGCCCCATTAAATATCGGTTCCAGTCCAGTTCAACCAATCAATCCTTTATCTGGAGATGTATGGATGCGCAACAATCTCATTCAATATCGAGGTTCAAGCTCTACTGTAAATTCTGTTGCGGCAACAGCAGAACCAAATGTATTTATAGTGCGCCAAGTAATACAGGCATCAGACAACTCAAATGCAGCGTTGCGGGTTACCCAACTTGGAACAGGAGATGCAATTCGTGTAGAAGACGAAACAAATCCCGATGCTACTTCATTTATTATAGACAATCTGGGGAATGTAATGTTGGGATTAAGCTCTGTGTTGTCTGGCGGGCCCAAAATAACAGTAAATGGGGGCATATCATCCAATAATGTTATATATGCCAGTGGCGGTAATAGTAATATATGGAATAATACATATGCGATTGTTAGTGCAAATAGTGCTCTTAATTGGTCTTATCAGGGTAGCGACATTAAATCATTAACTAGTAATTGGGAATCAACTTATAATAACGTGAGCGCATTTAGCGCAAATTGGGATTCGACATATTCTGCATTTAGTACAAATAGTGGTTCCTATATTACTGAATCATATGTTAATGCCAATTTTTTACCCCTTAGCGGGGGTTCATTGACCGGTAAATTAATTGCCTCAGCTAGTAATTTAGAGTCAAAATTAAATATTGGCAGTAGAACTACAAATCCAGCACCTTCTACTTTATCTTCTGGTGATGTATGGGTATCCAATCAAGGTGTACTATCTTATAGGGACGGCACGACAACAAGATCAGTTGCAGTTACTAATGTTTCCAACATCTTTAATCAGCCGCAAACAATAGGATCATCATCTCCCACTACTGCTGTGTTGAATGTGTCCAATAGTAGTACAGGACAAGCTGCTATTTTTACAGCAAATAGTCTTTCAGCAGCAGTTAGAATTACACAAACAGGAGGTGGAAATTCAATTCTGATAGAAGATGATACAAACCCAGACTCTACTCCATTTATTGTAGACAATTTGGGTAATGTGGGGGTAGGCTTGAGCTCAATGGTCGGTATATCGGCTAAAATGGCTGTTGTTGGTGTAATATCTAGTAACTCTGTTGTTTATGCTAGTGGTGGTGATAGTGATATATGGAATCTGACCTACACAACAGTATCGAGTAATAGTAGCAATTGGTCCTATCAAGGAAATGATATTAAAGCTTTAACGGGGAATTGGCAAAATACATACACTACTGTTAGTAGTAATTCATCAGCATGGAGTGCAAATCCTCAAATAGTTGAAGCAACTGTTTTTAATGCAGATTCGGTAACTTTAGTGAGAGGAAATGTTGTTTACTCTTTTGGTGCCACCGGTGATACGATGTCAGTTAAGTTAGCTTCTAATAGCGGAGAAGCAACTTCATCCAAAACATTGGGGTTTGTTAATGGTACAATTGCACCGGGTGGTACTGGTACAGTTACTATTGTTGGTAGAATGGAGAATTTAAATTTCGGAACACCGTTTGTTGAAGGAGATGCTCTCTGGTTGGGAAATACCCCAGGCACATATACCAGAACCAAACCTACTGCTCCCAATCATGGGGTATATCTAGGGGTGGTTGAAAGAGCAAATTCGGGTAACGGTATAGCCTATGTCAAGGTTCAGAATGGTTATGAATTATATGAGATTCATGACGTAGCTATTACAATTCCATTATCCGGCCAAATGCTGCGCAGAAATAGCGCAAATACGCTTTGGATCAATACAGATGATGGTACTAATTGGGACAGCACTTATTCAACTGTAAATACAAATTCAGCTACCAATTGGGATAACGATTTAGTAAAGTCTTACACACATACAAATTTCTTACCTCTTAGCGGGGGTACTATCACCGGCAACCTTTCAGTCACTGGCGATGTTACATATATAGACACTAATGTATCTGTTACTAGTGCTATAGTAATAGACACCAGCAGTACTGAATCTGCACTAAGAATCACGCAGCGGGGCTCTGGCGATGTACTCAGGGTAGAAGATAGTTCTAATATCGATTCAACGCCATTCATTATTAATGGGGATGGTTTAGTAGGTGTTGGTACAAACACTCCAAACGAGCAATTAACAGTTGCTGGTTCTATTTCGAGTAATACGAATATATACGCAAATAATGTATCTTTAAAAGATCTGACATTTACTGGTGACCTTTCAACTAATGTAACTTCTGTAACAGCGACTGATATCTATTTGAAGGTCCTGTTAAATAATCAACCAAAATACATCAGGCTATTTGATGTCGAATAATATATGGCTACTGAATTTAATAAAAATGATTTAATTGTTAATAGTATTTCTATTTCCGGAACTGAATTCAATTCTTCTCAATGGAATAGTGCTTATACTACTTTAAAATATAACAGCGGTGACTGGGGTGGTACTGGATCCACTATATCTCCTGTTGTGAGTGTTTTTACATTAGAATTATATCCAGACGGAAATGCAACGTGGGTGAAGCCTGCTAGTGCCAAACGCGTAAAGGTAACAGCTGTTGGTGGTGGTGGTGGCGGTGGTAGTGGTGAAAAAGATTCA
>Ga0255098_1000501_pt1 | contig 10498 bp, 6 predicted proteins | sample Colum_Atlam_RepC_2_FD_188440 | JGI IMG/M metagenome (GOLD analysis project Ga0255098, IMG submission 188440) | Freshwater microbial communities from Columbia River, Oregon, United States - Colum_Atlam_RepC_8d | ecosystem: Environmental > Aquatic > Freshwater > River | place: USA: Oregon... | reverse complement strand
ATTTCTAACACGCCGGTGCGATCAGAAACTTTCTCTCCCGCTATCCAATTTACATTTTCACCTTGATTACGAAGCCAAAATACGTGAAGCTATAAGTCAAGCAAATAGATCTTCATTGTTTTTAACCGAGGGAAATTATTTTGTGAGAGGTAGTACGTGTGAGCCTATGTTTCAACTACGCGACGTAATTGTACTACACATATTCCATCCGAATGGAAAGTTTGATGCGATTTTGACGGAGACAGGAGAGATCTTTATGGGGAGAATTGGTGACCCTTTGGAACTGAGAGTGAAAGTTATCAGTAGTCCTTTCAATGACAAAAGAAAAGCAGTAGCTTGCGTCTTTGACCCAAAAAGTGAGATGTTAGTTGTTGGTCTCATGAATGGGGACTTTCAATTCTACAAGTTCACAGCCAGATCTCAGGGTGCAACACCTTTGTTTGAGATGGAATTATTTAAGTCATATCTAAATACAACGGGTTTTGACCGTCGGATTGTAAGCATTACTGCGAGCCCGTGTGGCAAATATTTTGTGCTTCTGCATGACTTCTCATGTGGTATTTTAGTGACAAAGAATGGTGACAACTCCTTTGTTGTTAGACAATTTCTGAGTGATCATGACTTTATGCATATTGGGACTATTTCTGCTCTCGCGTTTTTTAGTTCATTGATGATCCTGACTGTTCAAAGCAAAAAGTATTGTGTCTGGCAGATTGAGATTGATGGAACCATTACAAAAGTTTCAGAAATTGAACCAATCAATCTTGATGGTCGAGACCCTGTTAGAGTGAAGCAAATCATTGTAAAAGATGATGCTGATGCTGATGCTGTGTCATTCATATTCAGAATTAAGGAATCGATCCTTGTTCTTCGAATAGAAGATCGTTTCAAAACATGCAGAGTTCTAATTAACCACCCGATTTATCATCAGCAGTTTGCAGGTGGCTTTGACTCGGAATTCATCGGACTCACAATTTTTTTAAAGGGCAATCTGCTCACTCTTGTTGTTCCATGCCAGAAAACAATTTTATTGTTTATGGTTAAAGAGACAGGAATGACCATTCTCTCGGAAAAAAATATAAAAAAACCAACATACTGGTCATTTAATCCACATACATCGGTTCTTACTTTGCATTATGATTATGGTCGGAGATATATTTCCATTCACTCCATTGAACCTTCGGTTCGAATTGCGATTTGATTGGAACAATTCCTAAAATTTATAAAATCTTAATATTTTACTAATAAAATCTGCTTCTGCAACTTGGGCAAACATGTGAAAATTGCGTCAATTCAATCACACTGTCTTTCATAAATACGTGCCCACATATCAGAATAATTACTTGCGACTTATCATCAAATGGATCGCATGAAATTGCGCATTCAGTCGTTTCAAATGGCAAATCATCTTTTGTTTCGCTGAATTCTCCAATATACTGAATAAACGCGAGTTTTGGATTTCCAATATTTTCTCTAGAAAATTTGTTCATTGTGGTTGGACTCAAAAAAATTACCTTCAAATTTGGACATTTATAGAATGTTTTTCGTATTATACTCTGAAATGTTGCATCTAGATACAATGGAAACGCAAATGTCTCCAAATCTCTGCAATTTGCGAACATATTTAAGCCAATTGTTTCGACTGTATCCGGCAAAATGACTTCTTTGAATAGAAGACATCCTTTGAATGCTACATCTCCTATTTCTTCCAATTCAGAATTCACAAAATTGGGCTGGCGAAGATTTTTGCAATTCCAGAAGCCTCCGGCTCTAATCTTTTTGATTTGACTGAAATTGGAGACTTTGGTGAGATTTGTGCATCCTGCAAACATTCTTAATGTTATTTCAGTAACGCCAACAGGCAAATCAATTGTTTTCAGACGCTTGCAACCTCTGAAAGCTTCTGGACCAATATATTCCACATTCCGGGAAATATCAATCTTGTTTAGATTGACGCATTCAAAGAACGCCTTGTTGCCAATAAATTCAATATTATTGGGCACACGTATATACTCCAAACTGCGGCAACCGGAAAACATCCCAGTTGGGATGCTTCGTAGTTTAAGTGGGATGTTCACTTTTTTAAGGCGCTTGCATCCCATAAAAATAAATTCATCGTCCAATTCCAGTAAAGAATTCGGTAGTTCAATTTCTTCCAATGCTTCACATTTTCGAAAACTTTGCCAGCCGATTTTTGTAAGTGTATCAGGTAGAATAATTTTCCGAAGATTTTTGCAATCGCGAAAACATCCATTTGGAATCGTAGAAATTTGTTTCGGGATTATTACTTTTTTCAGACTTTCACATCCAAAAAATGCAAAACCACCTAGTTTTATTATACCACAATGGATATCTATGTTTTTCAACGACCGACAACGTGCAAATATATAGTTTGGCAGTTCAGTTAAACTCTTTGAAAGAATAATATATTCAATGTCAAGGCAGTTTTCGAAGCATTCAAAACCAATTTTTTCCACTGAATTGGGAATAATTAGTTGTGTTAAACTAATACAACTTTTGAATCCATAATCTCCAATTTCTCGCAAATTTTCTGACAAAATAATTTTCATCATTGTAATACAGCCATGAAAAGATGATTTCCCAATTCGTGTGACATACTTCGGAATAATTATGCTATTTAGACTTAAGCAATTCATAAACGCCTCATTTCCAATTTTGCAGACATTGGGAGGAATAATAATTTCTTCGAGTGCCTCGCAATTTTTGAAAGCAGCCGTCGCAATTTTTTGAATATTCTCTGGAAGTAATATTTCGCTTAGTTTTGTGCAATTTGCAAATGTCCCTGCTTTTATCTTTGTAAGAAAGCAGCAAGCTGACAAATCAACTACTACCAGACTTCTGCAATTTTCAAAAACGGATTTTCCCAGCTTTTTGAGATTTGCTGGGATTTTGATTGACGCCAATAAAATGCAACTTTTGAACGCAGCCTCTTTTATCTTTCTGACATTTTTTGGGATGTCAATTGATAATAATTCGCGGTTGTTTTCCGTGAAAGAAGACGGGATTTTGGTGAATTTCGGCTTCTTTGGGAATTTTATTTGCGCGTAATTGGAATTTTCGTATTGTCTTTTGCGGAATTTTTCCGTATCCGGTTGAATAGTAATGGAGGACTTCATTTTGGTATATTAGATCAATTATAATAGAAATATTTATCAATTTTTCCACAAAAATTGATGGTAAAATCGTGGTGAAAAATAAGGCAATAACCATTACAATGTCTGATCAAAGTGCTTGTGCTAGTGGCGGTGGTTCTGCTGGTGCTGATGGTTCTTCTGCTGGTGCTGATGGTTCTGCTGCTGGTGCTGATGGTTCTGCTGCTGATATTTTAAGGACTACATTATTCTGCCATATTGTGATGCCATTATTTGGATCTGATTTCCTTATTGGAGTGAGGGGTCAGTTAAAAGAAGAGGAGGGTACATGGTTTGCTTATGATCCAGAAGTAGAACGCATTTCCCAGATTTATCTAATAAACGTTCCAAGAGATCAAACTGATCTCAAACCAGGAGGAATTTTACAGGACATGGGATATTACAATTGGAGACTCAAAAAATGGGATTATCCTATGGATGATTTTAATCAAAAGAATGTGGTACAATTTTTGTATCGCACTGTGGTTGACGGATTTGTCAAGATGATCGTCCCACTTTCAAATTTGGCTGGTCACTTTATACTAGTGACCAATCAAACACTGTATTTTTTCAAAGTCGTTCCGGATGGTCACTCTCATACACTTGTGATGTTTCATCAGCTTGAAGCATCTGCAATTCATGCTGGCGAAATTCTTGAATGCTCTATTACACCAAATGGAAGGCTCTTAGTTATCAATCATTCTAATGGATTGATTTTTCAAAATATCTCGTTCATTTTTGGAAGAATCACTTTTGAGTCATCTTTTGAGGTGAAAAATGAACTAGAGCCTAACCCGAATATTATGGCATCATTCACAAATAATGATACTCTCAGGATTTTGATGAGGCAAGATGGGAGCTTCTTTGTTGTATACAAGCCAATCTCTTCAACCAGAAAAAAACATGAAATCCATGTCATATTTCCAGGGATTGACTCAATCACTCAAGAGTTTGTGTGTGATTTTGAGAGTGCTGGGATAAGAATCCCATACGAGGGAATTACTAAATTCCTAATGGTCGAAATCGGTTCCTCAACTGAGGTTGGACTAATCTTGTCCACCGATGATTCCAACATTTGTTTTCTGATTCTGAATCTTTCAACACGTGTATTCAATCTTCACACTGTGTTTGATTTGGAGCAACTGAATGTAACAATTCAAAAAATGTGCACTTGTTCATCAGATCCGACAAAATTTTATGTTGGAAGTGAACTTAAAGAGGAATATTCTTCAGACCATATGTTGCATGGGGTTGCAATGAAAAAATCCTCATTTTTGCATCTGTTTGCAATAGAGAATCGAAGATTAGTGCATTTACAGAATCTGAACCCACTGCATGGCACTTTTTGTGAGTACATTACTTCATTCTACGGAAGGACTGTGTGCAATTTTGGTAGTAGTTCCACTAGAGGGGAAACTGAAACATTGTGTATCCAGTGGAAGCCGCAAAAAAGCTTACTACCTCCTTCTCAACCAACCCTTAATGATGCCCCAATTGAGCTACAATCGAACGGTGTTTTTGCGGTATTGTCAGATGGTGCAATTGTCGCATCCGATCCTCACAATGGTTTGACGCTGTTTGGACCTGGTTGCAATTCTGTTGCATCGACTAAGTTAGATGATGCACACAAATCGCCAATCACAAGCATGTTTTTCTTAGAAGTCAGTGACAAACCCAATGTTTTGTCATACTCCCATGTTAGTTGTGAAATCAAGATTTGGTCGATCCAGAAGAGGGGGAAGACTGTCCGCCTTCAGATTGTTGCAACTGTTTCAACTGCAGACATCGTTCAGAAAAAGGGCGTGAAATTTCTCGCCTTGCATGGGCAAACGCTTTTGATTGTTACCAATCATGAGGAGTTATTGCGGTTTGATATTGAGATCACTGGTGGCATCAGAGCCGAAATTCGCCCAATCTCTGGTCCAGTTGTTCAGATTCCATCTGGGCAAATCTGCCAAGGTATTGCTGCGGTCAGTCCGACTCACGCCCTCATTCATGTTAGAACTTCTGGAGTTCCTGGTTGCTCACTTGTTTTGGTTTCCTTCGCAGAAGGCGCCGCTAAAATTTTCAAGTCGATTGGAATCAGACCAGCCGGTAAACCACCAGCTGTTTTGACTCAAAATGACTTTGCAGTTTCTGCGGTTGATCCAACAAGAGTCTGCTTTACTGCTCTTGCACCTGGTGGAGTATCTTTTTCGTTTAATCCAAAAGAGATGACGCTAAACTCTGCTGGTCAAAGAGCTCCGACTGATGCGATTATTCTGGCGATTGCTCCTTGTGAAGGTGGTTTCATTTACCTCACTCAAAAAGGAAGTTTGTTCCGGATAACTTTTTCTGACGACAAATCTGTTGTACCGAAAAAGATTACCGTTCTTGAACGCGCCCCTACGTCAAAATGCCGGCTACAAGTCAGTGGCAACACTGTAATGATTTGCCAGCGTCGTGATGATGGCTCATTTGAGTTGCAAAGATTCCTGTTCTAAGCATCTAAGAATCAATGTGTGATGTGACTTGATAAAATTTGATTTTATAATTTAAAAAATTGATGGTAAAATTCAAATTTAATTTTATTAGGAACCTGATTCGAAAAATATGGCTTCTTGTCTTTTTTTTGTATTAGAGAAGCAACGTCCTTCAGTAGTAATCCAATGTGCACTATGTACTAAACCTACAGACATAAGTCATGAACATGTAAACCTATCAGGCTGCTGTCACAATCCAATTTGTCCGGAATGTTCATCAAAAACTTTTTCTGACAAACCATTTTGCCTGATTTGTTGCATTCCTCAAAGACAAAGATATGATGGAACTTTGTACTTAGATCGCTCTTTATGGAGTCTTGAATCATATGTAGATTGGGAAAAAAGAAGAGGCAAAATTGAAACCTTCTTTGCAACTGCAGGAAGGATGCCTGGTTGTTGCTTTTTTTTACATTGGAACAGGTATTCCTGGAAACATTTGGACACACCTGAGATTGCAGATAAGTATGAAAAATTTTGCAAAGATTTTTTGAAAAAAACATATGTGCACTTTTGGACCCGGTTTTGCTCGCTTCGTGGTTTACCAATTGTTTCACCTAGGATGCTTGCTTGCTCAAGATCGTATATTGTGTATTCCACGTATCCTTTTTTCCCATGGGTTCCAAAAAGACGAAAAGTCATGAGCAGGTGTCATTTTGGTGTCATTTCAACAATTGCGAAGAGATTGGTAGCCGAAAAGCAAGGAGATCACGTCATTTTCTATCGAAGATTTCTTATGCAAATCCTCAGCAGATTTTTGGCAAGAAGCTGAAGATGAAGATTAAAATTTTTTATAAATTATTCACAATTATTCCAATTTGAGTCCGACTTTACAAGTCGGGCAAATTTGCTGCCTTTTAGTCCATTCATAGAATGATTCTTCCATGTAAGCATGCCCACAAGGTAATACAACAATGTCTGAATCTTCTTGGAATTCTTCAATTGAAATCCCACAAATAGCGCCACTTTGTCCTTGTTCAAATTGGAGTATTCCTTTTAGTTCAGAATACTTCCCATAGCGAAAACCTGGGTATCTCCTTGCGAATTTTGGGCAATTTTGAAATGCACGCTCATGTATTTCAATCCCATCAATATTCTCAAAAATAACTTTCTCTAAGTTTGTGCAACTTGAAAATGCTTCTTCTTCTATTTTATTAACAGATGCAGGGATCCTCAGTCGAGTAAGACTTATGCAATTGCGGAATGCATGGTGAGAAATTTTTTGCAAAGTTTGTGGTAAAATCAATTCTTGCAGAGAAAATGCATCCGTAAAAACATTATTCCCAAATTCCTCAAATTGGACACAATGTGAGAAATCAAGTCTTGTCAGATTGGTGCAATTTAAAAAAGCCCCAGCTGAAATTTTCCTCAAATTCTGTGGGAAAATGATTTCTTGAAGTGACCAAGCACTGACAAATGTATCATACCCGATTACCTCTAATTGCTCGCAATTCGATAAATCCAATCTGAGAAGATTTGTGCAATTTTTGCAAGAGCGAGTGCCAATTTTTCGGATATTTGGGGGGAAAGAAATTTCCTGGAGTGCCCAAAAATTCTTAAATAGGTCAGATTCAATGATTGTCATATTTAATAAATGTGACAAATCCAATTTCACAAGCTTCAAGCAATCTGTAAATGATTCAGATGAAATTTTTTCTAAACTTGGTGGGAATTTTATTTCCTGAAGTGACCAAGAACTTCGAAAAGCGCAACTTTCTATTTCTTTCAAATTGCAAAAGCTTGACAAATCCAATGAAACAAGATTGTAGCAACATGAGAATTCTCCAAATTTAATTTTCGCGATGGTTTGTTCAAATCCATTAGAAAAGTGTGAAGGCTCAATTGTAATAAGCCTTAATAGGTCTGGTTTTTCAACCCATCCAAGTGCATCCATTTTAATGACCTGGTGTTCTTTTAAAAATTTTTCTTCAATGTATTTTTGCATTTTTGTTATTTCAATGGTATTATAATCTATTTTTAATCATTTTTTTACAATTCAACTCTGCAGGTCGGGCAAATCTTGCGCTTTAAAATCCACTCATGGAATGCCTCTTCAAAGTAGGCGTGCCCACATGGTAAAACGACAATGTCTGAATCTTCTTGGAATTCTTCAAATGAAATCCCACAAGTAGCGCCACTTTCTCCTAGCTCAAATCGGAGGCTAGATTTTATCTCAGAATACTTCCCATAGCGACAACCTGGGAGTCTTTTTCTGGGAAACACTCTTTTTGCCAATCCTGGGCAATTCTGGAAAGCCTTTGGATCAACTTCAGTGTCTCCTTCAAAAATGACTTCTTCTAATTGGGTGCAACCAGAGAAAGTGTCACTGGATATTTTCTGAACAGACGCTGGAATTCTGAGTCTAACAAGGCTTGTGCAATTGCGGAATGCTCCTGATCTGATTTCTTTGATATTGGGACCCAAAATGAGTTCTCGAAGTGACCATGCATTCTGAAATATATCAAAACTTATTTCATCTAGTTCGACACAATTGGATAAATCGAGTTTCCGAAGACTCGTGCAACTGCAGAATGAACTAGAATTAATTGTTTTGATTCTTGAGTTCCCCGGAAAAATAATTTCTCGAAGTGAATGCGCATGTTTGAATGTATCAAAGCTGATATTTTCAAGGCTTGTGCAATTGGAGAGATCGAGACTCTGAAGACTTGTGCATTCGCAAAATGCTCCTGAATTGATTTCTTTGACATGAGGTCCCAAATTGAGTTCACGAAGAGACCATGCTTTTGTGAAACAGTCAAAACTAACTATTTCATAGTCAGGATATTCGGAAAGATCCAAACTCACAAGGCTCGTGCAATTTGAGAATGAACCAGACAGAATTTCGTTGATTTCTGTTGGCAGGCGTAGCTCTTGCATTGAACAAAGCTTCTTAAAACAATCGAAACCAATTTTCCGAAGTTCTGGGAATTTAGATAAATCTAGCTCAGAAATGGGCAATCCATTAAATGAGCCAGATGGTATTTTTGAAAGACCATGAAGATTGTTAAGATCATTCAAAGGTTTTGGAAGACCATAAAGATCATTAAGATCACTTAAAGATTGAGCCATAGCGAATATTTCTAGAAGCACGTGGATTATAATAAAAAATAATCTATTTTTAATCAATTTTTCTATATTCTTTGTTTGCAAGCCGGACAAATCCGTTGTCTTCTCGCCCATTCTTGGAATGCTTCTTCAAGAAAAGCATGCCCACAGCGCAAAATGATAATATTAGACTCATCATTGAATTCTTCCAATGAAATTCCACATTCTATTTTTTCAAATCTAATGCTATCTTTTAATTCAGAATATTTTCCATACACGCAATCCACAAATCTGGTTTGTAGATAGACCCTTCTCACCAATCTAGGGCAATTCTCAAATGCACCCTCTGCTAATAAAACTGGTCCTTGAAAAGTAACTTCTTCTAATTTCACACAGCTTCTAAACGCATTTTCTCCAATTATTTCAACTGATACAGGAATTTGAATAGACGGAATATTCTTGCATTTATGAAATGCATAACTATCAATAATTTTTAGATTTGGTGGAAATTGGATATCCGTAAGTGAAATATTATATTCAAATGCATTTGCATAAAACTTTTCAAGTTGCGAAAAATTTGATAAATGTAAGCTAACCAGCTTTGTGCATTGTCGAAATCCTCCAATAATTCGAACATTCGGTGGAAATATTATTTGCTCAAGTGACCATGCATAGTTAAATGAAAATCTTTCGAATTTTTGTAATCTTTCACAATTTGAGAAATCTAAAGAAACAAGCCTTGTGCAATTGCTGAATTCTCCAATTATTTTAACATTTGGAGGGAACGTAATTTCTCGAAGTGACCATGCATTACAAAATGCATAAGAAGTAAATTTTTCTAATTTTAAACAATCTGAAAAATCTAAGGAAACCAGCTTTGTGCAATAGTTAAATCCTTCAATACTTTTAATATTCGGTGGAAATATTATTTGCTCAAGTGACCATGCATTGAAAAATGCAGTATCACCGAATTTTTCTAATTGATTGCAATTTGAGAAATCAAGAGAGACAAGCCTTGTGCAATTAACAAATTCTCTGAAATCTCCAATAATCCGAATATTTGGTGGAAAAATTATTTTCTCAAGTGACCATGCATCATAAAATACAGCAGAAGAGAATTGCAATAATTTCAAACAATTTGAGAAATCTAGAGAGACAATATTTGTGCAATTAGCGAATCCTCTAACTATTCTAACATTTGGTGGAAAGATTACTTGCTCAAGTGACCTTGCATTTTTCCATGCAAAAGAAGAGATATTTTCTAATTCCAAACAATATGATATATCCAGTGAAACAAGACTTGTACAATTTTTGAATCCATCAATTATTTGAATACTCGGTGGGAAAATAATTTGCTTAAGTGACCATGCATTTGAAAATGCAGTATCACCGATCTTTTGTAATCGATCACAATTGGAAAAGTCAAGAGAAACAAGACTTGTGCAATTATTGAATCCTTTTATTACTTCAATATTCGGTGGAAAAATAATTTCTTTCAACAAATATGCATTTTCAAATGAACCATCATCAAATTTCACTAATTCCAGGAAATCACTGAAATCAACATTAACCAAATTTTGATAATTTGGCAGACATGTATTTTGAAATATTTTAGTATTTTCTTCGTCTAATGACATCTTTTAGTTTTATAAAAGTTATTTTTATTTTTAATCATTTTTTTCATATTCTTTTTTTGCAAGTCGGGCAAATTTTTTGTATTTCAATCCATTTCTGCAAGGGGTCAAGTAAAAAAACATGCCCACATTCCAAAACAATCACATC
>Ga0255098_1000500_pt1 | contig 10503 bp, 11 predicted proteins | sample Colum_Atlam_RepC_2_FD_188440 | JGI IMG/M metagenome (GOLD analysis project Ga0255098, IMG submission 188440) | Freshwater microbial communities from Columbia River, Oregon, United States - Colum_Atlam_RepC_8d | ecosystem: Environmental > Aquatic > Freshwater > River | place: USA: Oregon... | reverse complement strand
TATGTATTTTATATTTAAGTTAGATTTATTACTTTTACAATAAAGTTCTATATCGTCACAATTAAAGCTATGATCTGAAAGCACTATCTCTATATTTTTATAATCTTGCATTTCTATAGATTTCAAAAGAATCAGTAGGTTATTATAACCATCTTTAGTTGAATCACTATAGACAGGAACAGCGATTGATATTTTTATATTATCCATCATAAATTTTTTATCCTTTCATAAGGTGGTTTATTTCTACCTATATTAGCAAAAAAGTGTGTAAGTGCTAATCTATTTCCTTTGCTATCACCTATAGGATTTTCAAAATTATAAACATAGTTTATATCAGGAACAAATAAAGCATGATCAGGCCCACACATCTCAATCATAGGAAGCATAAAAAAAACATCGCCTGCACATTCTGGATATTTTCCGTTTACTAAAAGATCTTCAGGTTTTATGAGTCTCCAAAGTTTTGCTTTCCATGTTCTTAAGTGTGTTGCAGTAAATCTAGAAGTTCTTAATTGTTTAAAGTTAACGGGTTCTGCAAAACCCAACTGCCCACTTGAGTATATGAATTGTCCATAAGTCAACCAAATACTTGAATCACTATAATATTTAATTATTCTAGCGAACACTTCTTGATCGGGTAGCCAATCATCTCCATCAACTTCAACAATAATGTCGTGATCATCTACTTTATCAGATCTAATTATCTGATCGTAGTTGCCGGGTTGATAGTGCTTTTTTGTATTGTTTATAATGTGAAATCTAGCGTCTTCATTTATAATTGATTTAGCTATTTCTATTGAATTATCCGTAGAAATATCATTTAATAAATAACACTCAAAATTGTTATATGTTTGGTTCTTAATGGTAAGAATACATTTTTCTAACCAAGTAGAACAATTATACATCGTTGTTAAAATTATTAATTTCATAAATTAAAAACATTTAACCATTTGGTAATAATGTCTTGCGGTAAAGATGGATTATCATTTGGTAAAGGATCCAGTTCTGAGTAAGGTATTCCAGATAGAATGCATTCTGCTTTAACCAAAGGACAACATTCTATAATGGAAGAATGATATACCTTATCCACGGAATTATACATCAGTTCTTTATTATCTAGATGCCCAACCATAATAGCTTTTCCTGATTTAATAAAAGGTTGAATAAAAGAAAAAAAGTAAGTGTGATCACTTATATTTCCAAACAATAAAACTTTTTGATACCCATCTAATAATGCTCTTTCTATAGACAAATGAGTTCTTTTATTAGGATCAATAGACCCTATTACTCCCGCACAATTAGTTTTTTTTCCTAACCAATTTACAGCGTAAGTAATAGGAGGAATTATCACATTTTTATGAGTTATATTATGCCAATTTTTTTGAAAATCACTTACAAAATGAACTAAATCATAATGCTCATGAGGTAATTCTTTTAACGGAAATAGTTTTGTTTCATGACAAGATAATATAAATTTTTTACAATCAGGTCTAAAATTTATATTTAAAAAATGAATTAACACAATATCAGAATTGTTTATCTTAAAATTTTGTAGTAAATCAGAGTTACACTTATTTAAATGCCAGTCATGAGGCCCATATAATTTTGCTTCAATATTTAATTTATTAAGCTCATTTACTAAATTTATATGAGCTATAGTAGATCCACCACCATGACTAAACCCCGTAGCTATCTTAATCATATATATTATTTATTTTTCCACTCGTAAAACTTTTTGTACAATGTTAATCTATGGTGTACAACTTTATTAAGATCAAAATATTGTTCAGTTAGTTGATGAAGATTCTTGCCCATTTCTAGTCGCATATCTTTATCTTTAATAACCTTAGACAAAATACTCACCCATTCACTCTTGGGAGCATCAGGAGCGATCAGGAATCCCGTCTTACCATTTATTATTGTTTCGTCATAGCATCCAACATTTGATGCAATCAAGGGAACAGAGTACCTACCTGCTTCTGCTACCTTGATCTCTGACTTGGAATCATTGAATTCGTTCATCTGCAATGGAGCGATAGCCATATCCATATGACTGTACATCACTCCATATTGATCGGTTGGTAATGCTTGGTTAATTGTGTAGTTTCTTCCACCCTTCAAACCAGCCATGATTATCCGCTCGTAGTTTTTCCATACATCCTGTTGCCAATCAGGCCCTGTGTTAGGATCAATAGGAGGTCTCCCATAGAAGTCCCAACGAACTCTTTCTTTGCCTACTCTTTGATTTACTATGTTTGGGATGCCAGAAAACTCTTTGACATCCTCCTCATGATGGATACCGCCTGCCCATCCAACACGAACAAATCTATCCTTAGGAACTACGGATCGTGTTGCATTCCAAGAAGGCAGATTATAATCTATAGCATTCTTAACTACCGCTAGAACGCCATTACCCATGAATTGTTGAATTCGCTGTTGAAATTTTCTTTGTGTAACTGTAACTATATCACTATTGTGATATATAAATTTAGTTATATCGGATAATCCACCCTTATATACTTCTTCCAATCTATGCCCTTCGTACAATTGAGTAAGGAGGTCGTCTGTATCGTAGTGGAATATCTTTCCTCGCTCTTTGGTTTTTCCACACATTCTAGCTGTGTATGGACCTCCAAAGTTAGATATGTTATTGGTCATTACAATGTCTGACCAATCCATATCAGCCCAATCCCAACCATCTATCCATTTTGGGATATTCTTTTTAGCCATCTGCTCATCTATACCTAAGATATTTTCAGTAAATCTAACTTCAATAACATTAGGATACAATTCAGCTAATTTGGCATATGGTGCTATGGCTCGATAGTATGCACATCCGCCCCTGTTAGGTAGTGCTACAGCTATGCGTAGAGGTCTATTGAGTCCGGGAAATCCTACCTGACTCTTCCAGAAAGTAGTATCGTATTTTTCGCTATCTAAATTTTCTTTTTGCATATAAAAAAAGGTGAGGAGTTATTAGCTCCTCACCCATAATAGTCTTCTTGATTTAAATCAGCCGTTTATTTGCTGCGTTTTTTGTGGCACAACAGCGGTTGTAATTACATCACTAGAATCCTTAGGTGCTAGTGTGATAGCCTTGGTCAAGTCGATCAGAGCTTCACGCAAGTCATCCATATCGGGAACCTTACCATCGTGATTGGGTCCTTGTACCCCCGGTACAACACGCTTGACAGCAGTAACTGTGTGCTTACGGAATCTGCTGGATAGGAACGGTAGGAGTACTAGAAGCATTTCCAACCATGGTCCTGATCCGGGGATAACAGCACCAAACACACCAGTAATCACACTCAAAACATTAGGCGATAGGATTTCCTTGGTTGCATTAGCATCCAAAGTTACAATCATTGCACCCGGAGTATTGATGATATGATCCTGAGTTGTTATTACAGGCTCAGTTCCACGCTTGGCAAACTCTTGCTTGAGTGCATCCCCAACATCACCTCCTAGGGTTTCGATAGGAATGGGAACCGACTGCTTTGACTGTAGTGACTCAGGAGTTACATTGTTGGTTTCTGTCAGGACTAGGGGTGCTACAGGCTCTGTAGTTTCCCCTCCCCCAAATGAGAAGCCCTTACATGATGCAATGCCTAGAGTCAACACACACGCGATAATAAAGTTTTTAATCATATTCATCCTTTTAGTTTAGATAGATAATCACCATCGTCATCATCTTCTGCTGGAGAAGACACTACCTTAGGTGAGAGGGTAGTAATGCCGATCTCCGACAAGAGAATTTCTGAACTCTTACGCATTTCCTCGTAGTCTTCCAACTTGACGAGAGAATGAATATCATGGAGAGAATCCATGAAACGAGCGATCTCCTGAGGAGTACCAGCGGGGCTAGACTTAGGACGAGGAGCAGATTGATCGTACTTCGGGAAGCCGCCATCCATTTCCTTAACTACCTTAAAATCGTAGCCGTTCTTGAGATCTGTGATATCACCATAATCAGGATCCATCATAGTGTTCAAGATTTTCTTGAACACAATCTGTCCGATTGAAAGGATCTTGATCTCATTTGCAGGACGAACAGCCACATTCAAGTAGTAGCGTTCACGAGGCTTGATAAGACGAGCTAGAGCAGCGTACTGATCCTTTCCATCCTTACCAGACTTCTTGCTGTAGTCCCACAACTTATAGTATGCATCGCACAAAGGACACTTCTCATTGTGTATCTTACGGCAATGGAAGTTCTTTACATTCTGTCCTTCGCCAATACGGTGGATCTTGGTTTCAGCATAGAACCACCGCTCATCCCCTTCCTTTGATGGGAGAATGCGTAGGGTAGTCGTGCCGTCCTCAAGCTGTACAAAGTTCTTGAGGAAGTCCTGACCTCCACCACCGCCACCTGTTTGCATTGCTTCATGCTTCTTGCGAAGTGCATCTAAATCTACTTTTGCCATGTTAGTTTTCTCCGTTACTTAGCGTATAGCTTGGTTTCTGCTCTTTGGTTACTAGACAGTTGAATTAGCATATCCTTCTTGTGGTCGAGAGCAGTCACTAGCGACTTCAAGAGGGAATAGCGTGTTGTGAGGTTGTTATAGTCCTGTTTGAGTGCAAAAATCTCAGGGTCTGCTGAAACAATTGCCTCTAGGTTTTTATCGGTAATCTTTTTATCTGCGCCATCTACAGCAGCAAGGCGTATTTGTGCAGACTTTTGTTCTATTTGTACTTCTACAGAATCCATCTTCTGTTTTACAAGTACCATGGCTCCAGCATAGTACGCATAAATAGAAGATTGACGCTCTAGTTCATGATCAACTTGATGTTTATCTATCAAAGTTAGATTATCGCATAGGCTGATATAGAGTTCCATGTCGAGCTTGTCTGCGATGTTCTTTATAATTTCAGACTTCATTGTGTGTCCACTAGTATTTTAAACAGTTTGGGATTGAGCCTCATCAATAATAGAAGGCTCCTGCTTAAATTAGTTGTTAGCTGTTCGTTGGTTGGATTAAATTCTTTATCCTCATCAGGATCTGTGTATCCAGAGATCTCCATCATCAAATGTGTCATCTCGTGGAGCAGGACTTCTCTAAAGTATTCACTAGGTAATCTATCATCAACATAGATTATGTATGAATTTAAGTTTGTAAACCCAGCGCATTCGTCGGGAGAACAAGGGATGTCATTAGTAAATTTTAATTGAAACTTAGCCCACCCAGCATCCACATGAGTGATTTTAGCATCAATTATTTGGTTCATAAGATGATCAGGCTTCCGCTTCATTTTGTTCCATGACTCCTTCCGTCATTCTAAGAGTATTATAGTCTACATCTAGAGGTACGATAAAGCCCTTACGAGCGTTACGAGACTTAATGACATAAACCCTTATTCTGCCGTCTTCGTACTCTTCCTCGTTCTGGTTTAAACTAACCACGAAATCACAAGGACGAACCTTACCGTAGCTGTCTGCCATTTCGGCATCTGTAATAATCTCTGCTCTACGACCAGCACGGTTTGTTTGTGTGGCCGTCCAGACTAGAATATTATGCTCTACAGCAAGTCCACGAAGCTCTTGCGCGATCCTTTCCTGTGCTTGGTATTCAGGCATACCCTCAGCAATAGGGCGTAGTAACTCAAGATAATCAACAATGAGAACATCAGGAGTAAAGTTTTCATAGTTCTTTAGCTGATTAAGAAGTGCTCTAATGTTATTAACATTAGCACGACCCGTTGGGAATTCCTTAATTACCAACTTACCATCAGGGAATTCCTTGCAGAAGATATCCAAGCGTTCCTTAACTTCGCCTGTATAGTCCTTTAGACGGGACTGAGGCAACAAAGTCATTACAGAGTCGAACCGCTGTGCAAGACGATCCTCACTCATTTCTAGAGATACATACAAGACCTTGCGATTCTCCATTAAAGAGGTAACTCCTTGATTCACAAGGTATAAAGACTTACCTACACCAGCAGGAGCCACAACCATACATAGCTCCTTTCGCATAGATCCACCTTCCATGTTACGATTCAGAGAGCGCAAAATAGTTTTGAATGAGTCTCTCTTTGCAGCATTATATGTGCGATCCCAACGATCCTGTAAATCATCAAAGTAGACCTGACCGTTATCAACAGATCGAGAAATCATCAATGCCTGACGAACACGATCTTCTACCTCACCAAACTTATCTTCCTTGATTAGGGTTAACGATTCTACAATCGCACCCTTCATAGCTTCACGCTTGGCAAAGTTCTCTATCAGGTCTAGGTAATACTGTTGATGGCCGATTGACTGAACATCTAACTTATTAACAAACTCAAGCTCATCAGCGTAATCAGACAGATCCTGCCCTTGACGCTTAAAACGCTTTGCTTCTTCAATAATCAAATCATCCGTAGGTATCTGCTTATACTTATCGTAATATTCAGTTACGATTGTATAGATCTGAGAATGAATACGAGATTCAAAGTACTCAGGCTTAACAAGGTTTACTATTTCTAGATAGAAGTCTCTGTTAGACTTGACCAGATAAAGGATTCCTCGTTGGATTGATTCAGCAAATTGATACATTACTTGGCTTTCTTCTGCAACTGTTGTTTGATGTTATTCATGTTATTCCCAACTTTTTGTATAGTCTGCTCTCTGCTTCTTAGTTCAGAATCAGATAACTTTCTTAATGTTCCATTCTTAGTTAGAACATCCATGTTAGGCTTATATCGTTTATACGGGCTAGGTGTATTGGTTACCTTCAACCGATCTCTAGTATCTTGGATTGCCTCATTATAGAAAGAGTGGACATTGGATTTACCTATTTTAGCAACTCTTCCAGAAACCTTGAATGTGGTCGCTGATAACACTCTATCAGCTTGTTTACCGCACTCAGGGCATTTTTTTCTTTTTGGCAACTTTTTAGGTATGTTCATGTATAAGTGTTCAAACACTAGTTTACATTTATCACACCCAAATTCGTAAGTAGGCATATCAGGCTCCGCAATCCCCACCATTTAAGGAGCAAGCACCACCATCAGCCATACCAGTATTTACTGAACGATCACCAACATACTTAGTAATGTTTTCTGGTGTCATGGGTACAGCTTCTAGTGGTTCATTACCCTTTGACCCTGCGCGATAAATAGTAAGTCCTTTTAGATACTCAACATAATCCAAAGCTACATTACTAAGTTCGGCAGCTTCTGCCTGCTTTGGCAAGTTGATTGTCTTGCTGATTGAAGAATCAATGTACTTCTGCCAAGCGGCCTGTACAGCTAGATGCTGTTCAGGAGTTATGTCGTATGCCCCTACGAATCCTTCGATTGATTTCCCGGAATCATAGTACTCTCGCAATAACGGATCCACGACAACAACTTCTTTCCAAACATTTGCATCCCGGTATCTACGAATGTAAATAGGAGCAAACATAGGTTCAATACCGCTTGACACACCCCATAGCATAGAGATAGTACCAGTAGGAGGAATAGTAAGCATAACTGCATTACGAACTCCATGCTCCTTGATAAGAAGTCGTATACGAGCAGGCAAAGTTCTTGCAAATCCTTCATCTAGATATTTCTTTCTGTCAAAAGCGGGGAATGCTCCCTTGTCACGAGCAAGATAAGCAGACTTGATATACGCAATGTCCCGCATAGCCATTGCAATACGCTCAGTTAGTTCAATACACTTTTCACTACCATAACGGATTCCGAGTTTAATTAGCATGTAATGATAACCAAGAACACCAAGACCGATACGGCGTGAACGATGACCTACTTCTCTGCACTCAGGAGTGGGGAAGTAATTTACTTCTAGAATATTATCTAGGAACTGAATGCCAGTGCGAACTGTGTGAGCAAACTTCTTCCAGTCAAACTCACCATCAGTAACCATGTTAGCTAGGTTAATATTACCTAGGCAGCAGTTTCCATAGTTAGGTAGTGGAATTTCACCACAGGGGTTGGTTGAACGCATCTCCTCGAAGTAAGATACATTCGTATGACGATTAGCTAGATCTAGATTGAATATTCCGGGATCTCCAGACTTAACTGAGTTCTCCCAAATCATATCCCATAGTTCACGAGCCTTCAATGGCTTAATTTCGGCAGATGTAAAATCATCTGTAAAGTGAATCTTGTACTGCTCCTTAGCACGAGAAATAGCATCCTCTGCTGAGTTAGCAACTACCTCAATCGTAGCTGGAGTCGGATGGGCTTCATTTACACGATTGACTGTATAGATCTGATACTTACGGTTTGCAAAGGTAAAGTACCAGTCTTCATTATTCTTGCACGCTTCAATGAAACGATCAGTAATACCTACCGAGATGTTAAAGTTATTCAACTCCTTCATGTCTAGCTTAACATGGAGGAACTCTAGTAGGTCAGGGTGCGTAACATTTAAGATAGCAATCAATGCTGTGCGACGATTCTTGCCTGCACGAACATGGTTACCAATCTCGTTAAGCATACGCATAACAGAGACTGAACCGGGGGCGGAGTTCTTCTGCTGCTGAATGTGGTCACCCTTGGGGCGAATATCAGAGAAATTGAACCCGATACCACCACCTGCACAAGAGATCTTGTACATATCCTGAATGGTCTTGCCAATAGACTCGACTGAATCTTGTGGGTTGATCACATAGCAGTTGAGTAAGTTTTGGCGACCAGCATTACGACCAGAACCGTAAATGATTCTACCACCGGGGACTAAGTCTCCCGATGAGAGGGCTTCGTAGAACCTTTGCTCAACTCTTTCCTTATCTTCATCACGCTCTGCGCCAGCAGCAGTCTTTGCGATAACTCTCGCACGCTCGGCCCAATTTTTTTCACCGGGGTATGCATAACGCTTCTCAAATATTTCTTGACCTAATCCTGTTAACTTAGCTATTGACATTTTGTTTCTTCTTTACTTTCTGATTACCTATTGTAGATACACCATTCTTCTTGGTGACCGTAATTATAGTAGGGGCATCTATTAAATTTTTAAGATCATTATTGTGTGTAATTATAAATAAAGTCTTAGTTTTCTTTAGATTCTGTAGTAATATATAGAGTCCGTGGAGAGACTCCGTATCCAAACTTTCAGCAATTTCATCAAAGAAGATGATATCTGATAAGTCCTTATCTGTCAATGCTAAAAGACTTTGAAGCCCTAATAGCACTGCGATATTTATCTTTTTTACCTCTCCACCTGATAGGGAGGAGAACTTAGTTTCCTTACCACCAATGTATACTGTTTCTTCTAATACCTCATTAAATTGAATTCTGTATTTGCCTGCTGTTAAATGAGTTAAGTGTTGGTTGCAGCTATCGTTAAAGTAATCAATGATGTTTCTAATGATGTACTTAACCAATCCCTGTTCTGAAAATGCAACTTCCCAGAATCGCATCACCTCATACTTCTTACTAGACTCAACTCTTTCACCAGCTAAAGAAGTTAATTTCTCCTCTGCTGTTTTACGATCTTTTAACAAATAATCCTTCTTGGAGTGTAATTCTTTCCAATCAGAAATTAATTTGTATTGATTAGATCTAATAGGCAACAGAGCTTTTAAGGAGACAATGGTATTCTCCAAGGATACTCTATTAGCATTTTTCTTGCCTAGTTCATCGTCTAAATCTTTTATTTTATCTTTTAAGGTCTTTAGATCTTGTTTAGATATTTCTCGCTTAGATGATACACCACAGTGTTTACATAGTACAGGCTTATCACTCTTGGCTTCGTCTAGTCGCTTCTCATAAAGAATGATATCATCTTCACATTGGCGAATATTCTGATAAATAACCTTGAGTGTTTCTTCCTGCGTTTTAATCTTATTCTCTACCTCTAGAATTTCACCTAAGGAGTACTTGGTAAGCATCTCTTCGGTTACTCGATTTTCGGAAAGGAACTTTACTTCCCCCTGTTCAATCTCTTTAATCGTTGAGTCTACCTTATTAACTATCGCAGTATACTCTTTGATTAGAGCATCTATGCTTTTTACCTGCGTTGAGTACTCTGCTTTGCGGGTTTTAATTAGTTCTCGCTTGTCGAACAACTCATCTAGATTTAGAAAGTTCTTGATAATGGTGCGCTTCTCTTCGGGAGTAGCTGACACAAAGTCTAGATTGTTATTCTGACCGAATACCATACTAGCAAGGAAGAGCTTGTAGTTGGTATTGAGATATTGCTCAATCTTCTCTTGCGTAGCAGCAACTGATTCCTGTGTGAAGTTTTTGTCACCTACAAAGAACTCTAAGAAGGTTGGCCGTCTTGTTCTTATGATTTTTATATTACCATTAATAATAAGCTCTACTGTGCAGTTTTTCTTATTGGTAAAATTAATCATAGCCTCCTCAGTAGACTTACGGACAGTCTTACCAAAAAGGCCCCAGACTACTGCTTCAATGAGTGAGCTTTTGCCAGATCCATTACTCCCACCTGTATCTTTGTTTTTACCCTCAATCAACACTAGACCAGAGTAATCATCGAACTTTAGTTCCACATCATGGAAACTATAGAAGTTATTTATTTTTATCTTATTGATCTTCATTTAGCTCTTTGAG
>Ga0255098_1000497_pt1 | contig 10535 bp, 10 predicted proteins | sample Colum_Atlam_RepC_2_FD_188440 | JGI IMG/M metagenome (GOLD analysis project Ga0255098, IMG submission 188440) | Freshwater microbial communities from Columbia River, Oregon, United States - Colum_Atlam_RepC_8d | ecosystem: Environmental > Aquatic > Freshwater > River | place: USA: Oregon... | reverse complement strand
TAGCTACAGCGTTACTCATTTAGTCAACCTAATAGTGAAAGTTTTATTAGCAAGTGCAAAACCACCAATTAGTAGCGCAAGAAGAAAAGCAAAGTGAACAATTAACATCGTTGCGCTTAACGGATATCCATAAGAGAAATATCGACCAAGTTCAGTGGAATGCCAGAGTGGTGAAATCCAACCAATTGGCTGGAGATAAATTGGCATAGTATTAAGCGGGAAGAATGTGCCTGAAAAGAGAAACATCGGCATAATTATTAGGCGACCCAGAACTGTCATAAAGTAATCATCATTTTTTACCTTGGCAGTAATTCCTATGATGATTGAAGCAAATGCACCTGCTGCAAATATTGTTACAGGAATTACATCCCAGGATTGTTTAATAGTCATTACTCCAAATGCAATAAGTACTGCCCAATAACAGATCACAGTGAATGCAACTCGAGCTAGAGCAGCGATAAAAACACCAAGTGCAATCTGTGGTCCAGTAATTGGAGTTGAGTTCATTGCATAAAAGAGTTTTCTCCACTTAAAGCCTTCCATCACTGGAAACATAGCTTCATCTAAGGCTGCAGTAATAGCAGCGCTTGCAAGAAGGGCTGGTGCGATAAAGGTTATATATTCAACCCCACCGGTTCCAGAAGTTCCTGAATTCTCATTTACTAAAACTCCAACCCCAATACCGATTGCTATTAAATAGAAAAGTGGATTACCAATAGCGACAATGGCGATAATGCCCTTCCACTTAAGCATTGCAGACATACGAGCCTCAGCAACATAAATAGCGCCGAAGCTTCGAATCTTGGCAACGCTGATCCCTGAATTCATTCGATCAGGGTTCTTCCGGTTAGGCGAAGAAATACATCTTCTAGTGAGCTACGTCGGACAAGCGAGGTGGTGGGGTGGAGCTTTTTATTTAAGATCTCTTCGAGAAGAGCCTCTCCATCCTCGACATACATCAAGATTCGATCTGGCAACTCCTCAATCCGAGAGCACATAGCTCTAAGAGTTGGAGCAATCTCTTTATTCCTATCAGAACCAAAGCGAACTTCCAGAACTTCCTTTGTTGAGTAGGCCTTTATTAACTCCAAGGGAGATCCTTCAGCCATGATCTTGCCTTTATCCATCACAACTAAGCGATCACAGAGTTGTTCGGCCTCATCCATAAAGTGAGTGGTAATAACTAAAGTCACGCCTAGTTCTTTAAGGCGAAACAACCTATCCCAGAGAATGTGGCGAGCTTGGGGATCAAGTCCAGTAGTTGGTTCATCAAGCATCAAAATATCTGGCTCACTAACTAGAGCCCTAGCAATTGTTAATCGACGCTTCATTCCACCGCTTAGCGCATCAACTTTCACATCACGCTTTTCTTCCAACTGCGCAAATTCCAAAAGCTCTTCTATCTTGGTGCGGATAAACTTCTTACTTAGCCCAAAATAACGACCATAAATAAAAAGGTTTTCAGTAACGGTAAGTTCGGTATCTAAATTATCCTGTTGAGGAACAACGCCTAGGTGAGCTCTGATTTGTGGACCATGCTCTTCAGGATCTCTTCCTAAAATTGTGATTGTTCCTGAGGTGCGCTGCGAGGTGGCAGCGATAATTCTCATAGTTGTTGACTTACCAGCTCCATTTGGACCAAGTAGGCCAAATGACTCACCTTTAGCTACATCAAAGTCGATGGCATCTACAGCTGTGAAATCCCCATAGCGCTTGGTTAAGCCACGGGCAGAGATAAGGGGTTCAGACATTGATTTATCCTATCGCGCTCTAGTAGGTCTATAGTTCTGCTACGTGCGGTTAATTCATCAACCAAATCACGATCTCACCTACGACGATGTTTTTATGATTCCCTCGCGCTCTGGTGTTAGTAGTCGTATGGATGTTGACCTAAACACTTTAGATAATACTGGCGCCACCATTCCTTTAGTAGTTGCCAACATGACAGCAATTTCTGGCAGAAGGATGGCAGAGACTGTTTCCCGGCGTGGTGGTTTAAGTGTTATCCCACAAGGCATTCCAATTGATGTAGTTACTGAAGTTATCTCATGGATTAAATCTCGGCACATTCTCTTTGATACTCCAATAACGCTAACGCCAGAACAGACAGTTGCTGATGCCGCATCTTTAATTCATAAGAGAGCTCATGGAGCAATCGTGGTAGTTGAAAACAATAAGCCACTTGGAATTGTGATGGAGGAAGATTGGGAGGGGGCTGATCGCTTTACTCAATTAAGCAGAATTATGTCTAAGGATTTAATGGTAATTCCAAGCTCAGTTAGCGCTCGTCAAGCCTTTGATTTACTAACAGAGAAGAATCGCCGCCTTGCTCCAGTAGTTGATGGTAGTGGTGAGCTAGTTGGAATTATCACCAAAATTGGTGCGCTACGTGCCACGCTATATAAACCAGCGCTTGATAATCAGGGGCGGTTAAGAATTGGCGCAGCACTTGGTGTTAATGGTGATGTGAAAACAAAGGCTTCAGAACTAATAAGAGCAGGGGTTGATTTATTAGTTCTCGACACTGCCCATGGCCATCAAGAGAAAATGATTGAAGCTCTAAAAGCAGTTCGCTCACTAAATCCAAATATTCCAATTGTTGCTGGCAATGTTGTTACTGCAGAAGGTGTAAAAGATTTGATTGAAGCAGGTGCAGATATAGTAAAAGTTGGCGTTGGACCAGGCGCGATGTGTACAACCAGGATGCAGACTGGAGTTGGCAGACCACAATTTTCGGCAGTGATGGAGTGCGCAGAGGCTGCAAGAAAGCTTGGCAAACATATCTGGGCAGACGGAGGCGTTAGGCATCCAAGAGATGTTGCCTTAGCACTTGCCGCTGGTGCATCTGCTGTCATGGTTGGTTCATGGTTTGCGGGAACCTATGAATCTCCAAGTGATTTAAGAGTTGATTCATCAGCTCGTTTATATAAAGAATCATTTGGTATGGCGTCAGCAAGAGCAGTGGCTGCAAGAACTTCAAGTGAAGATGCCTTTGAACGCGCTAGAAAAGCGCTATATGAAGAGGGTATTTCAACCTCTCGAATGTATTTAGATCCTATTCGACCAGGGGTTGAGGATTTAATTGATGAAATCATTGCAGGACTTAGATCTTCTTGCACTTATGCGGGAGCGAAAAACTTAAGTGAATTTGCGCAAAAAGCTGTTATCGGAATTCAATCTGCATCAGGATATGCAGAGGGACGAGCCCTTAATACATCTTGGAGTAAGTCTTAAGCCACCCTGGCATATCTAGAGGCAAGAATAAGTAGATAAGAAAGCCCTGCTAATAACATCAAAGTCCAACGCAATTCAAATGCATCAGCGATGAATCCAATAAGTGGGGGACCGATAACAAAGCCGAAGTAGGAAACCCCAGATACTTTTGCAACTGCCTCAGATGGGGCAATAACTCCCGAATACTTAGTTAAAGCAATAGTTCCAGCGGCGCTAAACATCAAAGGAATAACTACCGATAAACCAATTCCAAGTAAAAACCAGGCGACCATAATTGCTGGGACACCGCCGATTAGTAGCCCTGCGCTGAGTCCAGTTCCAGCAATAACACCACCTGCAGCAATAACTTTAGATGCACCAAAACGGTGAGCAAGATAATCACCAGAGAGGCGCCCAATAATCATCGCTGTGCAGAAGACAATATAAGGAAGAGTAGAGATAAACGGAGATGCGCCAAATGTCTCACGAGCTAAAACTCCACCCCAATCACCTGCTGCTCCCTCACTTAAGGCTGCAAACAAACCAAAGAGCCCCAATATGGCAAATATCGGTGGATGTTTCGCTCTCTTCTCATCTCCAAAGTGGTGAGTATCAGCAGAGGCGGGGAGAAAGAGTGGTCGTACTAGAAGAGCTGCAACAATATAGAGGAGTGCAAGTGATGAGCCTTGAGTTAGTGGAGTTATCTCTAATTGCGAAAATACTCCTCCTAATATTCCACCGAATAAAGTTCCAACTGAGAACATGGCATGAAATACACTCATTAATCGTCGACCTGCGCGCTGCTCAACTACTACAGCATGAGCATTCATCGAGACATCTTGAGCTGCGAGTACAAAACCAAAGATGAATAAAGTAATCCAGAACCAGGTAAGCGAGAAGAGAAAACCAAGAAGTAAATAAGAGAGCGCTAATGCAATAGTTGAGAAGAATATAATTGGTTGGCTTCCAAATTTTGCGGAGTATTTACCAGCAGGTTTTAGGGCTAGAAATACCCCGGCTGAAACAAAGAGCAGAGAGAGACCAAGGGTTCCATTTGAAATATCTAGAATTCTTTTAAAGTCTGGAATTCTTGCCACAAAGCTTCCAGCGCTAAAGCCATTTATAATAAAAGTGATAGTGACCGCTATGCGAGCACGTCTTAGAGCAAGATCCATAAGTTGCGAAGTCTACTCAGCCAAGGTTAACTTACCTTTCAGGCTGCATTCAGCAAAGAGTGGTTAGGTTCGCGTATGAAAAATTTATCAACATTTAGCAAGGTAATGGTCGGCTTTATCGCAGGTGCATTTGTCGCTGGCAGTGTGGCTGTGGCTGTCACTCCAGATTTGCCCCCAACCAAGGTATGTGTAGATAATCGAACCAAAGCGCTTTATTCAGCAACTAATGGATCTTGCACCAAGACCCGCACTCTGATGGAGGTTGCAGGCTCTGGAGTTAATGTAGAGAGCATTGCTGCTGCAGTCTCGCCCTCAGTGGTTTCTATCGCAGTTAGCGCAGCTGCTGGAAGCGGCAGTGGATCTGGAGTTATCTATCGCACTAGCGCTTCTTCATCTTTTATTATTACTAATAATCATGTTATTGAATCAGCAGCAACAGCTGGCAGCGTAAGAGTTGAGTTAAATAATGGTGATTATGAAAAGGCCACTATTGTGGGAAGAGATAGCACCTATGACATTGCAGTGCTAAGAATTGAGCGCGGAAATCTAAAAGCAATTACCGTCGGCGACTCAAACAGATTAGCTATCGGAGAGCCGGTTGTGGCATTTGGTTCCCCACTTGGGTTATCAGGCACTGTAACTAGTGGAATTGTTTCAGCCTTAAATAGACCTGTTACTGCGGGAAGCTTTGGCGCTGAATCATTTATTGATGCAATTCAAACCGATGCAGCTATTAACCCTGGAAACTCAGGAGGTCCATTAGTTGATGGAACTGGCGCACTCGTTGGAATTAACTCTGCTATTGCAACGCTAAGTTCTGGAACATCTGGATCTATTGGACTTGGTTTCTCAATTCCTATCAATCAAGCAAAGCGAGTAGTTGATGAAATTATTGCCACCGGTAAATCATCTAGACCGTTTCTAGGTGTTAATTTTGATACTAGCTATACCGGGCTTGGCGCAAAGGTTTTGCGTCTAGTTGCTGGCGAGGCTGCTGAGAAAGCTGGAATTCCAGCAGGTGCTGTTATTAGAGAGATTGAAGGAAAGAAGATCAACGATCTAATAACTGCCATTGTCAGAGTCCGCTCCTTTGCCCCAGGTGAGAGCATTAAAGTCACAGTAGATATGCCTGGCGGAGGATCAAAGACCTTCTTGGTGGTACTTGGTAAGGCCGACTCACAGTAATTGTTAGTTCTAGAGGGTCAGCTTAATTAACACCTGATAAGTTAAGGCTTACTCGCAGCGCTACTAGTGAATGGAGAAGTGCATTGGCCGACGAACACAACGAAGATGATGTTAATGATGAAATCATTACTGAAGAAATGTTGTGGGAACGAATACCTGAAACTCAAGGTGTGGATCGAGCCAGCACCTATTACGAATTAAGCGCGCGAATTTATGCTCGTGGCCAATACGATGAAGCTCTAGCTCTTGCCGAAACTGCTCGAGATATTTATTCAGAGCTGGGAAGCGCAGCCCCAAGCGAGGGGCTAGCTCAGGCTTATTCAGCAATTGGGTATAACTTAAATCAATTAAAGCGAATGAATGAGGCAGCAACTGCCATGAGTAAAGCTGTGGAATTGCTTCGAGAGAATAAATCACCAATGGCACTTGAATTAGCCTGCACCCTTGGTGAGTGGTGGTTTAGTTCCAAGGAATATCAAAACACGATTGATTGCATGCAGGAGTGTGCTCGCGAACACTTAATTGATGGAAATGAGTTAGGAGCAGCAACTGATTTCCATTTAATTGGCTGCGCCTATCGAGAGTTGAAGATTTATGAGAAAGCACTTGAAGCATTCTTTGAGGCAAGAAAATATTTTAAAGAGGCAAAAGAAGTGATTCATGTTGCAAGATGCGATCAAAAAATCGCTCATTGCTATACCGAACTTAGCGATGCCGATTCTGCGTTAACTGCAGCCCAAAAGGCTGTCGATGTTTTTACAACGGCTCATGATCAACGTCGCCTGACTTATGCCTCATTTGAACTGGGTAAAGCCCAGGTCCTATCTGGTGAGGTTTATGAAGGATTAGGCACTCTGGAGCGGGTACTTGATACCGCAGCCGAGGCTGATCTCAAAGACTTCGAATTTATCATCTCTATTGAGCGGCGAATTGCAGCGATTCTTCACACCCTTGGCAGATCTGATGAGGCGATTGAAATTGAACGGAGAATTAAATCGGTCTCAGAAATTGTTGAAGATTAGTGAGCGCAGTAAACCTCTCTCATCTTAAAGGTCGCGATAATTTAATTATCACCATGGTCTGCTACGGCAATATCTGTCGCTCTCCAATGGCAGCAGCAGTTCTTGCCAATAAAGTTTCAAAGCTAGAGAGTCCAAAAGTATTTGTTGATTCTGCTGGGACTTCAAATTGGCATGTTGGTCAAGGACCGAATCCTCCATCAAAGAGAACTTGGGAGAAGGCTGGATATTCCTTTGACCATATTGCATCGCAATTTAATTACTCACGTCTTGTAGCAGCTGATCTAGTTTTAGTGATGGATAAAGATAACCACTTAGAGGTAAGTAGATATGTCACAAGTGAAGAAGAAGAACGCAAGATCTATTACTTAAGACAATTTGATCCAAGTGGCCCTGATTCATTAGAAGTTCCAGATCCATACTCGCTGCCAGATTCAGCATTTGAAAGCGTTTTAGAAATGGTAGAGAAAGCAACAGATGGGCTTATAGAGCAATTACTTATTTAAGTGCTGCATCGCCCAGGCATACATAGCAATTGCTCCAGCAGCTGAGGCATTCATAGATCTAGTAGAGCCATATTGCTTGATTGATAAAACTTGGCTACAGACTGCAACTGCTTCATCTGACATACCAGCTCCCTCTTGACCGAGAAAGAGCACGCATTCTTTAGGTAATTTAGCGCTCTCTATGGGCTTTGAGATTTCCAAGTTATCAATCCCAATGATTTCCACTTTATTCTCATCAGCCCAGCTTTTGAATTCAGCGATAGTGGCATGATGAATTACTGTTAAATACTTATCGGTGACCATTGCTCCACGTCGATTCCAGTCACGTTTTCCCACGATATGAACGCTAGAGACATTAAAGGCATTAGCAGTTCTTACAACTGAGCCAATGTTTAGATCATGTTGCCAATTCTCAATTGCTATCCGTAAGGCATGTCGCTTGGTATCAAGCTCACTTACAATCGCTTCAACTTTCCAATAGCGATATTTATCAAGCACATTACGGCGATCGCCATTTTCAAGTAATTCAGGATCAAAGTGTTCATCACTTGGCCATGGCTTTGGATGAGGTCCTACGCCGACTACGGGATAAAACTCACCGGGCCCAATCTCACCTGGTGGCAAACTCATAGATTGCCTACCAACTTCTTTGCTTGATCAATAATTCTTTTCTCATGCTCTTTGAGTTCATGACCTGGATAATTATTTCCATGAGCAAATGGATCAGCTAATTTCTTAACTCCAGATAGCTCCTCTAAAACAAAGAGTCCACAAAATGGGGCGTATGAGGCGCTATAACCGCCTTCATGAGTCATCATTAATTTTCCAGAACAAACTTGGCTAGCCACACCCATAAGCTTTCTAGTCATAACTCGATAGCCTTCAGCAGTAACCAACATTCTTCCTAGCGGGTCATAAACTGATGAATCAAAACCTGAAGCAACAGCGATGATATCTGGCTTAAATTGCTTTATTGCAGGAATTACAACTTCATCAAATGCGTAGTAATACCCGCCATGACCTGTTCCTGGTGGAAGTGGAATATTGATATTAGTTCCAACCCCAACAACATCGACACTTCCTGTGTCATGGGGATATAACTGATCTTGATGAAGCGAGATAGTTAATACATTTGGATCATTTAAAAATATAGATTCAGTGCCATTTCCATGATGAACATCCCAGTCAACTACAGCCACACGAAGATCCTTATTATGAGTCTTCTTTGCTACTGCAATAGCAACAGCAAGGTTTGAAAAGATGCAATAACCCATCCCAGTTTCAGAGACTGCATGATGACCTGGCGGTCTAATAAGGGCATATCCATTATCAACATCACCGTTTAGGACAGCTTCAAATAATTCAATTGCCCCGCCTGCTGCCATAGCAGCAATTTCATATCCACCTTTAGCAAATGGCGTTGTTAAATCACCGCCATCACCACCAAGTCTTGAAGCAGATTCCTTCTTAATTCGCGCTATATGTTCCTTGGTATGAACAGTTGCTAATTCTGTCTCACTGGCAGCTCGTACTGGAATTCGAATTAAGTGTTCAATCAACCCTGAAACCACAACTAATTCATGGATTCTCTTCTTTGTCTCAGGATTTTCATAATTCATATATGGCTGCAGGCCCGCTTCAGGATCAGAGGGCATATCTCCGACAAATGTGCCTGTGTCATGCCATCCAAATATTTCGTGATAAAGATAACCAGTACGCATAGGCTCAAGCCTAAAGCCAAGTTGGATAAATGACTATTACTCTTTCATCTATGGCTAAATCAAGAGTGGCTCTTCTTATAGCGCTACTGCTTGCCATTAACCCATTAGAGGCATCGGCGCTTCACTCTCTTGATAAATATGTAAATAGTAAGCACCTTGCTACCCCTGGCCTACTAATCCTTAATCCATTAGATGGTCAAGTTGTTGCACAGAATTCTCCAGATTCGCTACGCGTACCAGCATCAGTTCTAAAACTTGTTTCTTCAACCGCTGCTCTTCACTTTGTGGGCGGGGAGAGAAGGTATGTAACAAGTATTTTTACAACAGAGAGTGAAAATACCTATCTAATTAAGGGCTCACTAGATCCTTGGATGAGCGGCAATCTAACCTTAGCAAAGAAGAATGGACAGAAATATCTTCCCTCACTTATTACTAAAGCAAATCCAGAAAAGAGAAAGAAGATAACGCTTTATTACACAAGTCTCTTTGAAAAAGATCGGTATGACCTAAGTCTTAATCTAAAAAGAAAAGGTATTAAGGCCACATTTAAGAAAGTTGATTCAGCTAAAGCGAATCAAATAGCGAAAGAGGAGATAGCCTCACTAACCTCTCTGCCTCTTTCTGAGATGGTCAAGTTTGTAAACCTCTATAGTGATAACACTCTGGCTAATCGCTTAGCAATGGCAGCAGTGCGCGAGATTGGATTTGAAAGAACAAGTAAGGGCCTTACTCAAACTTTTAAATTAGCGTTAGAAGAAATTGGGGTTAATAGTCAAGGCCTAAAAGCAAAAGATGGTAGCGGTCTAGATAAAGGTAATCGCCTCTCAACACAAACCGTTGTTGAGCTTCTAATAAAAATAAGAGAGAACCCAAAATATCAAGCTATTTATGAAGGACTTCCAGTGTCTGGAAAAAGCGGGACGCTAAAGAAGAGATTTATTAAAGATGGCCCTGAAGCAATAGGCAAAGTGAAAGCTAAGACTGGCTGGCTTAGAAATACAGTGACTCTTGCAGGCTATGCAAAATCAGCAGATAAGGAATATGTCTTTGCAATCATGGCTGATGGGATAACACCAACGCTAAGTGGAAGAAATAAAGCTAGAGCTGCAATGGATCGATTAATTGAAGCTATTGTGATGGGGAATCACTAAAGACTTTAATTGAGCCACCATAACAAGCAACCCAAACCCTCTTTTGCAATTCTTCATAAGTTACACCGATTGGTCTATTACAGACTTTAATTTTCTGCAAGACCTTAAAATCACTAACTCTTACCTTAGCCAAAGTATTGCTGGTGTAATTAACTACATATAGTGCGCTGCCATCAGCTGAGATATCAAGGCTGCGCGCTGCAGAACCCGTCTTAACTGATTCCACGACTTTATTAGTAGATAAGTCAAAGGCAATTACGCGCCCTGCAGAATTAAGAGTGGCATATAGAAAAGAATTGTCAGGAGAGAGAACTAAGGCCCTTGGATTTGAGCCCACGTTAAGTAGCTCTTTTTCAAAACTTACAAGATTTATCTTATGAACTACTGAGCCTCCCATCTGGGCCACATATGCAAATTGAGAGTCATTAGAGATAGTAATTCCTCTTGGGTATGCTCCGATCTTTATAGTTTTCACAACTTTTCCAAGCTCTGTTGAGACTATGGAGAGATCGTAGGAGCACCAGTTACTCACCAATACAAATTTATTATCTGGACTGACTTCAAC
>Ga0255098_1000496_pt1 | contig 10539 bp, 11 predicted proteins | sample Colum_Atlam_RepC_2_FD_188440 | JGI IMG/M metagenome (GOLD analysis project Ga0255098, IMG submission 188440) | Freshwater microbial communities from Columbia River, Oregon, United States - Colum_Atlam_RepC_8d | ecosystem: Environmental > Aquatic > Freshwater > River | place: USA: Oregon... | reverse complement strand
GTAGTATTCCTGCAGCTTCATCTCCGCATTGCGAAAGACAACCGCTTGGTCTTGTTCGAGCTTCTTCACTTGTTTCTTGCGTGTCAGGTATTCGCGCTTCATGTCGGCACGCATCTTGCGCAGGAATTCTTGTTTGTCAAATGCTTCCTTCAGTATATACGCCAGTCTGTATTTTGTCTCGCGGTGTTCGAACGCGATTTGGTACTCGATGTCCTGAAAATGGAGAAATCCGTGTTCGGTTCGTTCGGTGGAATAGATGCTCCTGTTGTATTCCTCGGCAGTTTTTTGGGTCTTGGTGTTGGTGTTGGTGTTTCCGTTCATGTTGATACTTTGTTTTTTTGTCGCATGCTTTCAATACTATGCTTTTATTTCATTTCAATTTTCTATTCGCTGAAAATAGAACACAAAATAGGAAAATAGGAAATAGAAATATAAAAATAAAAAAAACTAAAAATATAAAACTATGGATTAAGGAAAAGAAAGTATTCTTACATATTATATAGTTTGTATGAAGAACTATACGAGTTTGGCTTCCTCGCCACATACAGACTATACGAAATTTACAGGCGGTGCGGGACCCACTGACGCCAAAGATAACACGGCGATAAAGAGATTGGATAATCATGAGATGTTACAGACGCGTGAGATTCATCGAAATTCAAATGATAATTCAAAATTGGGGAATTACTTTTATCCATACACAAGCGAGAATATTATCAATAGTAATCGAAATGGCAATGGCGATGAAACAAGTCGTTTACTAAACGATGAAGAAGAACGACACCCTATTGTTCTGCCTTTTTATATTCCGATTATAGATATCATTATATCAAATGACCTTTTGATTGATATCGTCGACCATAGTGTTAGGGTCGGAGTCGATACGAAAGAACGCATTATTTGTAGTGGCAAAATACGTAAATACCGTGTACTTGGAGATGTAAAAGACTGCAATTTTATTATCGAAATGGAAAATGATATAGTATATCATGTCAAAAAAAGAGGGATTATGATGCGAACGAGTGTCCATGACGGCTTGCGGAAACATATTATAAAAATAATGGTGAACTTTATAGGCAGCACCGGAGGCGGAGGCGGTGCTGCAGACAGGAGCGTTAGCGAAGGCGGAGGCAATACTGTTATTGTAAAACCTAAGAAAAAATGGTTTCACAAGTTTGTTTGCTTTAGTTCCACACCAGATTAAGGATACAAAGAGGGCAATAGTATGATTTTATGATTTTATCATGTTATTTCGTGATAGAATCATATATGTATTTATAGTTATGTCGTTCGAATTTCGATGAATCTCACGCGTCTGTAATCTCTCATGTCTTCTCACATCTCCAACTCCTTCTTGTCGACAATGACCTCGCGACTCACCGCCCTTATTATCTTCCTACCATTCTTCGCGTCATCTTCTATCGGCTCTGATACATTCCTCAACATTGTTAAATACTCCAGCTGCTTGCGCTCCGTCTCTATCCAATCCGGATTTTCCTCTGTCCATATCTGCAACGCCGTTCTCTCCTTATCTGCTATCTTCTCTATCGTATTTCTCATTATCTCATGCGTCTCATCCTTCTCCCACTTTTCATGGTCCTTTATATACATTGTCTCCCTCTTCCTGTCTGTACAATGTATCGGTCTCTTATAAATATCCAACTCTTTCAACCCTCGTATCATCACGTTACTAATACCCTCCACTAATCCATTCTTCTTCGAATATAATAAATCCTCAAACGTTATCTTGAGTGAATCCACAAACTCGGATATATTCAAAGCATCTTTGCACTGCTCGTTCAGAAATACATTCAAATTGAAATTGTTCGTCATATTATTATTATTATTTGTTGTATTATTATTATTTATGATAGTATTGTTACCTATCTTTGGTAATATATCCTTTAAAATTTCACGAATCTCTTCATTGTCCTTTAATAATTTTAGAATAAGACCATCCTTGTCCATATTATGAAAATCTTTTAAATCTGACGATATTACATCATTCGTTTTACTATTTGCAATCGGACACTTTTTTTTATGCTTCCAAAGCCCCATACGCGTTGTGTATGTTTTTGAACACTTGCATTTGAGAGCATTTTCAGTCACGGCAGTTTTTTGTAAACTTTTGTAAACTGTTGTAAACTTTGCGTGTTTGGGTGTTGCGATATGACGATTAAATTCACTTTCTTTGTAACATTTGAAACCACAAGGTTCACAAGAAAAACCTACCACATTCTTATTATGATTTACTTGTGGTGGTTGTGATGACGGTGGTTTTTGTCCCGAAACTATTGCATTATGTTCTTTCGTGTCATTGTGTTTATTTAATAAGTCATTTGTATAACAATGTATATCGCAGTGTTCACAGTAATATATTTTTTTTTCTTCACACTCCTTAATATCCATAGTAACATTATTTGGTTTTGGTTTTGGTAATGGTAATGGTTCAACACTGTTAAGCGTCGCATTAAGTAAAATAAAATATTCCTGTTCCTTCTGTCTAGCTTCATAGTTATCTTTACAATTAAAAAAATTAACTATTTCCATGTTCCAATTATCCCACCCATTGTTATTTCTTATCACGTCATATAGTTTACATTTATAGTTACGTGACTTAGTATTTGTACAGCTCTGCTTATGAGCATGTTTTCTTTGAACAAAGTTAGTCGTATGTCCAACATACACATCTGTAACCGTGGGGTCTTTACAAGTTATTTTATAAATAATCGTATTCGTGTAGTCAATGTCTGTTTTGGGCATAATCTTAAAATAATCTTAAAATAATCTTATTATATAATTAGTATACAAAAAAAGTTCCTAAATCCTTTTATTATAAGATATTAAATTCTTAAAAAAATATCGTAACAAAATTTTCAACTTAAAAAAGTGATTTAGACCATTATGGTCTGAGTGACGAAGTCGATGTTTTTTTTATATCTCTACCCCCACTTTTCGAAAATGGACATTTTTAAAATGTCCTTTTTTGAAAATCGCGTCCGAGATTTGAAATTTTTATACATCATCACTTCTTCGGCGTCCGCCCTGCCCATTTTTGCGGGGTTACCTTTATGCTCTTGGTATTTTTTATTATCTTATTCGAACTGAGAGCATTATGCTGCGAATTCATAAAATCGCCGAAAATTTGCAAAAGATGGGTCGAATCTTGGGGAACCTCTTTTCGCAAAAACAGGGATGGCGGATTTTCGGGGATGTTTTGAATACACGCCGCGGACAAAATTCGATTTATGTCCCAAAAATGGGGGTTCTTGTTTTCACCCTTTTTCGCCATTTTCTTGCCCACTTTTTGGGGGATCTTTTGTATTTTATAAAATCCGGCTTTTTTTGTGTGGGCGGCTTTAAGTAGTTTTCGCTTATAATATATATTAAACCGGCTTAAAGAGACAAGACGATGCCTTAATAAAAATCGTGCTTCATGAACTTTGGTTGATTTACAAACAGTATTATTATTAGTACTGCGAGTAGGGAAAAAGAACATCCTATTTTATGAAGCATTAACACATGTTTCAGTTGGTTATACAAATTTAGTTTGTAATCTTTTTGAATGAGACAACCTAAAATGTATCCCAATATGTTTGCAACCGGGTCGAGTAACCATCGTGCGCGCCATCCTACGGCATATTCATACGCTTCGCATAAAAATGATATAACTAATATTGCGAGATACTTTCCGGGGAAAAATAAACCAATCGATACATAAATCATGATATGCCCGATACTCCATCCATCAATGTTCAATAGCTTAGGGTCATTCTTTTTCGGATTCAATGATACATGTGGAGTTAAATTTTGAATCGAAGGTGGAACGTGTATTAAAACCTCCCCCAGTGGATGGAATGAAGGAGTTCGAATGAAGTAGTTATATATCCACCATACTACACACCACCCAATCCCGATTAAGAGCAGTATATTAATTGAATAACATGAATCAAACATCACTTGTATTTATATATATATATCACAGTATTATAAATGTTTTTCTTGATGACTTAACACAAGGAGTTATCATGATATTTAATTTTTAATTCTATTATTAAAAATTAAAAGTTTAAAAATTTTTACTATACTTATATAGGCATTATCGACCCATCGAGGTTCGCCAAAAGCAAAGTGACCTTAAGCGATGGATGTTTCTTATGTATCAAGTCTCTAAACTTATTTAAATTTTTTCGATGGAGTTGGTACTCCTCTTCTTTCGACATATCTGGGCTGTCATATAAAATTCTATATGCACCACAATCCATGTGGTCTACAACAACAATTTCATTAATATCGTGTAATTGTTTTGACAACTCAATGTGTTTATCAAGTGCAGTACCCCAGTCTTTGAACTTATCTTGGTTGTATCCCAAACTTGCTCCTGCCAATGAAAATTTGTTATAATCGTCTTTATGTGTTTTATTCAAAAAATAGTTTGTATCATTTGCAAACCTAAAATCCATACACGATAAAACTAGCGCTTGGGCTGTTTTTTCAGATAACCGGTCTCGTACACTATTAGATTTTCTAAAAAAGTTAAAAATAAGAAATACAATAATAACAACGACAACTAGTGATACTACGCCTAAATACTTCTTTTTGACCATTATATATATTCATCGATAAAATATATATTTCTAAAACTTTTATTTTAGATTATTTTTATTATCTATTTAAACATTTTATAGTAGTTATATATACACCACGCGTCGCAACCATCGCATCCATGAGTCTAAATGTTGAGGACCTTCTTAAAGCCCTCGATAATGAAAATAATACCGGCGTCGCAGGTCTAACCACCTCGAAAATAAAAAAAGAAAAAAACGACATCCTACAAAAACTACAACTTTCGGGTCAAGAACTAAAAGACCTACACGCGCGTCTTAAAGAATACCGCTATATCAATGAACTAAACGACCTTCAGCTTGGGCGATATATACGATGGATACCACTGAATACAGAAACCGCGGAAATCAAGCTGACAAAGGGCGCATTTACAGTGAATACATTCCTAAATGAAGACGGTGTTTGTATCGTATGCAATAACAGTTATCGACGCCCTATTATCGTAAAGTTCGACAAAGTACTCATTTTTCAAAAATTGTCCGAGCAAGAACAAATCCTCATCTCCGCTATCGACTTCCTAGATAAAAAATAATCTAGTGTAAACTTTATATTTTAGTTAGAATGTAAATAATATCCTTTTACATGAGACTTCGCATAACACGTTGATGAATAATGACCTGCTCTGCCACAACGGAAACATGTATTACCTTTACCGACTTTCCCTACTTTACATACACTTATATGCTCATAATAGTAACAATCATCTTTAAAGGTTTTACCACATTTATCGCAAACATGACCTACATCATCATCATCATCATCATCGCTATCATCTTCATCTTCGTCTTCATCGTGAGACGGAACAACACGACTGTTTTTATTTTGTTTATAGTATACACATTCTGCAGCGAAGTGCCCCTTTTTTCCGCATTTCATACATTCATCCATAGCTCCTCTTAGCTCATCGTTTATTGACTTTATTTGACTTTCTGTAAGTTCTATTTGTATATATGTCCCTCCTCTAACATTTTCAATACCATACTTTAACATATATTCTTTTGTTATTTTATCTTCTTCAAATGGTGATACATTTTCTATCGTTTTTTCCAACTTTAATGGTTTATATTTTTTCGTCCAACAAGAACCGCTTCCTTCAAAATGTTCTACGCACCGCTTGAAAACATCATTACTTTTACCAATATAATATTTCCCTTTCTCAAGGAGAAGTACGTATATATTAGTGTTTGACATTAAAAACTAATATATATATTTATCTGTACTATAAACTTCAATTTTATATAGGACGATATTCATTACAATTTCTCGAAATCGTCTTCTTCCTCCGCTTCACCCTCTTCTTCACCCTCTTCTTCTTCCTCAAGTGCCAGTGACGACCATTCCAAAGGATTCTCGGCGCCATCATAGCTCGCAAAGAATTCCTGCACGTTATTCAATGCATCCAATCCGTATTTATCGTCATTTTCGGTATTGTTATAAACATCGCCATACGCATCATAGTCATCGCACCCATTCGAGTGGTTCAATACATCATATGTCGACTTCCGCTCGCAATCATACTTCACCATATACGATAACGTCCTGTCACACTCCTCCACATGATTACTTATCTCTGTAACTATACCCCTAAGCTGTGAAGGTGTTTCAAACGATTCGGCAAATTCGGTATTAAAATCCTCCACCTTGGATATGCGCCGACGCAAGACGCCAATCTCGGCACACTTTTTGGAATTATCGCGTGACCTTTGTTTTGCATGGCGAAGCTTGGTTTCGTGTTTTGCTATAATATCGGTGATTCTGTCTACTGCATTTTCATTGTCAATGATGCGCTCGTTTGCGTATTTTATCGAATCAAATACATAGTCGAGTTCTATATTCGTCGAGGCTATTTTTGTACCATTTTCATTCTGGTGCATAGTGAGGGTATCCATGCGTTTTTCGGCATTTACCATGCGCTCTGCTAACTCGAGATTTACCCAGTCGTTGACGCGAGACTCTATGCGGTCTAGGCGGGTTGTGATTTTTGTTATGTGGGCGATTAAAAGTTCGACGGATGATGCAAGCTCTCCGTTACTTGGGAGACGGTTCATTGTGGGAACATTTACCATTGGTGTATAGAACTGTGGATTATATTGCGGATTATATTGCGGGTTATATTGCGGGTTATGTTGATAATATTGCGAATTTTGAAAGTACGGAGATGCGGCTGAAGAAGAAGACATCACTCTTTGAATGCTGAGTTATATTATTATATATCATTATATTTAATACTTTTCAATTTTATTTATTTGTAAAATATGTAATATAATGATACTAGTGTTTTCTATAAGTTTTTGTTTTTCTACCTCTTTTTGTTCTTTTATTATGTTTTAATCTGTTTCTTCGATTCCTTATATACCTAGTAGATTTTGACTTATTTTTTATCCTTCTTGTCTTTTTCATTGAAGCTGATTTTTTTTTAATTCGTTTACCACCACCTAGGTATTTTATGTATCCTGGTTTACCAATTTCTTTAACTAAACTAGCTGTAGTACAACCAAGAAGACTTGAACAAGTTAAATCAATAACAAATGTTGTTGTTGAATGTCTATCATGTTCAGTACAATGTTCTATACATTTTTCCATAGTGCTCCAGTATACACCGCCGTGTTCATTAGGGTTATTATACGCGATTACTTTCATTACTTCGTGTGCATCATATGGTGGTGTATCACTACAGTCGACTTTTCCTGAATCGTCAATACTAAATTGTAGTTTTATAACACCCATATTTTTGCCTCCATCCACTGCAGTGACTCCATCCACTCTAGGATTATATGATAAATGTTTATTTATAAAAATTGGTAAATTAGTTGTACCCAAACCTTTTAATATATGGAGATTACGACATCTTTCATTTATATGTTTAAGTGTTTCTTGAAGTGTTTCGCAGTAACCAGGAGGTGGGGGTGTGGTTGTAGACTTGAGTTGTTGGAGTTGAGTTGTGCATAATTCTTTAATCCTATCACTGTCAAATTTTTTTATTTTTAATCGTAATTCGTTAAGCATTAATACAAACATATCGTGGCTCATAGTAAGTGGAGAAATACGTGCTCTCGAACCTCTTACACTTCGTAATAATAGAGTACCTATACTCTTACAAACTGTAAAGTTATATTTAAATTTATAATTGGTAAATAAATCTCCAAACGCTTGTATTGATGATAACAGTTGGTCAGGTAAACTAAAACAGTATTTGCATATTCTAGAAATAGTACTATCGGGTTTACTTAAACTATCAGGTTTACTTAAACTTTCACTTACAAGATTGTGTGCTCTTGTTTCTATATTTTGAAGCGACGCTTCAATCGATTTTTTTATTTTATATTCAATATATGTTTTATGTGCATTTAACTCATGGTTGGTCCCTATATTAGACAACCCTGTAGGAGCAAGACCTAAGTATGCTAAGTTTTCAATTCTTGTTAAATTATCAACATCTATAGTTGGTCCAAAATGTTCACCAGTAGGAACTGTCTTTAGTTCTATAGTTCCGTGAAATAAAATAATAAGTACTGTTATATCTTCTACATTTATATCGGGTGCTCCTCCACCTTGTTCATCAGGAACTTCAGTACACTTTTCACTTTCTAATACCAGTTTACTTAGTACATTATTTAAAGCTGCTTCTGGATTCACTTCATCAGTACTAGAAGCAGCACTAGAAGCAGCACTACCCCTAAACATGAATATGTATATACTAACGTATGAAAAAAAAATCTCTTTATATTTTATAAATATGACAGTTTTCACATACGTAATAATTGCATTGGGATTATTTATGGGGTACATATCAACACTAGGTATAAAGTCGCAAATGATAAGACTACTTGATATATTTTTAATTGGTCCACTTATGATATATTTTGGGCAAAAAAGTAAACCTCTATCAGTTTTTTCAATGTTGTTGGTGTTTTTCGGAGCAACAACGATAACATACAATCTAAAAAATTATCTTTTCATACAAAATTCTAAAGTTGTAGAATGAATACTCTTTGAATATTTTTAATATTAATATTTAGATAATATATAAATATGAAAAAGAAATCAGGTCATCGTCGTCGTACAAAAGTAGTACGTAGAAGTAGGAAAAATTTGCGACGAACAGTTAAGCGTAAAAGATTAGGAAAAGGTAGAAGACGCCCTACACGTCGGTATTCGCGGGTACAAAGGGGGGGGTTAACAGACGAAGAACTTCAAAAACTGATAAATAAAGCTAATGAGGGTACAGGGCAATTGCGCACCCGAGCAAAGGCTCAGTTTGATTTGGGCGAAAGGTATTATAATGGTGATGGTGTTGAACAAAACTATATTGAGGCTTTTAATTGGTATAAACGTGCAGCGGATTGGCAATTGAAGCAATTTCCGGAAGCTCCGTACAACGTGGGCTTCATGTATGCGAATGGTCAAGGTGTTGCTCAGGACGATGCTGAGGCTTTTAAATGGTATAAACATGCAGCTGATATGGATGACGCTGATTCTATGTATGAAGTGGCCTTCATGTATTATAATGGTCAAGGTGTTGCCCAAAACCATGCGGAGGCTGTTCGATGGTTGCGCCTTGCAGCAGCAAAGGGGCATGAAGATGCAATATATAATCTAACTCCAGAAGCACAGCTTAAATATAAAAATGATTTGCATTTGCGTAAATTAGACGAATTACAAAAATTAGACGAATTACAAAAATTAGACGAATCACAAAAACAATTTCATGGTGATGATTACGTCAAGGTAATAAATGAACATATTATGCCTATACCTAAACCACCACAAACCTCCTAACGATTAGCAATGCGTACAAATGAAGATTTTTCCGTCGCCGCGGCAGTGGTCCGAATTTGTCGAGTCATTGGGGTACAAAATTTCGTGCGAAGTTTGTCCGTGAATATGAAATTTAGGAAAGACCTCCTCCAGTTTTGCAAGCATGTCGCGTTTTCCATCGTTGATTAACTCATCTTCGATATGTTTCTTCATATGGAGGCACATAAATTGCGACAGTGTTTGAAACGCTTCCTCCTCCGGTCGGTTGGTATATTTTCTCGAAAATTGTTTCCTGTCTACATGTAACTCCGTCTCGTAATTCCAAAATGTGTCACAAGACATGCTTAGTGTTAGAACCACGATATCTTCTCCGATATTGTTGGCGTCGGCGGCGGCAGCGGAAGCGGTATTGGTGTTCTTGGCGTTGATGGGCATATTGATACAAGTTGACTGTGTTTGTTTTGTGTTCTTATATACTATATATATGGATTATCGGGCTTCAATTTTTTGTACTCGGATATTATGTAATTATATATACTTGTTACTGACTAGTATATATAATACGGCGACCTGTCCGCATCAATATAAAGTGATTTGAAGGAAGGAAGTGTGCGAATATATTTAAAAAGAGTGTGTGGGTTTGTGAAAGAGGGTGGTTTATTAGCGATAGCGTGATTAAGGAAATGAATTTGTGGTAGAGAGAGTGTATGTGTGTGTGTGGTAGTAGGTTGCATGAGAAGTAAAAAAGAAGTGAATGTATATATATGTAAAAGAGAAAATAAAAAGAGATATGGAGTATTGGTGCAGTATACCCCTGTCGAATACTATAAGATTAACATAACCCCTCCTATAAGATTGCTTATAAGATTACTATAAGATTAACATAACCCCTCCTATAAGATTACTATAAGATTAACATAACCCTCCTATAAGATTGCTTATAAGATTAACATAACCCCTCCTATAAGATTGCTTATAAGATTAACATAACCCCTCCTATAAGATTACTATAAGATTAACATAACCCCTCCTATAAGATTACTATAAGATTAACATAACCCCTCCTATAAGATTGCTTATAAGATTAACATAACCCCTCCTATAAGATTACTTATAAGATTGCTATAAGATTAACATACCCCTCCTATATACCCC
>Ga0255098_1000495_pt1 | contig 10608 bp, 7 predicted proteins | sample Colum_Atlam_RepC_2_FD_188440 | JGI IMG/M metagenome (GOLD analysis project Ga0255098, IMG submission 188440) | Freshwater microbial communities from Columbia River, Oregon, United States - Colum_Atlam_RepC_8d | ecosystem: Environmental > Aquatic > Freshwater > River | place: USA: Oregon... | reverse complement strand
ATACAGTGCTATTAATAATTTAGATATTCTAGAATGTATAGATATCAATTAGATAATCATTACGAAAGAATAATACCATCCATTTCGGTTATCTATCTACCATTGAGTAAGAATGGGTTTGCTGATATTTTAAGCATTAATCTAAAATACACATTAAAATTAAAAAAATCAAAAAATAAAATTAATGAAATAAATTCTAATTTATGGGAGGATATAAAAAAATATACTAATCCTTATGAACTTATATACATATTCAATAATAAAAGAGAGCAGAACATTAAAAGCATTGCTAAATTTAGACCATTAAGTCGTAGCTTTTTTAAAATGATCGAAATAATACACGAATTTATACCCAATATAAATACTAAAAATATAATAAATAGCTTACATATTGCAGAAGGACCAGGAGGATTTATTGAAGCCACTAGATTTATTAGACGCGAAAATAATAATATGGTTATTGATAATGATAGGGCATTTGGGATAACATTAATTGATAATATGCATAAGAATGTACCGGCGTGGAAACAAAGTAATATATTTTTAAAAAATCATCCAGAAGTAATTATTTCTGCCGGTGCGGATGGTACTGGAAATATATATAATATCAAAAATATACTCTTTCTAGAAACACAAATAAAACAACATATCACATCCAATGAAGATTATCATAGTAATATGATTGATTTTATTACAGCAGATGGTGGATTTGATTATAGTGTGGATTATAATTATCAAGAACAAGCTAGTTCAAAATTAATATTCAGTCAAATTATTACAGCTTTAAAATATCAAAAGTTTTCTGGAGACTTTGTATGTAAGTTTTTTGATATAAATTCCTATCTAACGGTTGAAATGTTATATATATTATATCTAGCGTATGATAAAATAACTATTTATAAACCATACACCAGCAGAATTGCAAATAGTGAAAAATATATTATCTGTAATAACTATATTGGAATTAATAAAGAATTATTAGAAGGATTATTCAATATTCTAGATGATTGGAATAAACATCCAACAGAAACGATAAATCAATTATTTGAAGAAATACCAATATCATTCATTGATAAAATTAAAGAATTAAACAAAATACTGATAGATAATCAAATACAATCTATAAGTAAAATTATAAATATAGTAAATACTAGAATGAATTTGAAAAAAGATTGGAAAAAAAATAACTTACAACTACAAATTAATTATGCAAAAGATTGGTGCAAACGCTATCAAATACCATATAATGAATAATTGCAAACCATATAAATCAATTCATAATAATATTTTCTCTTTTAATATAGAATAATCGCGGTTTTCTAGATATTTTTCTAAATTCATTATTGAGTAATGCAATATGTTTATGATCATCCAACGCTTCATCAACTTTTACTAAATTCATATTTTCTTCCATCAACTTTATAATCAATTCGTGTGCACATTTCAATTGCTCAATATTACGTGAACCTGTTATAATAATTGAACCTGGGCGGAATATCAATATTGTTATCTTAGTACATACTGGATGCTTTTCTTTAGTTGCACAATGTGGCTGACAATTGCAAAATCCTTGCACTACATTCGTAGGATTATGATAATACTTTAAATTAATTCCAGAATGCTCATCTGGTTCATATGTATTAAACAATCCCTTCTTTTTTAATATTTTCGATAATTTCTTCAAATTAATATTGAAATTTACAGATAAATCACTATTAATTAATACAGTTTCTGTATTACTAACGTGATAATTATATGGTGATGTAATCTGATTCATTAATAAATCCAAATCTTCTAGCGATATATTTTTTAATTTATCCGCAAGTTCAATAGTATTTCTTTCTGGTGTTTCCAAATACTTCTCCAAATTATAACATATTAATACATCAATATTCCTAATAATCACTAATCTATTAATCTTCTTTTCCAATAGATTACGATAAGTCTTTATAAAATGATATATTTCAGATTTTACATCTACTAATGTGTTTTCATCAGTGGAATATATACTCTTATTAATATTAGTTAATATATCATCCAATTCATCGAACTTGAAATCTTGATATTTTAACCCCAATCTTTCTATATTATCACGTACATCTAATAATGTCTTACTAATTGTTAATATATTTTCCATATCTTTTTCAAATAATGTTTTAATTAATTCCAATTTATCTATAGTACGCATAATTTCATTATACCATTCATTTTCTTTTAGAAAATCTTTATGGTCATCTTCAATTGTATCAGAATAAACATCGTGAATACCTTTACTGAAATTTTTACGTTTAATATTAAAACTGTATTCTTTAATCTGTATTACATTTTTCTTCTTCTTTTCCTGTTTTTTATCTAGATTATCCAAATTATCTGCTTTCTTAATTTTAGCTTTTGATTTAATTTTATTATCATTAGTAGGTGTAGTATCATCTACTGAATTATCTTGAACAATGTCAGATAAGCCTTTATAATCGTTATAAATTTTATCTATATCAAAATTATAATTTTTTAAAAATCTATCATAATATTTACGATAATAAAATACTTTTTTCTTATCAGAATCATATACTACTTGAAAATCAAACGTTTTCGCCACATTAATAAGTTCACTAATATTATTTAAAACATTTATCTTAGTATTTTGAATTATATCTATCATCAAATTACCTATTTCCATCGCTTCATTTTCATATTTTAATCCCGTCATTTGTAATTTACCATTCGCAAATATCTTCACATTCACATTACGGAATCCCCAATACTTAAACTTCACTGTAGTTTGATTATTAAATTCATCCTTTATCCTATCTACTAATGTCTCGCCACGCGCACAATTACCATAGAACTCCAAATTATATATACCACCAGATTTCAAATCCAATTCCGGCGCATTTTGATCATATATATTAACAAATCGCGTCAAATAACCCAAATTCACCTTCGCATTTAAATTAGTTATCACTGTACAAGTCGATATTGTCAAATTAGATACCTCAAACTTATCACCTACACCCGCATTCTTCTTCGCAGATACAATACTTGCTAACATATTTTGAAACTATGTGCTTTATATGACAATTATCGACTTTTATTTAATCTATTTAAACAAACAAGTATTTGTTTAAATTAATCAATTTTTTAGTATTAAGAAATATATGTGCAAATTGGAGAAAATATTGAAATAAAAATTGAATATTTTTACTTGAACTATTGTTTATTATTACAACCCTATTAGAATGGATAATAGCAATACAATCGATAATGCAGATATAGATTTAGATGATATATCAAACAGTTTTAGAAGTATTGAAAATAGTATTGCTAAATACATTTACAAAAAATACATTATGTATAAACCTCCGCAAAATATTAGAGAATCAACTATGAATGAAGACACCGTATGCGAAGATATAGAAGGAATTGGGAATGAAGAGATTCATAATGAAGATAAAAATGATATTCTAGATAGCCAATTAAAAATTAATCAAACTATAAATACAAAATTATATAAATTATATTTGCAAAAAATATTTGATCTAGAAAGACATTCATTTCGAATACTACAAGAAGATGTATTAAAAGAAGATTTAAAAAATATGGCCATTGCCGATAAAGCATATGAACGTAATCCCAATAATTTCAATCCAAAAGAATATGAAAGCCTTCCAAATGTATTACGATGTACATATATCAGGAAATATAAACACCGATATTATAGATGCCAAAATAAAATAATTAACGATGACCACGATATATGCAAAAAACACGAAAACTGCGAAAACATATACATCGATATATACAATAACTTACTCGAAAAATATCAAAAACAAATACAACCACAAACCCCATCCCAAAATTAAATATTATCTAGAATAACATTTGCTGTTTATTTACATCATCTTACTATTTTTAATTTTTTTATATTCCTTTGAAATCGCCCTCTGATCTTGCTTAAATATGCGCGCAGTCTTACGATTTGTACCGCGATTTAATATATAACGTGCATTGAGCGCCCGGATTACATAATTATACGTAGCCATTTCACCCTTAATCGGAATAAAATGATTAATTACCTTATGTAATGCTGTATAACGCTGTTCAACTGTCTTATTTTCTACATCAAAATATCCATATTCACTTAAATAATGATCATCCGGATCTAAAACAATTAAACGCTCCTTATTCTTAATTTGCTTACCCCTTGTCTTAATACAACCAGGAGCCGTTAACGCGTGCCTCACGTGAGTACCCGTCTTACGATTATACGAACGACGAATATAACCCTTACGCAATGTCATTCCCTTTGGACAGTTTGTAGGTACATTAAGACCTGCACGTTTACTAAGACGTAAAGCACGCGACGCACGCTCTGTAGATTTTTTTAGCAACCGTACAGTTCTATTAGAAGACTTACCACGCATAATACCGGTTTTGCGAATACAACGCGCACTGACACACTTTCCAGATTTGGAACGATATGACTCACGAAGAACATAACCGCCTGGACATAACGGTTTACGAGATACTGCCATTTAAATTTTATAACTTATACTATAAACCAATATTTTTAATCTAGTATACCAAAATAATAGATACTAGAATAAAATATTCTATAATTAGAATAAAATATTCTAGAATTAGAATAAAATATTCTAGAATAATAATAAATAGTAATATGGCTATTAAAACTATTAAACAAGTATCTGGATTAACTAAAAAACATCTAAATAGAAAACAATTTACTAAGAAGCAATTGGGTGGTAATAATAACAACAAATGGCAATATTTACCGTTAAATACCGTAAACAAATTAGAGCAATTAGCTGAATACTATAATATTTCACACAAAGCGCGCGGATTACAAAAACCTACCAAAAGCGATAAAGGCTTTCTAGAAATATATCGAACACATAAAGGTAATCCAAAAGCATTCGAACATTTACCGGTGCGTGCAAATAAACCCAATGGGGAAAAGTGGGCACACCACCGTGAAGACTTTTGCAATAGACGCTACTCTATGATCAAAGGACGCAAAGGCTACTCCTTATACGATGAAAATGGCCTACCTAGTGTAATGCATACTAATATGTTAATGTGGTCCTGCTCTCCCGACGCAAGTAAAATTATTAAAAACACCAAAACAATATTAAAAACATTAGAAAAAGCAAAAACAAACGCAAACACAAAGGCAAAAACAAAGACAAAACAGAGCGGTGGTGCTACCGATGCAGATATAACAATATCTATACAATATGCTGCAATAGGTAATAATAATATTGCCAATGGTAGTGATTTAACAACTGAACATCGTGCTGGGAAGTTAGTAAAAGAACCAACTGTAAATTTAGAAGGTACTCTAGATAATCAAAAATATTTAATCGTAATGTATGATCCTGATGCACCTAATGGTATGTCTGCTGGAGGCAATAATATTTACATTCACTGGATATTCATCCAAACCGGCACTAGCAATAATTCCGACAGCCGCAACATAATTACTGAATATGCACAACCTAGCCCACCTCGGGGAACACATCGCTACCAATTCCATATTTATAATGCTGCCGAGCTAACCAAAAATGATATTGCAGCATTACAACAAAGCGGTCGTGATTTCAATGCAGAAGTAATGAATAAATTAACAATGATGAAACATAACCCTCTAGAATATAAAGTATTGGCATCTGCTTAATATCAAATTAAAAATCCCGTGCAGTAATTATATATCCCTTATCCGAAAAACGTCTACAGAAATCATAGTAGTAATTCTGTTCATTAGATATTGGTAATGGCTCATACACATTATTACTAATAAAATATAAATTCATTATTCCTTGTTCATTAGTTCTAGACATCGGAAATTCTACTGATAAATTATATAATTTTTCAAATGTATCATTTTTAATTATATCCGTATCAAACAACATTATCCCTGTCTGAAAATAATGCTTATCTAACATATCATATTTTTCCTGAAGAATTGCAAATGTATTATGATTATTTTCAAATTGATTACCTAATGTCCAATTATATCCCGGAAATGCATCTTGATGTGCCAATAATCTATTTGACTTTCTTAATTCTAATATCGGCGCGATAGATTGATATATACGCATACCACAATCTATATACAAAATATAATCCCATTTTTTAAAATATGTATTGAAAATATACATCTTATGCCATTGAAATATGCGATTATCCATATGTCGACCATCATTATTAGTTATTTTCAGCTTTTCTAGATTAACATATTCTGGAAACTCAATATTTGGTAATTGAATAATATTTATTTTATTTTGAACCATAAATTCAGTCTTTTGTAATTCGAATTTATTCATATCAATTCCGATAATTAATGTAATATCTCCATTATATTGACCTATTGTTCTAATTTGTGATACAATATTATAAAATTTATTTATGAAATTGGCATTACATACTAAAACTATACAAATACGATCATCTTTATTTATATTTGCCGCTGACATTTTAGTATTCTAGAATAAATTTAATGTTATTTAATGTTATTTAATGTTATTTAATATTGATTGATAAAATAAAAAAATAAAAAATAACTTGCTGAAATGGAAATTGAAATAGGTATCTAGAAATAAGCACCATTCTCTTGCTGTTTATAACCTTGTGGAACTTCATCACCAGAAGGACGTATCCAATGTTCATTAATATATTCTTTAAAGAACTGGCTAGGATTGCCATTTTGAAACCATCTATTACCATAAACACCAAACATCATTTGCAATCCGCCACCTAGATGAAACGCCGACTTGCGCTTTTTACATTTAATATATGAACATAATGGAATACTATAACATCCTGTACCCACTAATGCAATATCAAATTCACCAATATTATCTATCTCGCGTTCGAAATTACGAATCACTTCCAAAAATGTTTTAGGATACTTTTCCTGTTCTTCCTTAGATAATGTTGAATATGGATGTTGAAATTTAATATATTTGAAATTAATCGATTTATCCCAAAAATTATTCCATTTACCAAACCATACTTTATCACGTTGTGGATATTCCAACTGCTTCGATATAGATTTTACAAACGGTGATATTATTAATATAGTCTTGCCCTTATATAGATTTTGCCACCATTTATCCTGTGTCGTATAAAATGATTCTAGAGACATTAAATCTACAATACCCTTAACTTCGTGTTGTTGATTTTGGAGAAGTTGTGGCGGACGATTAATAAATTGTTTCCAAATATTTTCCTCAAACTGCAATAAATTATCATTCCAACTTGCTAATATATTTATATCCTTAATTGTATCTAAAAATACCTGGGAAAATAAATTAAATGTAGTATTATTTGGCGGATGCATACCAGCAGTATTAATTGCCTCATACCTAATTACAGGATTATAATCATTTAACATCTTATTTGCAATCATCATTGTTTGAACAATTATTTGCAATTCAATCGCACCTATTTTTCCTATCATTAAAGGATGATTTTTATCAATAGCCTCTTTCATTGTATCATATAAATACTTATGCCCTTTCTCATTACAATGTCTCAATGCTAAATAACTCATTTCGAGATTAGGTTTGGATTTTATTTTTATTTGGTTTTGATAGTTTTGTTTAGCTATTATTTAATTATTTAATTATTTTATTCTAGAATACATTTAATTTTTAAGTTTTAATATTATTACAAGCAATATTTTACAAGCAATATTTAATGTATTGTCCGTGGAGTTCTCTAACCCGTTGGAATACATTATCGGGTATTTTGCCAACAATATTTAATTTCAAAAATTTAGCATCTCTAGAACTCATAAACATCTCATCATACATAATAACCTTCGGATATGAATTCAAAAAACTATCCTTATCTATCTTTGCAAACTTCTTATTCTGTGCAAAACAAGATACATAAACATTATCACCCTGCTTTGCCTTGATAGCAAAATTCACAAAATTACCTATCGCTAATGACATCATTATATTTTCATCCTCCGTCGCAAAACGTCTAACATTACTCTCCAACTTACGCGCTTCTTCCTGTTTTTCTATCAATTTAATATATCCACCTTCCTGCTTAGTTTCCTGCTTAACTTCATTATCAACTTGTGAATAATATTCATCCATCTCTTTTTTAGTATCTCTAGAATGTTTCTTTGCAATAGGTGGCAATTCTGGCTCCAAATCATCCATTACTTTATCAACACTTGCAAATTTAGCTATATCTTTATCTTTATTAAGTCTTTCTTTATTAGGTCTTTCTTTATTAAGTCTTTCTAGATTAGAATTTTTATGTTGCTGATGTTGATGTTGATATTCCACTGGTCGAGTTGCCTTCATTAATGTTTCATACAATTGCTTACTTGTTCGACGTACTTGTGCTAAACGATTTGCATGTAAATAATTATCTTTACACCATTTTCGTACAGTTTGCACCTCCGGTTGCGGCTTATTATTATTATTATTAGCATTTGGTTCTCCTAATTCTAATAATACATCATTTTCACTATCTGCTATTAAATCCACAGCATTATCAGGTTGTGCATTCTGTTGTTGGGCTTCAGGGACTTTTTCGACAATCTTTAAATACAGTCTATAAGCTTTTAATAATGTCATATAATCACCTGAAGAATGTGAGAAACCCTTCATAATTTGCATATAACGATTTGCTTCTTTTTTATTCCATTCTGGAGATTTCTTCTTATCAGCATAATATTCTAAAAATATTGAACTTATCATACCATCTGCAATTGTTACCAATGCAATAACATCACACACCGCCCGCGCACATCCATAAAAATAAGATGCTATTAGCGCCCGTGCATAATTTACTTTAATAGCCCTGAATTTAGTTAATGCAAATCCCATTGGTGTTATTGTACCATCTGGAGTTATTGCAGTTAATGCACCGACAGCTTGTAATGTTCTAATGGAATTAAGAATAAATTTTTCGTGAGGTGGGGAAATAAATTCATCTAATAATGCACGAACTGTTTTTATAGTAGATGCTTCTGGTAATCTCATTAAATCTAGAATATCATTTGTTATATCACTCTTTTCAATACTTGGTATCGGATATTCTTCAAACGATTTCAAATCTGATTGCGAATAAAGATGGAAACAATATCCCGGGCGAGTACGACCTGCACGACCTTTACGCTGCTTTACTGCACTCTGAGCAATAGTATTTTCTAACAATGAACGTGCTCGTGAATTAGGTTCATAGCTTTCCGTATATTCATATCCACTATCTATTATATATACTATACCATCTACTGTTATCGATGATTCAGCTACATTAGTTGTAACTACAATTTTACGCGTATATGGATAACCCTTTACATCCTTTAATGTCTTATATTTATGCTCATCAGTAGCTAATTCCTGTTCATCACGCGCACTAGAACCCTCCAACTTTAAACATAAGGGATTTATTGCATATTCTGGCGGAATTGAATTTTTTACAGATGTAGTACTAGAATTTTTTTTGGATTTATTGGATTTATTGGATTTATTGGATTTATTGAAATTATTGGATTTATTATTCTTGTGTTCTAGAATAGTTTTTTTTCGCCATTCCGCCATTGCTTTATCTAATTCCGCGCATACTTGATTAGCATCTCCCCCAGATTTTACGAATATCATTATATCACCAATCGCAGTTTTTTTTAATATATTCATTGTAATATCGATGGCAATTTTTTTCCAATCAGCCGGCATTTTATCTAACCATGCTTCTTTAATTGGAAATGATAATTCGCTACCAGCATCAACCTCACCGAAATGAAATAATGATTGTGGATAATATTCCCTAAAACGCTGTAAATCAATAGTCGCACTCATAATAATTACCTTTAAATCACGACGTTTTAAACACGCACGCTTAAGTAATAAAAGCAATTGATCAGTTTGAACAGAACGCTCGTGGGCTTCATCCACAATAATACATTTATAATCAGATAAAAGGGGATCATTACCAGTCATTCGAGATAATAAAGAACCTGTTGTAGTAAATATGAGTTTAGATTCGACACCATTTTTATTAGTTTGATTTGTACCTTGGTAATAATAACCTACTTCTTCACCTAGAACAATATCCATACATTCGGCTACAAATGATGCAGTATTTAATGTCGGAAGTCTTTTTGGAATAGTACAAATAACTTTTTCTTTATAATCAAAAGTATGTAATGCTATTCTGGGAACTAATATTGTTTTACCAACTCCAGTACCCGCAGTCAGCAATATTATTTGATTATTTGCAATTGTATCTATAATTTTATCTTTATTATCATAAACAATCTTAGTTGACCAACTTTTAGCTAAATTTACATATGTTCTGGGAACTATTTCGCCAGCAATAGATATTGTACGTTTTTCATATAAATTTTTATAAGGTTGATTTGTTAATGGATTGTTGTAAATTCCTTGTGCATCATAAATACCATATTCACGACTAATTTGATATGGATGATCAACTCTAGATACCTTTTTATTTATAGATTTACTACTTATTTTACGGTTGTTTGTTTTAGGATTGTTTGTTTTAGGATTGTTTGTTTTAGGATTGTTTGTTTTAGGATTGTTTGTTTTAGGATTGTTTTTTTGA
>Ga0255098_1000487_pt1 | contig 10803 bp, 9 predicted proteins | sample Colum_Atlam_RepC_2_FD_188440 | JGI IMG/M metagenome (GOLD analysis project Ga0255098, IMG submission 188440) | Freshwater microbial communities from Columbia River, Oregon, United States - Colum_Atlam_RepC_8d | ecosystem: Environmental > Aquatic > Freshwater > River | place: USA: Oregon... | reverse complement strand
AAACAATTCCATATTTAATAATTCTTTTTGTTTTTCTATATTAGTTATATATTCAGCAAAAATATCTCTACCTAATAATTTTATTTTATATAATAATTTAGTTAAACCATTAATTAATTTAAATAATTGTATAATTTTTTGTTTATCAAAAAATGAAGAATATTCATTTAATTGATTTCTATATCTTTGTAATTCTTTTTTTCGCATGTTATTTAAAGACTCTTTTGTGTTTTTGTGTATTGACTTTTGATCATTTTCAATAATATTGGAAGCCTTTTTTTGCATGTTATTTAAAGACCCTTCTGTGTTTTTGTGTATTGACTTTTGAGCATTTTTAATAATTTTGGAAACTAATTCTTGTATATCAGGATCTTGTAAAGATGAGTTATATTTTCTTAAATATTTTTGAAAAGTATTAATTTTTTTCTGTTTTTCTATAGGATCTATGGTTTTATCAAGAGCCATTTTCACATTTTTAAACACACTATTAATACTATTTTTAGTTGGTGTTATTAATCCACCATCCATAGTTTTCTTTTTTCCAGCCATTCTATACTTTTATGAAGAAATAAAATATTTATTTGTAATATATTTTGTAGTTATTCATCTAAATAAACGTAGATGAAATCCGGGTAAATATGATTAAAAATTACGGTCTATATGCACTATATGAAGCACTCATACGTTCCGTATGTTTTTTTTGTCGATTCTTATTCATTTCTTTTAATTTATTATTTTTTTCTTTAAGATTTATTGCAATATTTTTTTTATTATTAGCTACTCCTTGAACATTTTTTAAATTTTGCCCAGATTTTCTAAATTCATCTATAAAAATTGCTTTATATAGATTATATAAAGTATTTAGATTTTCTTGTAATTTTTTAAAATCTGGGCTTGAGCTTGATATTATAATTGCTTTTTCATAAATATCTTTAGCTAAATTAGCTATTCTTTTAGACATCTCTTCTTTTTCTTGGGGAGACTGGAATTTCTTAATTCCAGTCTTTCCAGTTTTATTTGGGCGAAGTTCTTTATTTAATAATTCATATTGCTGAATTAAACTATTAGTATTTGCCATTCTATACTTTTACGAAGAAATAAAAGATTTATTTATGATGTCAATAGCCATGCTACGGTCACCAAATCCCTCAATAACCGTCACTTTATTCTCATTGTTCTTGTAATTAGCGAAAAAATCCTTCAAAATCATTTTATCAATTTCGCGAATGTCTTGGATATCATTAATAGTTTGATACCTTCGATCCACACTATCCGCTGGATAAACGAGTATTTTGGGGTCCGATTCTAAACCGTCCTTCATAAATAAGACACCCACGGGTTTCACTTTAATCACTGCCATTGGATAAATAGGCTGGTCATTGAGTAGGACTACATCTAAAGCATCGCCGTCATCTGCAATTGTATTTTCTATATAACCATAATTAAACGGATAATTATAGGCAGAAGGCAAAATACGGTCGACCCTAATTTTCTGAGTTTCACTGCAAAATTCATACTTAACTTTTGAATTCTGGGGGACTTCTATAATTGCGTCAATTTCCATAATAAACCTATAAGATATAAAAACACTCAATTTTACTCAATCCATCTACTTTTGTTATCATTATTTTCTCTTGGATATTCTCTTTGACTGAATCAAGATGCGTAATCAGGACAGTCTTCGGAAAATAATTCTGGATGAATGAAAATAATATATCAATATTCGCCAATCTTTCGCCGTCAAATGCACTGATTCCTTCGTCCAAGAAGAGGATATTACACTTCGGCAATTTGGCAAAATTTGACAAAGTTATTTTGAACGCAATGTCCAATATAAAGCTCTCCATTCCACCATGCATAAACACCGATTTATCCGCGCCCTCATTTGGGAATGAATCCAAAATTAGTTCATCATCTTCCACCCGAAGGCATATTTTCCGCGAAATAAATGGGCGGATAATTCCATTTATCTCATCTGTTATTGGCACTAAATAGTTCCGTAATATTTGCAATGGTAATCCATCTTTATTGAGACTGTCTTCTAGTATTTTCATCATTTTATATTCCCTTGTTTTCTCCAATAATTCGCCAGTTATTTTTTCAAATTTCTGGATTTCTTCCCGGGATTGTGCAATTTGCTGCTGAATTTTGCCCATTTGAATCGTTGTTTCTGCAATAATGCGGTCATTCCTCTCTATTTTTTCGCGAACACCCCGGGTTTTCTCGTAATTGTTGATGCAAATTTCAAGGGATTCATATTGGGGGTGAAGTTCGTCGTATATTTTTTCTTGGGCGATTAATTCATGGTATTCTTTTACCCATGCGCTGCTATCTCTTGTGCTCCGAAGTGTCTTAATTTCCGCCGTAATGCGGTCAATTTGCGCCTGAATTTCCTTATTTTTCTCGTTGATTTGGAAGTTCTGCTCTGAATTGACGTATTCCATTTGAAGGTCGTTGATCTGGGTTTCTAGGCGATGAATAATGCTGCGCCCATAAGAGTTCTCTTTTTCAGCCTCCATTTTTTCCAATTTATCGCGCTTGATTTGGAGAGTTTCCCTCAAACTAATAAGTTCTTCATTTTGTTTTGCGTATATTTCAACTTCATTCTCTTCTATTGGGAAGCTAATGGACTGTTCGATCTTGGCAATCTTGGCATCAATTTCCACCAATTCCTTTTCTTTCTTCGCCTTTTGTTGGACAATTGGATTCGCCACGCAGAATTTGCAGTTAGGGTCATACTCATGTGAGCCTAAATTGGCAATAATTGTGACAATGGATTCCCGGATATTCTTCTGAATAAACAGTTTCCTGTAATGCGGCTCATTTTGCAGAAATTTTTTAATATTCGCCTCATTATACTTCATCAGGTCGCTCTCCATTGTCGAAATCTTTTCACGGATGACTTCCATAATCCGGTCATTCTTTTTCATCATTTCTGGGCTCAGTATTGGAGCATCATTTGAGACATATTTGTATTTCATTTGTGCATCTTTGAGCTCCTGTTTGGCGATATCTAATTCCGGTTTTATGACGTCTACAGGGCGCAGTCTTGCGGTGGGAGAGAAGAATCCGATTAGTTTGTGGCTGCCCTTTTCTGCCTCCAATTTCTCCAATTTTTCCAGAAATTGTGCTTCCTTTTCCGCGAACAATTTTTTTATTTGGCGGGAATTAGGAATCAAATGTAAATTCGCTAATTTCCGTCCAATTGCCGCAAATTGGACTTTTGATTGGGCTATTTCTGCGGCAGACAGAGGACTCAAGTGTCCACCAATTTTCTCCAAATTGATCTCCTTTTCATAGAGTTGCTGCTCATAGACATCCATGGTGTCCATCATTTTTAGCCTCAAATTGTCCATATTTTCGCGGGCTTGTTCAATATTAATATTATCAATGGTTTTCTCAAGATAGGTAATATGAGCCTTCATGGGTTTCATATCATTTTTGATGGCGTCAACCATATGATTCCAGACGTCCAATTTGAGGATTTTATAGAGATAGTCCTTGCGATCCTTATCCGTCATATCTTTGAAAGATTGATTGCGATTCTGGAGTTGAATATTAGTGAAAGTCATGTCGTCATAGCTGCCGATTAATTCGCCAATGATTTTGTCCGTTTTCAGCCGGTTTTCATCGGTCATGTTGATCACCTCCGCGGAATCTGTAGATTGTTTGAGCAATTGATTCTGGGTGATTTTTATTTTATCGGATTGCTCCCTTTTGCCCTCTTTCTGGATTGTGTAAATATCGCCGCCAATTTTGAATCGGAGTCGAACACTGAAGCTAGTAGCGCTAATATTGATTATATCTTTTGAAACCGATGTCCCCCTGGTTCTAGAGAATTTGGAGAATAGGGCGAATAAGATAATGTCAATAAGAGAGGACTTCCCGTAAGAATTGGGGGCAATAATTCCAATCGTGGATTTGTCGGAGAATCTCTGGAAATCGATGAAATTATTGGGTCCATATCCGAAGAGATTGGAGAATTTGAGGTCAACAAGTTCCCATCTTGCCATATTCCGCTCATTCATAATGGCGGCATTACTGGCATATTCCTGGTATTTTTGCGTAATGAACATGAGCTCATCCCCCGAAATATTGGGGTGATTCTTTTGGAGATGTTGCACAAGTAGCGCCTGAAGGCTAGCCTCATCGTAAGCAATTGGGTCTTCTTGGCGTCTAGAGTGATTCCCAGTGGCGGCGATATAGTTGGGGATGATTTTAGCGTCATTTGAGACTGTCTGAATCTTTTGTTTGATTTCAGTGATAAAATCGTGGGAACAATTCTGAATATTGAGTTTAATTTGCAGAGAAGACGTAATATTTTGCAAATAATTGGGGATATCATCTTTGGCAATTTTAGCGCTATTGACGAATAGTTGGTTATTGGACATATTCAGAACAAAGAATCCGCATGGGTTTTCTATAGGATGATAAATGTGTTCCAATGTTTCCAAATTCCAGACAAGGACACCATGAGGGTCCTGGAATTCAGAGAAATTCTGAGCAATAAGAGAAGAGGCGTACGCCATTCGTTTAGGAACGAGCCATTGGTATTTATGGATATCTCCCAAGAGTGTAAAATCATATCCGTCAAAATCGCTGACCAATTTTTCACCTCTTAGACGGTGACCTACTCCAGTATCTACGATTCCAACACCACCATGATAGAGAGCAATTTTGTGCTGGATCCGCGCCGGTGGCTGAAAAGACTCCGCGCGAATCCATTGATTGTCGAGAATTGAACATACAGCAATGGCGACATTTGCAGCTAGATAAACTCCACTATTCCGCAAATAGAAGAAATTGGGGATGCGTATATTTTGGACAATTGCGGTGATGGAGTCCTCACGCTGTTGATTGGTGAGCATTGCGTCATGATTACCAGCAATGAGAAATGTGGGACAAATTGCCGCCAAATTAATGAGAAAATGTTGGGTGATTAAAATAGATTCCGGAGATAAATTATTTTTGGAGTGGAGTAAATCACCCGTAATGATGATTATTTCTCGGTGAGTGGAGGAGGAGTTATGTTTAATATAATCATATAATTTTTGGAATACATCTTGATATTCTTTTTGTCGGTTATAAAGGCGAATATGAATGTCAGAAATATGGAAAATTCTTTCAATTTTGGGAATATTAATAGTCAATTCAGTCATATTAGTGCGGGTATTATCTTGATGGTGTAAAATTGGCTGATTATAAAAGTCGATAAATTGCTGGATTTCATTTTTTTTCTCGCTGCTAGTGCTTGGATGATTTAGTGATCTTATAAGGGTTTGCATGATTTTTTTGTCATTATGAACTAATTGGGAGATTTCCTGGAATGATTTGTTTTTATATTTGGCGTGAAATTGGAACATGTTTTTGTATATTAATTGCATCGTTTTTTAAATTCAATTTTTTAGTTTTATAGTAATATATTAGACATGGACACAATTGTGGATTATTGCAAGAGAATTATTGGAGGAAATTTGGTTCTTGGTAATGAATTAAAATATCCATTTATGGCGACAATTTGGTATTTGGATGGAGAAGAGTTTTCATTCAAATGTGGTGCAAGTTATATTGGGAAGAATTATTTTTTAACAGCTGCTCATTGTCTAAAACAGAGGGATCCAAAAATGACAATTATTCGCATGGGTAGCAATAATTTATCCAATTTGCCGGATATTTTTAGAATAAAGCATATATATATTCATCCAAAATTTAACCGAGAAAATTTAAAAAATGACATTGCAATCATTGAAACTATTACTGAGCCGGATTCTATAAAATATCATCCAATAAGACTGCCATGCAATCATTTATTGAATATATGTTATGTAATTGGATCACCTGTGAAAGTGATTGGATTTGGACGGGCGGATAAAAAAGGGAATAAGGAGTATGTGGAGGATTTGAAAGAGGTGGATTTGAAAATAAAGCTGCTTTATGATACGAAATATAATAGTAGCCTAATATGTTCAGATGTTTTTTTAGCGGGTGATGAAAAAGATGGTGTTGTATTAGATTCGTGTACTGGAGATAGTGGAGGACCATGTATGAAGAAAATAAAGGATCATTGGGTTTTGGTTGGAATCGTAAGCTGGGGGAGTGGTTGTGGGGAGGATAAATATCCGGGAGTTTATACAAAAGTTCTATCATATCATAATTGGATAAGGGAAATATGTAAGTTTCCGGCATGTGCCAATCATTAATTTTTAGGGCTTAAAAAATGGGGAATATTATTTATCATACGATGTGTATGCATGTGGAAAAACAGAAGGCTTCTTTTGTAGCAACAGCTGCTTTCTTTTATGGATTTTTGGGATTTTTGTGCGGAGTAGAGTCTGGCGATCAATTATACGAATTTTATAGTATCTCATTAGGATTTTATAGTTGTTTATATCATTATTATGGAGAGTTAAGATTTTTTAAGGAAGATTTAACTTGTTCATTTTTCTTCAAATTGCATTTATTCACGAATTATATATTTTGGATGGAGTGGCAAAAGATATTGATTTATATATTTTTGAGTGAGGTGCTGGGATATATTATATTTTATTTCAGTGTTACTTCTTGGCAATCAAAGTATAAAAATTGTGGATATGCCATATTTCATAATATTTGGCATGTCTATACAGGAGGGCTAGCATTTTATGTTGGGATGGCGGAGAAAAGAGTGGATATTGGATATTGGGATGCAATCTATCTCATGATGTTTGTTTGGGCGATGATGCGATGTAAAAAGAATTCTCATAGAAAAATTAAGTTTGTTTCATCAAAAAAAAATGTAATAAATAAGTAGATGAATTGCATTGATCCATATAAATTACTTGGGGTAACAGTGAAGCATAAGCGAGAAGATGTAAGAAGTGCATTTAAGAGTTTATCGTTGCTATGTCATCCAGACAAAGGAGGAAGAAGAGAGGATATGGAGGTATTATATGTGGCATATCGTTATATATTGGAGCAAATCGAATTTTCCGAACATGGTCGGACAATGGAAGACGAGGAAGCGAAATTCAAGGATTTTTTGGAATCACAGATTTCCCAAAAATCGGAGATACCGAGTTTATATGAGATAATGACGGATGAGAAAAATAAGGATTTTAATGAAATGTTCGAAAAAAGGCTAGAATCCGGGGATGAATATGGAATATGTTATCAGAGCAATTACGAGGATAAGATAAAATTGGAGCCCGAAGTTTTTACAAGAGAGATTATTGAATACAAAGAACCAAAGACTTATCAAGAAATGAATTTTAAGCCGGTCTATGATTTTACGATGCATCCAGTGCAGGATTTTAGTGGTGGCGGTTGTGTAGATTATGTTGTAGCATTTTCGCCTCCTGAGGAGATGAAAGTTTTTGAAGAGAAGAATGTTGAGGAGGAATTTGAGAAAATTAAAAAGTTGCGGACTCAAATGGATGGAATATGTTTGATTTAATTAAAATAAAATTATTCATATAATTATATGAATAATACAACATTATTTATTGATAAAAAATATTTTGAAATACTATGTATAAGTGACTATATTCATTTTATTTATTCATTTTATATTACTATATTTATAAAAGAACCAGTTTTAGTTGATATATTAAAAAAAAGTTTACTAGCTTTATCAGATAAAGAAGTTATAAAAAATGGTATTACATCAAATAAAATAAAAGAAAAATTTGAACTTTATAAAGCCATGGGACCAAAATTAATTAATGAATGGTTCAATATGCTTGAATCTCAAAAAATTGATCCTAAAAGTATTTTTACTGGAGAATTATTTAGATGGTTAGTTGAACCTGAACCAAAAAAAATTATTCCATCCAGATTAGTTATAAAAAAATCTGCTACTACTAATAGAAATAATCAATCTAATAATAATGTAGGCTATTTTTCAAATACATTGAGAAGAAGATCAGAAAGAAAAATAGAAGTAGAAAGACAAGCACATATTACAGTAAATATTCCAGAATCTGTAGAAGAAGAATATAATACAAATAAATTAAATGAATTTAATAATAAACAATTTGAAAAAAAGCCAAAAAATAATACTTCTGGGGCAATGTCTAGAATATTGGTATCTCCTGATGGAACCCAACTATTTAAACAATTAAAACCTGGGTATAAAAAATATCATTCAAATGAATGCCAAGTATATAATTTATTACAAGAAATATCACCTCAATATATAGATGAACGAACTTGTTTTATTCGATGTTATAAAAATGGAATATTATTAAGATATGGTGGTATATCATTATATCAAATGATTAAAGAAAGAAAAATTCCGAATATAAGTTGGTTTGAACGTTTATTTACAAATATAAAAATTATACATCTAGCAGGCATTGCACACAATGATTTACATTGTAAAAATATTGTAGGAGATGGAGCATTTTTAATTGATTTTGGTTTAGCAAAAATAAGTGATACTGATATCGATGAAGATACTAGAACATTTTTGAACTTTATTGATAATTTTTTCTTCAATTTTTTATTTATTTTTTCTGAAGGTATTATAAGTTAACCAAATGTTTCCCAATCATTAGCTCCCCAAAGCAATCCCAAGGTTCCAGCATAATAGGCTTCTTTTTTAGAACATCCCGAATATTTTTGGGGATGTATTTTTTATTCACGACAATTTCGAAAACATTTTCAATAAACCAGTTATGGTTCATAACAATATCACCTTCAAATTCACCGGAATTCCCCCATGAATTTTCTACTAGCCAGCGATTTATTTTCTTATTTTCTTGATTATAACCGCGAAGTATCATAGCATGATTAATTCTGGAAATTCCGTATTCCAATCTTTTGCCTTTATCCATATCAATCTTAAATTGGAAGAATTTTTCCATATTGTATAAATCATTATTCATTAGCCCAATTCTAGTATTAATATTCATATTAACGTCAGACCCAAAGAATAGGGCATCGCCCCCATCTATGGATTTTTTAGCTATATTAATAATGTCCTCAATTGGGCAGTTAATGTAGTTCGTTTTTTCGCCATCAACTACATTTCCGAAATATTTGATATCATAAATATTGTAAAAAGGTCTGTTTTTAACAGGGGCATTTATAAGTGTAATCATGTCATCGACGCGAAATGGCACAAATTTTTTGTAGAATTGGAGTGGAGTAGTCGAGATTTTTTTGTATTTTTTATTACTGTAATATTCCCAATCAATGTCTTTTGGAGGTTCTCCAAGAAATATAACTAGCAAACGGTAGACCTCTTCTAGAGCATGTTTTATATCAAATTTTTCGCAGTTTCTTATTTTATCGGCATAATCTCTTAATTTATTGCTGATAACATCGTCCAAATCAGAGGAATTACTGCTATGGTATGTTTCAGCCATACATACTTTTGGAATAAGCCCGTATTTTTTAACAAGGCTAATAATCATATTATATTGCCCTCCATCTGAGATTGGATTAGTTAAAAAATAGCTAATAAGGCGAGATTCAATGGGTTCCTTTTTAAGCGCAATCATAGTATGAAGGAAAAAATTGGCTTTTTCAAATTTATCCCAGAAGAAGAGATAATTTTGGCTAAACTCAAATTCAACTGGGAGCTTATATTTTTTAATCATTTTTAAACGAATAACATTAAGGAATGCAAAAAGCCAACATCTACCACTGCTTTCTTGGTCAGATGGCTTACTTTCAATATCTATTTTTTTACTAAATATTTTGCGTCTTGTTTGGAGAATGTTCTGATTTATAAGAACATTTCTGAGAGGATTACTAGAAATAGAATTTTTTGCCAATAAATTTGTATTATTCTCATTAAATTTCTTAGAAAAATTTTTTATCATTTCTGAATCAATGTGAATCATATATTTTAGAAGATAAAAAATACAGAAGATTTTTATAATCAATATAATCAACTGATAGTAAATCTTGGTTTTTATATTGTTGCCAATTTTCTTCTATTTCATCATGATTATTTCCACCATCACGCTGAATAAATAGCTTACCATTGTTAATATTCATTCTTAATGAATAATAATGACCAATTCCAAATGAATAAATACCTAGACATAACCATTCAATACTGGAGTCTTTAGTTACACCGACCAAAAAGAAAAATGAGACAAAATAAATGGCTTAAAGAAAATAATATTATATATATTAGTTGAGAAGAACCTATATTTATTACTAAGCCTTTTCTTGCATTAGGGGTAATATTTTTAGTGGTTTAAAATTATAATCTTCTATGATACTCCCTTATTATTTTATATTGTAAATGATTAACATTTCGCTTACATAAACGTATATTAGTAGGATTTAAATTCCAAGATTTCTAATATAGGGTGAAATAATATTGTATAATAAAAGTTTTCAACCGCTGTAAAAAGCTGTCAAATGAAAACAAGCCCTGACAGAGGGTGCATTTACATCACCGGATAGAATAGTTTTACATTTTTCTGTCTCATTTTTCTTTTCGGTCGGTGTAATAAATAATTAAAATGGCTTACAACTTGGCTAAGTGAAAAAATTGTCCATTTTTCAAAAGAGAATGCACTTAAATATGAATTAGAATAAAGATATAACATCATAAAATATTCATTAAAATGGATTTGTTTTTTGGATAATTTAGGTATTTCTAAAATTTTATCATAATTAGAGAAATTTTGTATTCTTATTTCACTAGTTTCTGGTTGAGTGAAGGAAGATTGAATTAATGTTTGATAAATTTGGTTTTCTTTAGTTATTTTAAATTTATTGATATCTTTAAAAAAAATATTTATTTTTATTTTTAAATTATCATGATTTTGAGATGGATTATTATTTTCAAGGAATGTATATAGT
>Ga0255098_1000486_pt1 | contig 10810 bp, 8 predicted proteins | sample Colum_Atlam_RepC_2_FD_188440 | JGI IMG/M metagenome (GOLD analysis project Ga0255098, IMG submission 188440) | Freshwater microbial communities from Columbia River, Oregon, United States - Colum_Atlam_RepC_8d | ecosystem: Environmental > Aquatic > Freshwater > River | place: USA: Oregon... | reverse complement strand
TAATATAATTATATAATACAAATTACAAAGTGACGTGAAATTATAAGTTACCCTAAAATACTCCAGCTATTTTTATTAAAAGGTGAAAGCAACATTTCAGGAACGCGTTTCTTCCAGTATTCCAGTTTCTTTTGTAGTTCCATATCTTTCATACTTACCGGGTATATAGGATTATTAGTCATATTACTCTGCTCTGCCGGTGTTATAACCGGTTTAAAACCATAACAATTTACACCAAAGCGAACATTAGGGTTACCTATTTTACCACCATTGATACCGGGTCTTCCGCAATCATTTTCATGTCCTTCGATAGTCTGCAGTTTATCCCATGTTTTTTGTTGTGTCGGAAAAAGAGCCATCTGCCCATCAGACCAGCCATAGTTGCACCATTCCGCGCCTTTGCTATAAGCTTCTTCTACTTGATTATAAGTTGCTAGTTTTCCACCATAGGCTTGACATATTGCTTTTGAATCGTCAAACGTGTAGTTGTTACTTGGTATATTGAATACTTCTTTTTTTACCTTCATCTGAGGTACAGCACTTTCACCAGGCGGCTTTTGAACCGTCAAATCTATTTTTGGTTTATCCGTAAAAATGTCTCTTATAGACGCAGTAAAGTTGACATTAAAGAAATACTGAAAACCATTTATAACGATAAGAACAATAAAAATACTCCATAGTATTACTTCCAAGGTTCTTTTTCCGGGTGCTTCGCCACTACCACTGCCGGAACCAGGCGAATCTCCTAGACTACCGCCTCCACCTCCATTACCTTTTCCTAAAGATGAAAACAAAACATAGTATAAAATAGTTACAACAACAAATGCAAGTAAAATAATAATACGCGTTGTTGCACTGGATGAATCTAATTTGTCCCTGCCTTTTAGTGCTAGGTCGCTTATATATGATACTGGACTTCCTTCTATCCCTGTTAATGAATTATAACTTATACTCATTTATTATATTTGTTCTATATATATAATTCAACTAATTTTTTTTTTTCGATAAAACAGACAATATGGCGTATTTCCACTAATTATATTATCATTCACTATAATTTCAGTTACTTGTGTGTCATTAAAATTATACCATTTACCGTTGGAATTTTTTATCGTGGCGCTATAGTGACCTCCGCCGATTTGTCCATGATGGTTACAAATAGCGTATAAATCGTATATATATGTTTCTTTCGCATATCCTTCTACATATTTTGAAAAGTCAACATTGTTAATTGGAATATCTATAAACTGTTGATTTTTTTTACTTCGCCCATTCATAGATGTTATAAATCGCTTAATATCAATTATCATTATATTCGGAAGACTCCAAAACAACATTCTTTTATGTACATCCTGTTTTTTATTCTCTTTTTCGTTAAACCACGCGTTTTCTCCCCGTAATAACTCGCATTCACATTGTTTCTCAAAACAGTGAAATAGTGTTACATTTTTGTCCGCATTTCTTATATTTGCTTCTTCTTTTGATGGGATTGGTAAATGTATTAACATATATGGTTCCGGTCGTAAACTCAAGTAATTTAAACAGTCTGGGTCTGGGTCTGGGTTACTTGCTGCCGTCTCTCTCCCTTTTTCGGAAACTGGCGTTAATACAGATACATGTATTCCGAAAAATATGTTTAAAAACTCTGAATAGTCTTTTGTATACTGCGTCTTCATCATTTCATAACACGCCTTTCCCATTTCGTCTTTTTTTGTTTTTATATTTCCCTTAATGTCCATAATAACTTCCCGCGTTAGTGCATTATGAAATGAATCAAATAAAAATAACAGAAACTCGGGTAAATCGTTTTGAGACCATCCAGTAAATAAATCGCGGTTCGTAATTTTTGCAATACGTTGTACGGTGTTTATAAAACGCCCCGGCGAAATAACACAATTCTGACTCCACATCATTTTGCGAAGGTCGTCCCATTCTACTAAAAGAACCGACTCCGGTTTATTATTCAAGTGTTTTTTATATTCTCCTTCTCCCTTTGATAAAAAATCGTTTAGTTCATATGTGTGCGAAAGACACTGTATACATGCATTTATAAAACAGGTATTTCCTAAATTTGCTAGACCAGTTATACCCTTGTCGTTATATTGAGTGAATCTATTTTCTTGTTGAGGATTTCGTTCTGTCATTTTAGATATTTACGTACGTATTTAAGTATCGTGATGCGTTATGTTAAGTAACTAAAGTATATGTTATTAACACAAGTAGTATTTAATATTTAAATCAATTTAATATTTAAACATATGTAACATATATAAATATATAAATAAGTATATAACAGTGACATGTCTAGAAGAGAAAATGAAAGTAATGGAAACAACGGAAACACTGCAAATGGTGCAAATGGTATTTATTATGATGGTGATATAAGAAGATATAGTCGAAGACATTCTTATTATGATGATGCTTTTAATATGGATTTTGAGTATAGTTATTTTGATTTAATGAATAGTTTTGGAAGATTTGTTTCAAGGACTCACGACATGTATTCCGATATGCAAACATGTATATCAAGTATGATTGAACTTCAGAATGAACGAAGGAGAATAGTCAATAGACGACGACAACATTTGCAAAATAATCGTGACTTGCATGAAAGTCGACATATTGTATTTAATGATAGTAACGATAGTAATAATAGTAATAGTAATAGTAATAATAGTAATAGTAATAATAGTAATAATACTACTATTTTAGATGATTCTCAAGGTTCTCACGCTACGTCAAATAGTGATATACCTCCTGTTACTAGAGGAGTCAATAATAGTGTAAGAAATGCACCAGTATTAGGAAGAGCATCACTACCAGGTTTATCAAGAAGTCCATTATTTGATATGGGTAATATTTTTTACTCGATACCTCGAACAGTTTTACTTAATCCGACTACTACATCAAATAGGAGATTAACTATTTCTGAAATACAAGAGAATACAGAAATAGTCACGTATGGGTCACTACCTTCTAATTATATTTTGAATACTGAATGTCCTATTACGAGAGAAACATTTACACCAGAATCTGTAGTTTTAATTTTAAAACAGTGTAAACATTGTTTTGTTCCTTTTCAAATGATGATGTGGCTCGAAACGAATTCGACGTGCCCTTTGTGTCGTTCTAATGTTGTAAGACCTGTGGAAACACCTCAAACGGCTGCTCCTGATAGTAACCGGGATGATGCAAACGATAATTCTCAAAATCCAGATAATATTAGCATCTCAAATATATTCAATACTCTTATGCAAAATAGTAACAACGATTTTGATAACCTCTCGGTAGATAATGTGAATGATAACTCTATCGTGTTTTCATTTGATTTACCTAGAAGTCAAGTAAATAGCCAAAATACAAATAGTGAAACATCTATTGTTCCGCAAATTGAAAGGCTTTTTGCAAATACATTATCTAGAAGCAATGGTACTACTACTACTACTACTACTACTACTACTAGTATAGACGATACTAACGACGATAACAATTATCCAGAGGTAGATTAAGATGTATATAAAATTGAACTACATAATTAGTAAAAATATAAATACAGCAGAAAAACAGAGAAGTTTCAGAACACTAATATCCCATGACAAGAAGATCATTCTTTATGTATCCCGACAATAACACCAATAACCGCAATACAGGCAATACAGGCAATACAGGCAATGGTGCAAATTCGGGTAGACTATTAATTACTAACATCTTTTCGGAGTTCATCGGTTTTGTGTTTTACTTGTGCTGTCTTATCAAAGACGCGATTTCAATCCTGTGGTGGTTACTTACGATAATAATTTCGTTATTCGGCTACTACTTGATGTGGATTACACTACACTATGCGGCGGTTCATTTATATCCCATGTATTGTGCACCATTTACGATAACCGGATTTGTTCTCTCTCCGTTCATGGTGGCGGCACCACACTGCGTGGCAATGCGATGGTTAATTAGTGAAGGTTCAAAGGTCATAGTCACAATGTGGGTTTCTATTGGAGCATACGCAATTCACCACATGTTAAGGAGACCTAATAATGCATAGAATATAGTAGAATATATGTAAGCGATTGTTATGTATAAAAATAATATACTATCAATATATTATTTTTCTATCTATTTACTACCACTCCTACCGCGTCCACTACGTCTTCTTGAAGAAACTCATTATATTCTGATTCCCCTTTGTCACATTATCAATCTCTATCAAATATTCGTCAAACAATATCTTCTTCACCTCTTTATTACGTATATCCGCTATCTTCTTCTTTATTTTTTCATCACTCGATTCATCTTTCAATTTGTCCACCCAACCATCAATCGTTCGCTTCAACCCTGGCACCTGTCTCTTATAACTAGGAATATTCTCCAGTACTAGTGCAAACACCTGCTGTATTGGTTTCATAATCTGATTCGTAATATAGAAAGCATAATTCGGTTTAATTTTATTCGCCACGATGAAGTCAGGGTGTTCTATTCTTTCGCCTTGTAATGCTTTCTTATCGGGGTTTTGGATATAGACAAACGGGATACGGTCGCCAATGCTTGGCTTATTTCCTGGGTCACGCTTGCCCATACGGTCAGCTAATACTTTATGCGCGATTTGTGCCGGGTTTTTATAGCCACTTCGCAGCGACTTTGAGATGATAAGTTTATCCATCGGAACCTTTTCATCTACCAAATTTTGTAGTGATGATTTTAGAAACTTTATTGCCGACTCCACGTTTTGCTCCTTCATCAGAATATCAATCACGCCTCCATAGATATCCTTCACAATCGGCGCATTGTCGCGGCGCTTCAAGACAATTCCCATACTTTTGCGCTTCGGTTTTTCCGGTTTGTCCTCATATAGCATGCCGATATATCGCTTCTTCGAAAGTAGACAAAACGGCATCAGCGTCTTCTCATATACCCACGCATGCGGCGACTTCAAGAACTTTGTAGCAAGATGACCCACCTCTTTCGCAAACTCAATCGTAATCTCTAGTGCATCCTTTCCGCGAATTGGTGTTCCGTCCGATGTAGCAAGATTAAATGTGAAGAATACAGAATCCGTGTCACCATATATGTACTCAGCTTTCGTATTGACAAAACCGAATTTCTTCGACTCCACCTTCGCATCCCCATACACTTCCTCCACAATGCGTTTCCCATAGGTTAGCAACTTACGTCCCGTCGCCGTCGTCGATGCCGCGATATCCACATCATAAAACGTACTCGTCTTCGCACCACATTGTCCATATAGTGAATTCGCCGTTACTTTATAACCAAGCTGTCGTTTGTCTAAAATATTCGCCATAAAGGGGTCTTCGGTTGCTTCGGCAAGTTTGCGCGTAGCTTTGCGGGCTGCGAGTAGTTCCTCGAGCACAGTCGGCATAATCGCTTTCACGCCATCTTTGGGCTGAGCAAATCGGCAAATTTTAGTACCATTTAGGGTTTTAATTGCACGTCCACGTTGATTCGGAACCCATTTATATGTATCATATGTCACATCCACGTATTCATAACCTGGCATATTATCATAAATATAATTTCCCGATGGATCTTTTATGCCGGTTTCGCGAACCAGTTGTCCCGCCAAGTCGAATTCCTTCGTCCATACTTTACTATCCTGCGACAAATTCTCGCTAATCATGGAAGACGGATATAGAGACGAGTAGTCAAGACACGCCACAGGGTTGTCCAGGTACAAATTGCATTTTGGTGGAAGACAAATCGCACCTTCATAACTTTCATTCCCGAACGAACGTTCAATCACAGGCATCAGTGTGCGTTTCTCTCGGCATTTTTTCGCAATAAAACTCGTCAGCTTAATGCTTTGTCCGCGCAACACGAGGAAACTAATCGGCACACTGCAAATCTTCGCCATTTCAATATATCCGGTCATCACATCGATTTTGTTCATAAGATGATGAACCAAGTTACAATCCTGAATACAGTATTTCGCAATAATTGCGCGCTCGGCTGGTCCCTCATTCGTCATGCGAAAGATATCCTGCGGTGTTACATCGTCTTTTGCCAACCCCCAGCGCACCGACTTTGTCATATCCGGGCTCTCGTGTCCTTCAACCTCGAATGTTTTGTCGGCTGCATTGACATTCGCGACTTTGAATTTTGCGCCATCTTTATACGTGTCCGTCGAATGACTCGACTCCTCGAAATGTACGTAGCTTCCATTCTCAAGTCCCATCAAATTCGAGCTCGTGACTTTCGTATTTCCATTCGGCAAATGTTCGAGCTTCTTCACTCCATCTCCAATAAAATACCCAGCACAATAGTCTAACTTATATGACGTCAAGTTGAAGTCGCGGCGGAAATAATTATACAAGTCAATCTGAAGCCGCCCCTTCATATCAATATACCGCAAATCGTGCTGCCCACTCGCAATAACAATACTGCTTTCCTTGATACATATCTTGCCGGTATTATAGTCACGTGACCCGCAAAATTCGCCCTTATTTCGCGACAACTTGAGGAATTCGTTTTCGCATGAGTTTTCAAGCGAACGGCGAAACATGAACTCAAAATCGAAACCACATATATTGTATCCAATAATAATATCCGGGTTTTCGCGCTGGATTATATCGGTCCATGCCAGCAACAATTCACGCTCGGTTTTACATGTCTGAATCTGCGAATTTGCAACCTCGTTCGTCAATGCGTTGCATGTATCGAGAACGACACAGTGGTTGAGATAGGGGCGTTTCTCGCCGTACGTGAGGAATGTCGAGCCAATAAACGTGACCTTGTCTCCTTCTACGGGTGGGAATATTTCTTGAAGCGAGATGTTCAACTTGTTGATTTTTGTTTCGCGGTCTATTTTGTCCAATGGTGATGTAATCAGATGAATGACTGTTTCTTTTTCTATGGGCAGAGGTTGTTTTGCCGCTTTTGTAGCCTTTTTCGGTTTTCCTTTTGCTGAAGATGCTGAGGAAGGCGAGATACCCGCATACGCCATCATCAAACGATTTGCTTCTTTATCTTCGCCTTGTTCTTCATCTTCTCCGTGATACTCGTCGTCATTCTCATTCTCCACAATATCAACATCTACATCTATGTATTCTTCTTCTTCAGCATCCTCGCCATCTTCCGCGTCGCCATCTTCTTCGTGTGCTTTGTTACTTTCGGCAACTTTTTCAAACATTTTCTCAATCGTGTTGCTTTCCTTTAAGGCTTCATTCATTTTAAGGTCAGGGATATGCAACGAAACCCATACGTCGAATAATGTAGCAAGTCGCTGTTCTGATAATTTAATCTTTGTATAGATGCGGTCAACATCGGAGTGCGCCGGTGCGCCATAGCCAAATGCGGTGTATATGAGTTGCTTCAAAAGAGCAGGAGTAATATGCTCCATCGCTTCGGCGGGTGTCGTCGCCCCAGATTTGCGACAAATTGCGTCACATACATCCACGATATTTGTAGCGAGTTTCTTGTACGTCTTGATAGGAATCGGGAAATCTCCGTGACTACTGCTAGCCTCAATATCAAAACTGCATATCTTATAGGGCACAATCGTTTCCTTGTTATTCAGCGGGACGATATCCGTCGCTGCAAGCTCATATTCATAGGTACAAGTCGTCGTTTTTGCCGCACCACGTATTTGTTTCGCCTTCTTCGCCTCGAAACCAATCCACCCAGATGGGCTTATATCATGAACGTGAAAGAATCGCAAAACGGGCGGAATATTCGCTTCATATATTTCCGTTCTTGTATTGAAATAAGGATACCCTTCGCGTTTCAATAGCTGTTTCCCATCTCTACCGAACTTGAACCACATATTTTTCACCTTATTCATCGTCGCCACATTTTTGAATTTTATCAGAATAAATTTGTGTTCCTTCCCTCCGTCAAACCCGTACAACTTTTTCCTCTTGATGAGTTTCGAATCCGCATCCAGAATAGAGTTCTCATAGAATTTACCGACTTTCTCTTTTAAATGTGTAATAAAAGCCCCCTTTTGAGGTATCGTCCATTCATCGCCGACTTTGATATAGAAGAATGGTTGGTAGTCGCGAACGAATATGGCACATGTTTCGCCTTTTTCGTTTAGACCGAACATTTGAATTGTTGTGAACTTTTCGTCTTTTTTATATTTTTTTTCGCCGCGGTCTTCATCTTCGTCGTTACCTCCATCTGCGTCTTCGGCGTCTTCTTCTTTTTCGCGTTTTTCGTCAAATATATTGAAATCTAGTAAACGGAATGAAGTGTCGTATTTCGGGGTCGTTTCTTTTTCACTTGTTGATGTCATTTGTTGTGGTGTATATTGTGGTGTTTGTTGTTACTGTTATGCTTATGCTTGCTAACCTTGATGGCTGTTCTGTTTGTATATACCAAATTATGTTTATTATGTTTTCAATTTTTATAATAACCTAAAATAGAGGAAATTATAAAATAAATACGACTATGAGAACATCTAACACCTGCACCCATGACTACGACTACGGCACCTTTTAGTGCAGCAGAATCGTTTTCCTGTGCAGCAAGGGCAAGTAGAACGCTTGCATCCTCCAGGGCATTTGCAAGCGCGTTTGCGTCCGTGTCCGCGCACTTTACGCGTTCCGCTTCGGCGATGACGGCGAGTACGTTTGCGTCTTCTAGTTCCACCACCGCCTTGTTCTGTTGAAAATTGAACACCTTCATACGCTCCGCCACTTTGTCTGTTAGAACCAGTACAATTACAACCTGTCATTTTATGTTATATAGTATGTCTATATAATATAAATATTTTGCTAAACTTTGGGTAAAATATTTATATGCAATAAATATTATCTATCTTTTTTACCTTCTACAACGAGTTTTACGTAATTTGCGATTATATTTTTTACGCGTTGCACTACTACCTCCTCCTGCGTGTCTAGTTCTTTTTTTATTCCCTTTTCCCTTCACCTTTCTTCTTCTTCCTTCTCTTCTAGTTTTTGGCGAGACGGAAACTGCCTTTTCTTTTTCAGATTTATGGGACTTATGTGATTGTTTTACTGCTACTATTCCTGTTTCTATTCCTGTTCTATTACTTTTCGCACTACTTGCACTACTCGTTACAATAGGACTAGTGCTTGTATTCTGACTAGTGCGTTGTTCTACTAAAAGCGCTGGATGCGTATGCATACTTTCTGTCTCTTTTGTTTCTGTTGCTCCAGGAGGAACTACTAGTACATCGCGTATAGGAGAAACAGAGTGTTTAATACTTTTTTCTACTATCGGACTTTTACTAGTAGACATATATAATAACAAAATAACAAAATAACAAAAAACCAAAATAATAACAACAAAAATAATAAAATATTTTAATAGTATATAAATAAAATGTTTACACCCAAAAATTTCTCTACTGCGTTGGTTTTATTTAGCATACTTTATATCTTTTATCTCACCTATCTTAATGTATTAAACCTTCCCATCTCAATTGTCGTTATGCTCACCATAGGTTCTCTACTATCCGCTGCATCATGTACTATGAAACATGCTTATCCATTTTTTAACCCTAAAGTATTCAACTATATTATTACAATATTTGGTATTGTTATTATTGTTAGACAGTATATGTAAGTATCGTGTTATCGTGTTATCGTGTCACTCTCTCTTCTCTACAAAATACAAAATATGTGCATAGTAAACATATTTTGTATCACCTTATGCGTCGCATGTTGGATTAGTCCGTATTCTTGTAACATGTTAACAAACGCGCCGATGGGTCCTTCTCTTCACAAAACGGATGTCGCCAAAAATACGGGATTGTTTGCTCGCACCCTGGATAGAGTCTTTCAAAAACGGTTCTATAATAATAACTCTCTTTATCATAGGGCACGTTGTGCTCCGTTTTTAAGCAACTATTTTTATATGTATTGTACTCTTCATCCGTAACCTTTGTATCAACATGGTCTCGAATAATTTGAAACCAACTTCGCTGATGTCCGCTCACTCCATCGCTAAATGCCTCCTTCCTGCGCCATAGGATATCATCCGGCAATAACCCCTCAAAAGCCTTCCTAAAAATATACTTCTCGATACGCTCGTCGCTAAACATCTTATATCGCGGCGGAATACCCATCACATATTGCAGAAACTTCTTATCAGCAAATGGTACACGCGCCTCCAAACCCGCACCACTAATGCTCTTATCCGAACGCAGTAAATCGAAATAACAAACATCACGAACCATGCGCTCATTTTCGCGCTTGAAATCTTCGTCATTTTGCGCCTTCATAAACCCGCGATATGACCCGAAAATCTCGTCCGACATATCCCCGCAGTAAATAACACAGTCGTCGGTATTCGCAGCAATATACTTACTCACCAAATAGTTTGGTACAGAAGCGCGAACCGATGTCGTGTCATAACTCTCGATTTGTCGCACCGTTTCTTCAATCGCCCCCAGAAACTCCTCCTCCGTAAGACATACTTCGTGGTGATTCGTCCCCAAATAATCCGCCACCTTTCGCGCCCACATCAAGTCCGTCGACCCTTTCAATCCGATACTATACGTATTCAAATCTTTTGCGGGCATATGGCGACACATAATTGCCACGACGGATGAACTGTCCAGCCCTCCCGAAAGAAGCGCACCTACTTTGCGGTCGCTCATGAGGCGTTTCACGACTGCCTCTTCAAATAGGGCGGCAATATTCGCGCAAATGTTTTCTTCCGTATCTTCAACGATGGGATAGTTATATACTCTTTCGGTTTGCCCTGTGAGAACATCATGCGATATTGATACATTTTCGTAGTAACTATAAAAATTAAAAAAGGGGGTATCGGTGTTGGTATTGTCAAATGCGGTGGTCGCAGACTTAGAATATGTAGCATAACAACCTGG